>ERZ869929.932-NODE-932-length-12379-cov-8.006573_pt1 | contig 12379 bp, 18 predicted proteins | sample MGYA00579312_ERZ869929 | MGnify/ENA primary metagenome ERZ869929 (study PRJEB32216, sample SAMN09231818) | wastewater metagenome | place: USA: Maryland | collected 2016-08-09 | study: EMG produced TPA metagenomics assembly of the PRJNA472060 data set (Reclaimed... | reverse complement strand
TTCTATGAGCGTCAGGCATCAACCATCTATGATATCGGATTCTCAACCCCGGTCTATGGCCCATACTCAATATCATTGACCTCATCCTCAACCTCGTCAATGACCTTTAGCGTCCAGGGGTCAACCGCGAACGACGGAGGTGGATTCTCAACATTTGCAACCATTGCAAACGGGGAGAAGATTGCTCTCGATGGGAATAGGTATATCCGGCACAGGATATATTCATCTCCCGCAGAGTCAGACTCTTACGCCTCAATATCTACAGTATCAATCAACGCATCGTCTACCGGGACTTTTACTACCCAATGCCTAAGTGTCGGCTCTGGAATATCCGCATGGGGAACGCTAGAGGCTGGGCTTGCGACTGATGCGGGGTCTAGCATAACCCTTAGCATATCGTCTGCCACATCATGCACAGACACATTCGGTGTATATACCACTCAGACCGAAGGGACAACGATATCTATTGCGACTGCGGCGGCTGTTAAGATTCGTGCGACATTCTCAATAAACTCGTCTACCAATGTTGCCAGGTTGGATTCTTTAGTAGTCAACTGGACAGAGGGGAGCCTATCCCCGATATCAGTAGGAACATGGTGGGATGATGGAATTTATTGGGGAGTATCGGATGGACCCTCAAGCAATAACAAGACATTGAAATATGACATGAGGGCCGGGGAGTGGTTCCCATTCGATATCCCGATGTCTGCGAATAACACCTATAACAATAGGCTCTACTTCGGGACACCATCTAGTAAGAATGTATTTAAGTTCTCCGATATCGTTGCTTCGTCGGCTCCAAAGACCGATAACGGGACCGCGATTAACTCATATTGGAAGTCCAAATACTTCTTCGGCAATGACCCGTTCAAAGAATCCACACTAGATCGTATCAGCATCATTGCGACCAAGAAGGAATCTGGAACACTCCTTGGAACATGGCAGATGAATGGTGAAGGTGTATCGGATTCATTCACCATCAACCTGTCAACGGGAGACAATGCAGTAAGACATAACTATAGCGTTCCATTCGGTGCGCTAGGGACTTTTTGGGACCTTCGGCTATCAGATAGCAGTATCTATGGTTGGGAGGTTCTTGGAATCAAATTTGACACAACGCCGCAAGTTTGGCGGCCAATTCCGTAGGAGGATTTCATGGCACTACAAGAGCAGTTTAAGTCCGTACTGGGAAGGTCACCGACGGCAGACGAAACGGAGTTCTTCCAGAAGTTCATCAAAGAAGAGAATCTTACCCCCTACGAAATCGGTCAGATTCTACAGTCTACCCCTGAGGCTCAACAGTCTCGGATGAAAACTCAGGGTGCAGAATATGAATCACTCCTAGCGGGAGCAGATGAAAGGGCTTTGGGACAGGCTCAGGATCAAATCACTCAGAGGATGCTCGGTCAGGGTAGACAGACAAGCGGTTCTGGATATGCCGGTGCCTATTTCTCGGCGGCTCGGGACCTTGCTTCTGCCCGTCAGAACAAGATGGCTGATTTCTATGGTGGCGGGATTCAGAATGTAAATCAAACATATTCTTCCCAGGGTCAATCTGCTTTGGGACAGGGATATGGGCAGAGACAGGCGAAGCAGGATAGGGCCTGGGCGTTAGAGGACTACTACCGACAGCAGAATGACTTTAATAACTATCTTCGCGGTCAGTCCACAAGAAATCTACAGGGCTCATTGATGAACGCTGGTCTTGGCCTTGCCACAACCGGACTTACTGGCGGGATGGGGGCGGCATTCGGATCGGGGTTCTCCTCCATGTTCGGAGGTAAATCCTAATGGCCCCCCAATTCCAAGCACCATCATTCGTTAGACCGCAGACCTACGAGGGGATAGAGCGTATCCCTCAGACCCTTGACTCTATCATCAATGCCTATGTCCAGGCCAAGAAGGAACGAGAGGCCAAAGCATTGGCCGCTAATGAATCCACGCTTAAGTATGGATTCGATGTCTCGCAGACTAATCCTCAAGAGATTATGCAAGCCCGTCAGATGGCCGGACAGCAGGGCCCAGATCAACAGGGAATGAATCCAAGAATCGCGGCCATTCGAGAGCTATACCGCAAGCAATTCGCTACCTCTGAAATGGAGAATCGGAAGAGTGAAGCAGATATTGCTCTTACTGAATCACAGACTCAGAAGAACCTTCGTGAACCTTCTCAGACAATCAAGCCGCCACCGGGATATAGATGGTCGGCTGGAGGTCTTTCTCTTGAACAAATACCAGGAGGACCCGCAGAGTCTAAGTCTACTGAGGCCGCAGACAAAGCAGAGCAAGCCAAAAACTCTGCCAAGGTTCATGCTTACAATGTTATCGAGACTGGAGATAAGGCACTAAAGGCTGTTACCGGATGGACCACTGGACTTACCGGGAAGGCGTTAGAAAAGCTACCTGGGACTGATAGGAAGTCATTGCAGGGATACCTGGATACCCTAAAGGGAAACCTGAGCTTCGAGCGTCTAACCGAAATGCGTCAACAGTCAAAGACTGGTGGAGCATTGGGAAATGTGTCGGATAGGGAATTACAGCTACTTAGCTCTACTGTCGCGTCCCTCGATCCAGACCAGGACCCAAAAGTCCTTCGTGCGAACATCCAAAAGGTAATTGATACATACCAAAATATCACAAAGAAGCTGGAAGGTGGCGAACAAAAGGCCCAATCATCTGGTGGAGATATCGCCCTATCCGGAGATAAGGCCGCGAGACTTGCAGAACTCCGCGCAAAGATGGGGAAGAAATAATGGCCCTCTCGGAAGCAGAAGAATTGGAGATGCTTGAGCTAGAGAATGAAAATGCTCTAGCCATGCGCGATTCGGTTGCTAGTCAACCACAAGCGCAAGGCCCGATGTCAGAACTTCCTCCTGTTGCCGGAGCCATGATGGGGGCGGCGGCATCATTACCATTCTCCCCGATGGCCGGACCATTCGCTCCCCTAGTCCCTGTTGCGGGGGCCGCAATCGGAGCAATGGGAGCTAGAGGATTCCAAATCGCTGGCCGTCAACTCGGGCAGATTGGACGAGGAGAACAGCCGATATCGTCAGGAGAGGCCGCTTCCGACATCGCCAGGACTGGACTTGTTCAGGGTGCCGGAGAAATGCTTGGGCCGATTGGTGGAAAGGGATTGCAACAGGCCGGAAAGATGCTTGTACCAGTCGGAAGGACTGCGGCAAAGGTTGGGGGACAGGTTATTCGTGCGGCTACGGGAGTTCCAGAAAACGCCGCTTCAGCGGTTCTCCGCGATCCCGATATCCTGTCTAGGGCATTGCCAGTAGAGGAGGCTGGGAAGGTCTACTCTGAGGCAGTAGGGGGCCGTGGAGGGGCAGAAGCGTCAAGGCAGATGTTCGGGAAGTCTTACCTATCGGCAGAACAGGCGGCAGATGCCTTTGACGAGATTCGTCCAGCGATTCAGGCGAAGTCTCTAATGGTTGATGATGCGCTTACGCTTAGGCAGAGAACCATGAAGTCCTTGAATGATACGGGCAGGGATAAACCAGAACTTCGCCGCCTACTCTCGCAGAATGTCCAAGAGCTTGATTCTTACATTGAGGAGTTCTTGCCCGAGTGGTCTACGGCAAAGCAGACCTATCGGGAGGCGAAGATTGGAGAGGAGTTCGGTTCATTCCTACCGCTTAATAAGAATCTTAGCCCAAATGTCCTAAGGTCTTGGGCCGGGATAGCGTCAATGGGAAAGGGAATAGCAGAAGGAAATCCGCTATTCCTAGGGGCCGGACTTGCAGTATCACCCAAAGCATGGGGAACCGCGATTAAGGCTACTTATGCGGGTTCAAGGATTATTCCAACCGCCGCACTTACAGGAGCTAAAATAGCCGCGCAATCTCTAGCCGACAACTATAAAAATGCTGAGAATCGCTAAGTACCTATTGCCGCTAGTCCTGTTCCCTGCAACTTGTTTGGCGTGGACTCCACTTCCGACAAGTATTAAAGACCCGATGGCGGCAGATCAAAACTTCCTAGAAGTCTATAGGAAGATGAACGCGCTACAGTATGAAATTGATTCTTCGACGAGTGCGGGTATTAATATATCTTCTGGAACTCAGCCGATAGCGACAAATTATGTTACCGGAAGCGCGTGGGGATATACTGGTGTTTCTGGAACAATCACTCCAAGGAACCTTGATAGCACGATTCTAGTATTTCCAAATGTGACCTATCGGGATGGGTCTAGCGCAAATACGGAATCATGTGAATATAGAATACAAAGGGGAAATACTCCACTTGGGATTGGAACAGGGGCAGATTGGAGGATTGGAGTTGGAGGTAGTTCTTTATGGCAGTATCCTCAACAGTCAATCGCAGATACCCCTCTAACAACTAGCGCGACATCTTATTATTTATACGCCAGGGAAACATCCGGCGCGGGGTCTTGTGGCGTTGATGTTGACAAAGATGCTCGTATTGTTCTTGTAGAGATATTAAAGTCTGGTGCGACTGGTCCGAAGGGTGATGCAGGGTCCACTGGCGCGACTGGTGCCACTGGAGCGGCGGGAGCAGACGCAACTATATCCATTGGATCGGTTGTATCGGTATCCTCGTTGACATCCCCAAGTGTTACCAATGTCGGGACTTCCGGGGCGGCGATATTCGACTTTGAACTACAGCAGGGGATTGATGGGATTCAGGGTCCCGTTGGGCCGACTGGTGAAATCTCAGCCGCTACATTCAACGCCCATACAGTAGCAACCTCAACTCATGGGGCTACCGAGAATAATACTGCTTCACGGATAGTCCTACGAGATGGTGCTGGCTCCTTCGCAATGTCATCCCTTACCGCTTCTTCTGTTACCGCACAAGACATTCGGCTTACGAATGCAGAACTGAATAATGGTCCGTTTACTGTGTCAAACTTCCTAGATAATTCTCAATCGGCTGGAAGGTTTACGCCCCTTGCCGTCAATCAGCTTACCGACAACGGGGATGGAACTGTTGCCGTGGCCGCAGGGACGGGCCTGTGCAACATCGCAGAGACTTCCGTCGGGGACATTCGGTATGTCTCTTGGACCGCGAAGCCTGTCCAGACCCTTGCCGACAACGCGCAGAACTGGGTCTATGGTCAATGCGGAGCGTCGGGAGTCACCATTACCACGACGACAGACCGCACGACAATCAGCACGAACACCGCCATCATCTTAGGACGGGCCTATCGTCAGGGGACCGATGCCGATATCACTCCCTCGGGTCTTTCTCTCGACAACTATTTCAGACGGAACCATGAGCGTCTTATCGCCCGTGGAACTGAGAGAATGTCGGGATTCGTCTTGGCAGAAACAGGGACTCGATATTTGACCATGACCGCAGGGGTCCTGTATGTCGGGAACACCCGCATCAATACTTCCGCTGTGGACACTTCGGGGGCCGGGACCTACAACTCCTATCACCGCGACGGGGCGGGTGGATGGACAAAAGTTTCAGGGCAGAAGGTTATCCCGAACGACGGGTACGACAACAACTCGGGCTCGACTGTCTCTTTGACATCGAATCGTTACTCCGTGTTCTGGATGTATTCTTGCCCCGAAGGGACCATCTACCTTCTATTTGGGCAGGGTGACTACACGCTGGCGAACGCTGACCTAGCCCAGCCCCCCGCAACTATCCCTCCGTATCTCCAAGCCAACGGGCTCATCATTGGGAAAATCATCGTCAAGAAGGGCGCGACGAACCTGACATCCATCGAGTCGGCGTTCACGACCATGTTTGTCCCCGTCTCTGTCGCTCCTCACAATGATCTCGCCGGACTCAACGACGGGGACAACTACGAGCATTACACAGCTTCACAGCAAGAGACTATCCGGATTGCGACGACGACCCCCTCGGGTGGCGGCCTCTCAGCGGTCAACCTTGCCACGGTGACGGTGCCATCGACCTTCGGGACGGTTGTTGCGACCGGGACGGTAGGTTTCGACAATCGGTACTTTGAAGTGTCCACCAACGCAGTAGTCTCCCTGTCCACGGGAATCGTCGTGTTGCAAGCCGGGGGCTCGGTGAACGCGACTGGCGGGACTATCACATACGACGGGGCATACACGGTCCACACTTTCACATCAACAAGCACATTTACACCATCTGGAAACGGAACAATTCAGGTAATGTTAATTGCTGGCGGGGGAGGAGGTGGTGGCGGTTTGTATGCCGGGGGTGGCGGTGCCGGAGGGATGCTTGAAAAGGCAACCCATACGGTTATTGCCGAGACTTCTTACTCTGTGATTGTTGGGACTGGTGGAATCGGAGGCGCGTCTGGTGGGGCGTCCGGTTCTCAGGGAGGAAATTCATTTTTTGACGGTATGCTTGCGCTTGGAGGTGGTGGCGGGGCGTACTACAACGCAACGGGAGGAACAACCGGAGGCTCCGGTGGAGGCATGGCGGCAAATGGCGGAACGGGCCTTGCCGCGACACAGGTTAATTCCGGTGGTGCCATCGGGTATGGATTTAAGGGCGGCGACGGCGACGGGTCGTGGGGGGGTTCTGGTGGTTGCGCTGGAGGCGCGGGGGTTAATACTGGGGGTACGCTTTGCGCTGGAAGGTCTAATTCTATTTCAGGTAGTGCCATCGCTTATGGCGTTGGAGGCGGTGGGTCGGCGGCCTCCGCGCTTGGAACAGCCGGAACGGACGCGCGGGGGAACGGGGGATATGGCGGCGGTGGCTCGACGGCGGGTGGTTCTGGAGGTAGCGGTGTTGTAATAATCCGCTACCTCACCGATGTCCTGTCTGGTTCCGGGGGAAACGGCGTCGTCATTACGAGCGCGACCATTTCAGGCAACCTCACGGTCAACGGGACATTAACCACAAATGGGTCCCATGTTGCGATTGGTCCGGTAAGATTTGCTCCGAAAACAAAGGCCGAACTTCAAGCGGTTCTCCCAGGAGTCGGGGATATGTACCGATGCACGAATTGCGCTGTAGCTCAGTCAATCGCCATCGGAACCGGGACCTCTGCGGGGAACTTCGCGGTGTTCGTGCCGGGGACTTTCCAGTGATTAATTACATCAACACAATCTTCAAATGAGGACACCATGAGCATACTAAAGAAGTGCCTGACACCTGAGTTCATCGTCTGGATGTGTACCTCTCTTTTCGGACTAGGGGTGGCATATCAGGCCATAGCCGGGGACATCAACACTTTGAAAGAGCAACAGGATAAGACTGAGGCGACTGTCGCGGTTCTTCGCGGAGAAGGTATCGAGAATCGCAAGGACATCGAATATATCCGCGACTCTGTTAAAGAGATGAAGGGTCTTATGCGTAGGCAATACGCAAGGGTTGATTAGTGTTCCCATTCCTAAGAGATAGAACATCCAAGCTCATAGCCAGGATCAATAGCGAGGAGGTAACGCCTTGCGATTTGTTCTTCGGCATGAGGACTATAGCTCAGCAAGATGCTCTTTACGCTCTAGGAAGAACAGTAAAGAACCAAGATGGAGCCTGTTCTCTAAAGCCACTTGGGAATATTGTCACAAATGCAAGGGGTGGGTACTCGTTCCACAATTACGGACTGGCCGCTGATATTGTATTTCGCCCAGGAGGTAGATGGTCCTGGGACTATAAGAAATACCCCTATGCTAGACTTGGCGAAGTGGGCCAGTCCCTCGGAATGACCTGGGGGGGTTCTCCTGAGTTTACCAAGAAGCTAGGACAGCCCGATCCCGCCCACTTCCAGATTACAGGTGGAATATCAATTAATCGGGCTAGGTCACTATTTGAGAAGGGAGGACTAGAAGCTATTTGGTCCGTAGTTCTTAAAATCGTTGACACCTCGGGAGGTTATTAATGCCGATGGATAGAGACTTTGAGAACGCTTGCGCTTTGATTGAGGAGCATTGCATCGAATACTTGGTAGTCGCTAGGTATGGCAATGGACTGATTTGGAAGGAGTCCTCGTCTGCCTTTGGGATAGGCGCGGCCACTCGCTACCTATCCGCAATGGACGAGAAGGAAAGGCATCAGGTTAGACTTGAAATGAATGAGGCGGATATAGACGGAACGGAGGATGACCAATGAAATACACGCTACTGCTTTGTGTTACGATTCTTTCAGGATGTGCTACGATTAAGACTGTTGACGAGGCACTATCCAAGGCCGCAGTATTGGCTACTGGCGAGTGCGCCAGCTCGATCCATGAGACTGTTGCCATATGCAACAAAAAGTGATTGAGGATTTAGATTTCTCAATCGTAAGGGAGCCCGTATCTGAGGAGTGCTTCTTTGGACTCTTTAGACGGACTAGGACTATTACCAAATATGTTCTTCACCAAGAGATTAAGTACATTTCGCCTAGATACGATAAGACATCTACTGTCCCGTCCGGCTATGTCTCCGATGGTTCAACCGGAGGTGTTGATGTTACGAGTATGGCGTGGTGGGTCCATGATATCTTGTGCGATACCGAAAGGTTTGATGATGGTTCAAAGTGTACGAACCTCATGGCATCGCTAGTATTGCATGACATCCTAAAGGCAGAAGGTCGCTGGTTCAGGTGTAAGTCCTGGTTCTTGGCTACCTGGATAGGAAGGCCGATATCAAACCTGTTTTCGTGAGGGCTTTATGTCAAAGAAGGTCCCGAAGAAAATACATGGAGAGGGCCATTTCAAGCATCCACTCATTACCTGTCGCTGTGGATGGATTTACGCAGACCCGTTTCTAACCGATGAAGCGTTGCACGAGGAGCTTGAAAAGCACATCGAAGAAGCGATTGACGATCAAAAGAATGGCGGTAATTAACTTTCTGTCCTGTACCATAACCTTCAAGAGGATGGAGAACAGATGATTGACAGAATTGGGCTTATTCTTGCCGATATACACCTACGGGATGGGGTCAAGTTTGAGGACCATGAGATAGACCTTGAACCGATATTCCGATATGCGCTCGACCTAAAGCCAACGATGGTTGCTCTTCTGGGTGATACACTCGACTTCTCAGCACTTTGGGGATGCACAAAGAAGTCCCCCGATAGGATAGACTTTGATTCTGTCCGCAGGGAGATTGACGAGGGAAACAGATTACTCAGTCACATAGATAAAATGTTTCCCAAGGCTGAAAGGCATTACTGGATAGGGAACCATGAGGAAAGGCTCCACCAGTTTGTTAAAAAGAATCCAGACTTCTACAACAAGAACAGTCGTGGAATACCCAGTCTAAAGAGGGACCTTAAACTTGTCGAAAGGGGATACAAGACCCACCTACAGAACGATTACTTCAAATTCGGAAAGCTATTCCTATCGCATGGTTCCTACTACTCGGATAGGCACTCAAAGCAGACAATCCAGGCAGTAGGTAGGAATGTCGCTTACGGCCATGTACACGATTCACAGAGGCACACAATCCATTCCCCGGTTGATAGCGAGACTCGCTCATCTTGGTCTATCCCCTGCCTCTGTAAGCGCGATCCCGAATACTGCGCTGGAACACCTAACAGGTGGGTCAATGGTTTCGGGGTAGTCTTTGTCCGGCCAAGCGGGGCGTTTAACCTCTATATCGTTGACATCGTAAATGGTGAGTTTACGGCACCGAATGGCAAGACCTACAAGTCAAACAAGAAGAATAAAATAGCGGATTGGAGAAAGTCTTAATGCGGAGATTAGGACTGGGTATTCTCCGCACTACAGAATAAGCCTTCCAATCTCTTTGCTATTGGTTGAGTAGTAAACAGTTTTAACCCCTGCCTTTCGCATCATCCATTGGCAGAACTTGCAGGGCTTTGCTATTGCCGGATTCCCGTTAAGGTCGAATCTCCCAACAAATACCTCTGCACCCTTTGTCTTGCTCCACCTAGAGCATGATAGGATAGCGTCAAACTCGGCATGGACATACTTCCAGGGTCCCGGGGCTCTAGGATGTGTCCTACGCTTGTTTGCCCCGAAATAGAGGGAGTTGCCCTGCTTGACTATGGCGCCGATCCTCTGCCTGTCAAATGTAGAGTGTTCTGCCCCATACCTAGAGGCCATCAGTACAAGGTTTTCGACCCTTGATATAGGATTCTTCATGCCATACCCTAAAATTGAACCTAGGCCGATTTGGTGCGTTCCTGTGCGGTCAAACTAGCCATTAATTGCTTGAGGCTAGTCTTGCTTTGAGCCCTTTTATCGCTTCTTCGCTCAGGACCTTCTTTTTCCTTGACTTGAGCATTATAGCCACTTGTTCAAACTTGTCAGGGCTGAATACGAATGTCCTTTCATCATCCCCGTTCTGGATGCACCTTTCGGCTATTTGCTCGACCTTTGTGGCTATCTTGATTGATTCTACCCTTGCGGCCAGCTTTCCTGATCCATAGAAGTAGACCGCGCCATACTTGCCTGGAATCTCCTGACAGGATACCCGTTCCTCTGGAACCCTTGAATTAGTCCCATCGTCCACTATGCGGTACTTATTCCCGTAGAGTTCGTGAAGGTTCAAGGCACTCTCCCGTAGTCATCATTTACGCGCACAATATCGTCCTCTGACGCTTCTTTCCCGCTGATGGTTGTTGAGACTTCTATTATCTCTAGCGGTATAAAACCGATGTTCGTTATCCTGTGGTAAACCCCAATCCCAATTCTAACATGAGATGGCGAGTCAACCTCTGAGTAATTCAACCCAAGCTCAATCTTTGGGGTTCCAGATACTACATACATATCCTCGCGCCTGTCAATGTGGTATTGAGTGCTAGTACGATGTCCTGGGTCTACCACTAACCTTTTGATCCTCAACCCAGGTATCGAGTAAAGCGTTTCCATCTTCCCCCAAGGTCTTGTTTCCATTTCTTTTCTTTCTATCCTCCCATCGCCCGAAATCAAGTCTCTTTTCCCTGTCAAGATATGCGCTCTGCCCCATCAATTCAATATCGCTTGCATGGGATTGCATTGTCTTATCTGAGCCGCAAACCACACAAGTAGTCTCATAGTCTGCGGTATATCTCTGAGCCCCGAAGTATTGCGCTCTGTGTTCCGTAACATCCTTGCACCTATCGCACCATGTGAACTCATCAACTCGTTGCACTTAATCCTCCGTCTTAAACCCCCTTTTCCCAACTACAAACTCGGAGTAGTTCGCTAGGTACTCCCTGAGTTTCTCCCGTTCTTCTGCATCCATCTTGCAGGGCTTAGAGCCTATGGCTTTTATCTCGTCATACCTCTTTTGGCCTAGACGATTGATAAACCATTGCTCGATCCGATCCAGTATCATCCTCCCATGATTATCGCCTGAATGGGCTCCATGGAAGTGGCAGTCATAGCACAAGGATATCCCATTATCTGCTATGAACCTTGCACCTAGACTCTTCCCAGCCCTGACAATGCCATGATGGGCGTGAATCGTGCCAGTCCTACCGCATATTTGGCAGATTCTATTGTCTCGACCCAATACCGCTTTAGACCATAAGCGGTGTAGGATTGAGTTAGATGGACCCTTATACGGCATCTTCGCTTTGCAGGGTGTTAATCTTGTGTCTTAGAGTATTGTTCTCGTCATTGAGCCTACGGATGTCGGCGTTAAGGCTCATAATGGTATGCTGTAGCCGATTAATCATAAGCCTGAGACAGTTCCAGACACCCCAATCGTCTAGTTCACGATTCAAAGCCTTCTGTTCTTCTTCTTCCGAATAGACCCCGGCCATTTCACCCTCCATTAAGACATGATTTACAAATCAACCCAGGACCATGCGGGTTTAGGATTAACTCGGACGCTGGTTTAATCGGATCGCGTCCGGCATCATCACATGGACCGCACCACGAACACTCTTTGCAGAACTTCTCTTCTGTCTGCTTACCGCAATACCCGCAGATTGGCTTCTTTGCGGTAACAATCTTAACCCCTGTACCCTTCGCCTTCCAATCAATGAAGGCATTGGACACAGCGCGCAGGTTCTTCCATGCGTCAATCTTCTTGTCTAGCACAGCTTTATCTAGCTGTGCGGATATCTCCTCGATGGCTTTCTTTGCAAGCTCAATATCCCCATCAGCCATGTCCATAATCTCTTTGGCAGATGAACCATGCTCTGCGAAGAACTTTCCAACGATTGCGGGATTAGATAGGTCAATTCCCCTGTTTTGGGCAAAGAACTCGACGATTTCTTGGTACTTGGACTTCTCTTTGGGCTTTTTCTCTTTTTCATTCTTCCTCTTGGGTGGATTTTCAAATAGCGTCTTAATCGCCTCGGCCCTCTCCCTGAATACTCCACACCCATTACCCGATCCCATTGTCATTGTAAGGCTACACCTAACCGGGGACTCGCTAGTCTCTATGTATTGATGTCCAGCGTAGAAGATGCAGTCCGCGCATTTCATGCGATTTCCTTGTATACCCAAACAGTATCGCACTCGGGGCAATACCCGCCCATATCGCAGTCTTGAAGCTCTGCCCCGCATGAGCATAGACCTTC
>ERZ869929.931-NODE-931-length-12382-cov-8.713069_pt1 | contig 12382 bp, 17 predicted proteins | sample MGYA00579312_ERZ869929 | MGnify/ENA primary metagenome ERZ869929 (study PRJEB32216, sample SAMN09231818) | wastewater metagenome | place: USA: Maryland | collected 2016-08-09 | study: EMG produced TPA metagenomics assembly of the PRJNA472060 data set (Reclaimed... | reverse complement strand
CCGCTGCCCGACGTGTGACCGCGAGGGGTGCCCGCGGCCCGCTGCTGTCGCCGCCTACCAGGCCACGACGCCGGCCGCTAACCCCGATGACGTGTTGGCCGCAGCCATCGCGATGATCGACGCCGAGGCCGCGTGCCTTGCAGCGGCTGCGTACGGTCGAGAATCACGACGAGATCGCCGCATCAAGGAGCACGCCACGAACAAGCAAGCCTTCGCCGAGATGCGGGCCGCCGCCGCCCGGTGGCGCAAGGTCGCGCCGCTGATCGAGCGACTGGCCGACGACGTCCGCCGCAGAGAGCTGATCGCGCGCGCTGAGTTCGATCGCCGAATCATCGACACCGTCACCGCCCTCCTCGCCGCCACCCAGGAGACCACGCCATGACCCGCGACCCCGCCCGCATCGATCCGATCCTCGCCGACCTACGCCGCTACTGGCACGCCGCGCCCGACCTGCGCCTCGGACAGATGGTGATGGGCCTGCTGGACCTGTCCGGCGCTCCGCGCTACGGCGAGTTCCACGCCGAGGACGACAAGGTCGCCGCGTACCTCGCCGCATGGGCCGCCGCCAACCCGCCGCCGCCCGACCACCGCGACACCCTGCCGCCCGAGATCGAGGCGGCGATCGCCGCCGCAGCGTGGACCGTCGCCGAACTGGACCGACGCGCCGACGTCATGGCCCAGCCCGAGATCGCTGACCTCCGCACCGCCATCACCTCAGCCCTCGCCGCAGCCCGCGAGGCCGGGCGGCGGGAGGTGCTAGAGGGGGCGGCGGGGGTTGAGTCGTCGATGCTCAAACTGGCCGCGGTCGCCTACTCGCAGGGTACCCACGCCGTGCGCGCCCGGATCGGCGAGGACGGCGCCGACCGCGACCACCTGCGCGCGTCGGGCGATCTGATCGTCGCCGAGCAGTCGCACCGCGCCGCCATCGCCGCCGACAAGGCGCGGGCGGTGGAGGCGGCATCCGACGCCGCGTTCGATCGCGGGCGCGCCGCCACGATCAAGTACGCCGATGGCCTCGTCATGCGCCCGGTGCTGTCGCAGGCGGATGCGGAGCGGCTGGTCGGAGACTTCAACGCCTCGCCGTACGACGGCAGCAACGACTGCCCCGCCCGCGCCGCCCTCCTCGCCGCCCTGACCGGCGCCGACGCCCATAAGCCTACGCAGTGCGGCGCCGTCGACATGCTCCGCGGCACTATCTGCCCCACCTGCGGCGCGCGCGAGGAGTTCGTGCCAGGGGCGCCAACCGGCGAGATCCGACGGCAGATGGACGCCGCCGCGGTCGAGATGTGCGCCGACTGCGCCGCCCTGACCGGCGCGGGAGGTGGCCGGTGATCCCGTGTCGCGCCTGCGGAGGGAGCCCCGGCGCCTCGCGCGCCGACTGGCGCAGACCCGGCCTACCGGTCCGCCTCGGGTCGGTGACGATCGGGACCGACGACTACAGGAGGCGCGCCGCGTGACCACCGATCATCTAGCCGCCCACATCCGCGCCCGCGGCAACACCTGGACCCTGTACCGCGGCACGGGGCACCGCGACCAGTGCGGCTGCGGCTGGAGCGACACGCCCAAGATGGCGCGGTACACATGCCCTCGGTGCGGCGCGCGCGTCGCGATGGTGGCGCGTCGATGGGAGCGCGCCGCGTGACCTTCGCCTCCGCCTCGCGCTGCCGCCCCGAGTGCCCGGTCGGGGAGCCGGGTCCGCGCAGGGATGACGTGGGCGGAAAGCGTAGGCGCGGCGGGAGGTTGTGAGATAGGCGCGGGGCGGTGTCGATTGGCGCTTGCGTTTCGCGGCGCCGCGATTAGTATAGATACATGTCGATCATCCAGCTTCAGGCCCAGCGCGCCGTCGCTCACACGACCAGCCTCCTCGAAGGAATCGTCAGCGCCTCGAACGCCGTCCGACCGTCGATCGCTCAGCGCGAGGCGAACCCGGAACTCGCCGCCGCGCGCGACCGGATCGACGCGCTGATCGCCGCTGCGCGCGTATGGTTCGACGCAGCGGGCGATCTCCTGCTGGCCGTCGAGGCGACGCCTGAGGAGCACGAGCAGGCGAGCGAACGCGAGCGAGCCGCGGCGCACGCGTACAGCGAGGTCGAGCGGTCGCTGTGATCGCTACGATCGGACTCGAATCGATCGGCGACGATGCCAGGTTCCGCTTCGGCCCGCACATGGACGACGGACCGGGGCATCAACGCGATCATGTGCGCTACCTGCTGCGGCCGAAAGCGTGGGTCGCCGTGGTGCGCGGCCCATGCCCGCGCTTCGGCCTGCATCGGGAATTCCTCTCGTACAAAAAGGACTACCACGAGGCGTCCGGCAACGGCGCACGCGGCGTCTACAAGTGGTTCGAGATCGAAGATCGCGCAATCGTCGAGGTGAACGCCCCGATCTCGTGGAAGCGCGCCGATCGGTACTTCGCGGCAAGCTGGGGCGGCCGCCTGTTTCGGATCACGAGAAAGGAGATCGACGCATGGATCGCGATCAGTCGTCTCGCAAGCGTCGGCTAGGCAAGTCCGTGTTGGATGCGGCTCGCGAGCGGATCGCGCTGACCTTCGACTCGTTCGCTCACGTCTACGTCAGCGGGCCGAGCGGCAAGGACAGCTCCGTCCTGCTCCACCTTGCCTGCGCCGAGGCTCGGCGCAGGGGGCGACGAATCGGCGTCCTGTACCTCGACCTTGAGGCGCAGTACGCGCTGACGATCGATCACGTCCGCGAGATGTTCGACGCATACGCCGACGTAATCGACCCGTACTGGGTCGCGCTGCCACTGAACCTGCGCAACGCCGTGAGTCAGCTCGAGCCGTTTTGGACGTGCTGGGATCCGGGCGCCGAAGCGGCTTGGATCCGCAAGAGGGAGCCGCGGTCCATCGCGGACCCGTCGACGTTCCCGTTCTACAGGCACGCGATGGAGTTCGAGGAGTTCGTCGAGGAGTTCGGCCAGTGGTACGGCCGCGGAGAGTCGACGGCGTGCCTTGTTGGCATCAGATCCGACGAGTCGCTCAACCGATGGCGCGCAATCAGCGGCGGCCACCATCGCTTCCGGGGTCACAAGTGGACGACCTGGAAGGGCCGCTCGCTGTTCAACTGCTACCCGATCTATGACTGGCGCACCGAGGATGTGTGGACATTCTTCGGGCGCGAGGGCCTGCCGTATCCACGCACGTACGACCTGATGCACAAGGCTGGCGTGCCACTATCGCAACAGCGGATCTGCCAGCCCTACGGGGACGACCAGCGCCGCGGCCTGTGGCTCTACCACGTCCTCGAACCGGTCACCTGGTCGCGCGTCGTCGCCCGCGTTGCCGGCGCGCGCTCCGGGGCGCTATACGCGAACAAGAGCGGAAACATCCAGGGCAATCGCATCGTCGAGCTTCCGACCGCTCACCGCACGTGGCAGGGGTTCGCGGAGTTCCTACTGTCCACCATGCCGGCTGCCGAGGCTCGCCACTACAAGGACAAGATCAGTGTGTTCCTGCACTGGTACGAGTCGCGTGGCTACCCGGACGGAATCCCCGACGAGGCCGACTCGCACGCCGAGGCCGCGCGCAAAGCGCCTAGCTGGCGGCGCATCTGCAAGGTGATCCTCAAGAACGATCGACTCTGCAAGGGTCTCGGGTTCTCGCAGACGTCGTCGGTCGCGTTCGAGAAGTACCAGAAGATCATGAGAAAGAGAGCCGCCAAATGGACCATGTACCTACGTTGATCGTCGAGGCCGCTCAGGACCTGGCCTCGAAGATTGCCGCGATGGATCTCGCCGAGCGCGTCGCCGCGCTCAACGCGGTTCGGTCGATTCTTCACGAGGCGTCCCCGTTTGCTGGCGAGCCGGTCGATCTCGTGCTGTGGCACCGCTGCGACGACGTGCGGGCGAACGACTACAACCCGAACGCCGTGGCGCCTCCCGAGATGGTGCTGCTGCGCAGGTCGATCGAGGCCGACGGGTACACGCAACCGATCGTCACCTGCCCGACCGATGCCGGGTTCGAGATCGTCGACGGGTTCCACCGGAACCGCGTCGGCCGAGAGTGCAATGCCGTCGCGGAGCGCGTTCAGGGATATCTACCACTGGTCGTGATCCCGCCCGACCGCCAAGGCAAGAGTGACCGAGTTGCCGCGACCATTCGGCACAACCGCGCGCGCGGCGAGCACGATGTCGACCGCATGAGCGCGATCGTTCGCATGCTCTACGAGGCCGGGTGGCCAGACGAGAAGATCCAGGCCGAACTAGGAATGGATCTCGACGAGGTGACCCGGCTCAAGCAGATCACCGGCCTCGCCGCGCTGTTCAAGGATCGCGAGTACAGCGAGGCGTGGGAGGCGGAATCGTGACCACCGACCGCGCATCGCGCGACGCCGAGATCGCATCGGCCATCGCCTCGGGCGCCACCGCACCGGCTGTCGCCGCCGAGTACAACCTCACCGCCCAGCGCGTCCGCCAGATCGCCGCCGCCGCCGGGGTCGAGCCCCGCAAGGCCGGGCGCCCCGTCACCACCGGGCGCGGTGAGGCGCGCGTGCAGGTGCGCCTCTCGGCCGCCGAGCGCGACGCCTTGGCCGCGGTGGCCGGCGGCGCCGACGCGATCTCGGCCTACCTCCGCGGCGCCGGCCTCGCCCTGCCGCTGATCGTCGACGCCCTCGACAGCGCCGGCGACACGCTGACCGGCGAGGAGGCGTGCGGGATCGCGCTGGGGGTGCTGCGGCGGGTGGTGCCGAAGCGAGACGAGACAACCGAGCACCCCCGGGCGCGGAAGGAGTGAGCGATGCCGCCGAGAACGCGGCCGAGGCGATCGCGTGGCAGGACCAGAGGATTCGCGAACTGACCGACGCGATCCCCTAGTGCCCGACCCGCCGGATCGCGATGCCACCTTTGCGGTCCCACAACGCCCCTGACGCCCGCGTGATCGCCGGCCCCTTGCCACTTGGCCCGTGACAGTGCATCACGGTCACGTCCGCGAACCGCCGCACCACCGCGGGCCGGGCGATCACGATCGCGCAGTGCCCGACCTTGGCCCCGGCGCCGTAGACCAGGCCGTCGCCGGGCTGCACGTTGGCGGGCATCACGCGCCGGGCGAACCGCTGCGGCCCGCGCCCGTCGGCCTCGAGCGCGTCGGTGTAAATCCAGTCGCCGCCGATCTCGTCCTCGCCGTCGTCGGAGTCGTGGCGCGACTCCTGCCAGCACCAGGCGAGGAAGCCCGAGCAGTCGCACCGCCACGCCGCGTCGAGCGGAGACGCTGCGGCCGGGTCCTTGCCGCCGCACCCGAGGCCGTAGATCCCCGTTCCTTCGACCGACAGCGCGCGCCGCACCACCTCGTCGGCCCACGCGCTGCCGATCTCCGCCTCGACCGCCGCGAGCTCCGGCGGATCGACCCGGGGCGCCGCGAGCCGCCCGCCGAGGTCGCGGAGCCAGGTGAGGACGCTCATGGCCGCCCCGCGTTCAGCCGCCGGATCAGGCGGCGCAGGCGGTGCTCGGCGTCGATCGTGACGGTCAGCGTGTCGCCGCGCGCGATGCACGCCGGGAGCAAGCGGAACGTCACGACGTCGGCTCCGGGCGGCCATGCCGCGGTGGCGGTCGTGTCGCGCGGGTCACGTGGCGCAGTGCTTGACATCGCTACCTCCTGCCGCTCGGTGCGGCACGTTCTCGGGCTTGACGTCGCGGTGCGGGTCGGGCATGGTTGACTTGCAGGTGGACATGAGCGGCGCGACGGCTGGTACCCGTTGCGCCGCTCCCTTTTCGGCCCGTGCCGCGTACCACCGCAGCCGCGCCGCCCGCAGCGGCTTGTCCCGGCACGCGCAGCACGTCTCGTCGGGCGTCTGGTCGTCGTCCGACTCGACGAGGTGCGCGTTGCAGCGGCACCAGATCACGACCGCCACTCCGGGCGCGTCTCGGTCCGGCACGCCGCCTCGACGTACGCCGTCCACGCGGCCCACGTCGCAAGCCAACGCGTCTCGGCGTCAGTCCCCGGCACCATGCCCTCCGGTGGCACCGGGGCGCGGTACAGCACGCACGGGGGCGTCGTCACCGGCACCGGCACCTTCACGACGACGGTGCGCGGAGTCGCGCATGCGGTCGTACAGAGCAGCGCGGTCAGCGTCAGGCTTGCCAGTCGCATCGGCGTGGATCTCCCCGGCCGCCTCGAAGCCGCGCGCCTGGTCGGCGGCGTGGCTCGCGGTGGCGGCCTCTTGCAGTTGGGCGCGGTCGCGTTCGCTTGCCGCGGCGTCCCGTTCCGCCTCGGCCCGCTCCGCCCGCGCCGTGGCCGCTGCCTCACGCCGGGCCGCGAGCCATAGCCTGACGCGGCCGAGCGCGTAGGTCGCGGCGAGCAGGACGGCCGCGGCGAGGCCGGCGCGGTAGTCGAGGGTCACGACCGATCCTCGTCGCCGGGGTCGTGGTCGGCGGGGCTCACGTCGGCACCGCCTCACCGCTCGGCACGGTCTGCCCGGCGATCTGCACTGGCGCGGGGTACAGGTAGACGCCGATCGCCGCGAGGATGGCGCCGATCAGCGGCGTGGCGATCGGGGCGCCGGCGATCGCGATCGGCACCAGCGTGGCGAGCGCGCCGGTGAACGACGACACGGCCGCGAGCACCTTGGGTCGCATCAGGCGGGGCAGGCGCTGTGACACCCACGCCCAGCGGCGGATCGCGAACAGGCCGACCGCTTGGAGCAGGACGATCAGCCCCGCCCCGGCCTGGCCGTTGCGGAACCGCGACCAGATCCACGACGCGAGGTCAGCGCCCTCGCCGATCGTCGCCGGCTCGACGGGCGGCGTCGCGGGGGTGAGCGATGGCGGGGCGTGGTCGGCGGCCACCACAGGGTCGAGCGCGGCCGCGACCCGGTTCGGACCCGCGTCGAGCGGCTCCACCGCCGGCGCTGGCACCATCTCGCCGGCGTCGATGCCGGCACCGGCCAGGCGCGCGAACAGCAGCGAGAACAGCAGGAGGGCGGCGAAGAAGATCGCGGCGGTGACGAGGTTGGATCGGCGAGCGGCGGTCATGGTGGTCCTCACGGGTGGTTCGGGAACGTCGGCGCCGCAGCGCGCGACGCGAACAGGGACAGGACGGCGTGGTCAGCAGCCTGGGCGGCGCGGAGGTCGGCGTCGGCCTCGGCGCGCTTCGTGCGCTCGAGCTCGAGCGCGGCGGCGTGCGCCTCGATCGCGGCGCCCTGGACGCGGATCACCTCGGCCTGCTGGGCGGCGGCGCGGCGGCTGTCGCCGTGGCCGATCAGTGCGTTGACGGTCACGGTGCCCAGCGCCAGTGCGGCGGCGGCGGCGAGCGCCTTGACGGCCTTCCACGCCGGCGCCCGCCAGCTCTGCCGGGCCGACTCGAGGTCGGCGGCGTGCTTCTTCTTCGCGTCGGCTGCGAGCCGGTCGGTGCGCTCCTGCTCGATCACCTCGGCGAGCTGGTCGAGCGCGCGGGCGGTCTGCTCGGCGACGTGCCACTCGGGCTGCAGGCGGCGCAGCTCGTCGATCGTCTTGCGCAGCCCGACCTCGGCAGGCGTGCGGGCGCGGGGGGTCGACAGCACCGGCTGTTCGGCGGCCAGCCCCTCGCGCACGTCCCGCTCGATCACCGCGGCGGCGGCCTGCGCGCGCTCGTCCGCCTCGTCCAGCGTGTCCGCCAGCGAGGGCGCACGGGTGCCGCGGCGGGGCGGTTTGGAGTCGGGCGGGCCGGGCGGCATGCACGGTCACCATCCGCGATCCGCGGCGGCGGTCCCAAGTTGGGGCGGCTGATCGAGGTGTGCGCACCCTGGGTCTGAGCGGACTTCCGCTGAGTTCCCCGCATGGCCAGCGACGTGATCAACGAGAGCCTGACGCTTGCCGTCGCGCGCCTGCTCGCGAAGGGCACGCCGCCAGTGACGATCCAGGAACGCCTGGCGCGCCGCTACGGCGTCACCACACGCACGATCCGCGACTACATCGCCGCCGCCGAGGAGCAGCGCGAGGAGGACGACCGAGCCCTTGCGAGCCGCTACCGCCGTGACGGCGTGTTCGTCGTGCGCGCGGCCGCGGCAAAGTGGATCACGCGCTCCGACAAGCTGTTCGCGCTGGCGTCGCGGCTGCTCGCGCGCGCCGACCGCTTCGACGGCGGCAAGAACGCGCTGGGCGATCGGCTCGTGAAGAAGATCCTCTCTGCCGGGCGCGTGCTCGATGACGGCCCGGTCGATGATGATGACGAGCCGGGGCCCGATGCGGTCGCCTGCGCCACGGCTCTCGAGAGCGCGCGCGAGGATCGGCGCCAGGCCGCGATCCTGATCAAGCGCGCCGAGGCGTGCGACACGCGGGCGATCGAGTGGTTCGATCGCGGCGCCAAGATCGCCGGCGCCTACGAGGCCGCGACGAACACGCCCGAGTCGACGCGTGTGCAGCTCACGTCGCCGCAGCGCCGGGCGAAGCTGAACCGGATCGGCGAACTGATCCGCGAGTACAAGGCGAAGGGCGCGATCCAGTGAACCGCGCGCCGGCGCTCTCTGCCGCGCTCGTCGAAGTACTGGGCCTCGATGACGAGGATACGCTGGCCGCGGCGCTGGCCGATCTTCCCGAGGACGAGCGCGACGAGCTGCTCGCGCTCCTCGACGACGAGACGACGATCGAGGATCCCGAGGCGTTCATCGCCCGGCTGATCCCGTCGGAGATGCCGCCGCGCCACATCCGCCCCCTGCTCGACTTCTTCGAGCGCGCGCGCCACGGCCAGGTGTTCGAGGCGGTGTCGATGCCGCCGCGGCATGCCAAGACGGTGACGATCCTCCGGCTGCTCGCGTGGTGGATCGTCAACCACCCGCGCGACCTCTGCGCCTACGTGACCTACAACTCGGTCCAGGCGCGCAAGAAGTCGCGCATCATCCGCGAGCTGGTGCAGCGCGCCGGCGTGCCGCTACAGCGCGGCTCGACGGCCCTTGAGGAGTGGCGGACGATCTACGGCGGCGGCCTGCATGCGGTCGGGGCGAAGGGTGGCCTGACGGGCAACGGCTACGAGGGCCCGGTCGTCTACGACGACCCGTACAAGTCGATGCTGGATGCCACGTCGACGATCGAGCGCGAGAAGATCCAGGAGCTGTTCCAGGCCGCGGTGATGACCCGCCTCCACGGCGCGTCCGTGATGGTGCTCCACACGCGCTGGCACGTCGACGACCTGATCGGCTGGCTGACGCGCGACCGCGGCTGGACCTACACGAACATCCAGGCGATCGCGCCGGCGAACGACAACCTGCTCGAGCCGCCCGACCCGCTCGGCCGCGCGCCGGGCGAGGCGCTGTGGCCCGAGTTATTCCCGGCGACGCGGTGCACGGGACCGTGCTCGCACTACGGGCACCTCGATCAGATCGAGGAGATGATCGGGCCGTACCTGTGGGCGGCGCTGTTCCTCGGCAAGCCCCCTCGCCGCGGCGGCGCCGTGTTCGGTGAGGCCACGCTCTACGACGTCGAGGCGATCAAGCTCGATGGGGCGCGGCCAGGCATCGGCGTCGACCCGGCGGCGACAGCGCGCACCAGCGCGGACAAGTCGATCGTCCTCGGCGGGAACATGACCGGCCGCGGGACGAACGCGATCCTCTACCTGGTTGACGCGCTCCGGCTGCAGGTCGAGATCCCCGAGTTGGTCGACGCGCTGATCCCGTTCAGCGAGGCGTGGCCCGGCGCGCCGCTCTACGTCGAGAGCAACGGCGTCGGCACCGGCGTCCCCCAGATGTTGCGCAAGGTCGACGCGGTGGCGCGGAAGCACGCCCACGATCTTCGGATCGCCGCATGGGAGGCGGCGGGGCGCCAGGGCGGCCAGCCGCCACCGCCGCCCCCGAGCCTGCACATCGTCCCCGTGCGCGCCGTCTCCGACAAGCTGTTGCGCGCACAGGCCGTCGCCGCGGCCTATCGCGCGGGTCGCGTGCGATGGCCGGCGCGCCGCGCCGCCGATGGCCGGCTCGTGCCGCTGCCCTGGGTCGTGCAGGTGCTCGCGGTGCTACGCGCGTTCACGGGTGTCAACGACGCCGAGGATGATGACGTCGACGCGTTGGCGCACCTGTGGAACGGGCTCGCCGGCCAGGCCGCCAACGCCGGCATGTCGTCGGTTGCGACGGTGCTGGCGATGCTCGAGCACGAGCGCGACGAGGACGCGGCGTGAAGTTGGGCGCACCGCCGCGGCCTGCGCACGATGGACGGGCCATGAGCCTCCTTACCCGCGTCCGCGATTTCTTCGTCGAGCCCCTCGCGGACGACCTGCCCGCCCTCCTGTCCGGCGAGCCCGTCGCCGTCGAGAAGGCGCTGGGAGGCGACGTGCCGCAGATGCCGCCCACGCCGCCGACGAAGCCCGTGGGGGCACCTGGCATCGTGGCGTTCAACGGCTACCTGCAGACCGACGAGCGGTCGCCCGATCTCGTCGGCGTGACGCGCTACCGCAAGTACGCCGAGTGGATCCGCGTCGTGCCCGAGGTCGGCGCCGCGGTGCGCGCGTCGATGATCCTCGCCGGCTCGCCCGAGTGGGACGTGCTGCCGTACAAGGCCGCCGACGCCGACGAGCCGCTGCCCGAGGACGTCGAGCGGGCGGCGTGGCTCAAGCGGCAGATCTCGAACATGGACGACACGCCGTGGTCGCGCGTCGTCCAGGAGCACGCGATGGCCGCCTTCTACGGCGCGACGTTCAGCGTGTGGACCGCCAAGGTCACCGACGGGATGTTCGGGCTCGCCGACATCATGACGTTGCCGCTGGCGACGCTCGAACGCTTCGATATCGACGAGCGCGGCAAGCTGCGCGGCGTGGTCCAGCGCGACCCGCAGTCGAACGACGAGATCCCGATCGCCCGCGAGCGGCTGGTCTACTCGCGGGACATCCCGACGACGACGCACCCGGCCGGCGACGGCGCGCTGCGGTTCCTCGCCGAGACGATCCGCCGCAAGTTGGCCCTCGAGAAGATCCGGGACAAGGGCTACGAGAAGGACGTCAACGGCGTGCCGGTGATCTGGGCGCCGATCGACGAGGAGCGCGCGCTGATCGGCACGTCCAAGCCCGACGGCAGCCTCTACACCGAGGCCGACTTCACGCGGGCCGTGCAGCCGATCCGCGACTTCGCCGGCGCCGAGAAGCGCACCGGCTCGGGCGTGGTCTTGCCGTCGGGCACGTTCCCCGACAACGAGGGCAACCCGTCGTCGGTGCGCCGCTACGACGCCAAGGTGCTGAGCACGCAGGCCACGAGCTTCGCCGAGCTGGGCAAGACGATCGACACGCTGAGTTGGTACCTGCTCGCGATGATCGGCTTCGAGTACCTCGCGATGGGCAGGAGCAACGGCACCCAGGCGATGCACGTGAGCAAGATGGAAGCGGCGATCCGGTTCGTCTCGTCGCTGCTGAACGGCTTCGCGGAGACGTTCCGCCGCGACGTCATGCGCCCGCTGTGGATCCTCAACGGCTGGGACCCGGCGCACCCGGGCGACCCGCAGAACCTGCCCATGCTGACGTGGGACGCGCTCGAGCTGGTCGACGTGCCGGCGATGGTCAACTCGATCTCGACGCTCCTGCAGGCCGCCGGCGTGATGCCCGACCAGGTGCTCGAGATCGTCAACCGCATCCTCGCCAACCAGGGCCTGCCGCCGCTCGCCGAGCTGGACCACGAGGCCGCGGCGCTCGGGCGCGATCGCGCGCTCGCCGGCGCCGGCGTGAAGCCGCCTGGCAGCGACCCGGCGGCGGATCCGACCGCCGACATGCTCGACGACCCCGAGGAGGACTGACATGGGCACGCTCACGATCGGCGCCGACACCTTCACCGTCTACGGCACCGCCGCCGGCCTCGCGACCCGGGCCAACGGCTCGAGCACCTACTACGCGACCTACGCCGCGGCGGTGGCGGCCAGCGTCGACGGCGTGAGCCGTGTCCACGTCGAGGCGACCGAGCAGATCAAGCTCCTGCCGTTCACCGACGCGGCCAACGCCGACCCGGACACCGCGGCGGCCGACGTCGTGACCGCCTGCTACGAGCTCGTGCTGGCTGCGCTGCTCGACCCGGCGGTGCTGACCCAGGACAGCACGCGGTCCAACGTGAAGCGGATCGAGGCCAAGGGCGTCGCGGTCGAGAACTTCGCACCGGTGGCCGGGGCGCGCTTCCCGACGCGCGTGATGGCGCTGCTGGGGCCGCTGCTCGGGTCGGAGGCGAGCGCGTCGCTGGCCGGCAGCTACGTGGCGGGGACGAGCACGTGTAGCGACTTCGACGACGACGATCGCTACGGCGTGTACTGAGGTCGGCGGTAAGAAGCGAACGCGGGGCCGGGGCAAGTCGGGGGCAGTGATGGCGGCGGCGCAGGGTGAGCGGAACAGCGGGCGTCCAGCTCGCCTGCCCCACTAGGAGCGCGCCGCATGTCCAAGACGCAGGCGCGGCTTCGGCGGCCGGCACCGGCGCCAGCTCGGCGGCGGCGGCTGGC
>ERZ869929.930-NODE-930-length-12388-cov-4.116354_pt1 | contig 12388 bp, 30 predicted proteins | sample MGYA00579312_ERZ869929 | MGnify/ENA primary metagenome ERZ869929 (study PRJEB32216, sample SAMN09231818) | wastewater metagenome | place: USA: Maryland | collected 2016-08-09 | study: EMG produced TPA metagenomics assembly of the PRJNA472060 data set (Reclaimed... | reverse complement strand
TAAAACCCTTATTGGCGTACTCGACAATGATGAAAATAAGGCAGGAGAAAAGTTGGGGGTTATGTGTGATTACGCCTACAAGGTGCCGGCCCCGTTTAAAGATATAGGGGAGATAGAGCCGGAACCTGCCGGCTATTGGTTAAAGGATGTTTTGGACGTAGTCGGTCATGGAGATATATTCGTATGAGTACATTAGAAGAACACCAGAAGCTTGCGGAGCATTATGCCCGGCAGATAGACACTAAGTTGTCGAATGACACCATACAGTCTCACGCACTAACTAGTATTGCTAATAGTCTAGTAGTGTTAACAGCCTTTTTAACTGAATACATAAGACTCCGCGAGCCATTGGCGGCTAGCCGAGTAGAAGCTAAACCATCCTAATAACCGGTACTAGGAGAAAGAAAGGTTTTTTAAAAATGCATATTTTAGGTACATGTATAGCGCTACTAGTCATTGCTGCTGTAGTTTTATGGCTAGCTATTGATGGAGAGTATAGATAATGGACGATGATGTAATGGATGAGGATGATGTTTTCCCTCCGATACTCGAAGACTTGCAATGGAAACCGGAAATATTCCTACTCGTATGTATGATTTTGTGTCTGCTGTATGTTTTTTGGCAAAGGGGATTTTAGTATGTTGTGGACAGCAGAACAATTGCGTACCCTAGCATTCTTCTACATAAGTGTAGGATTTGTTTTTGGGTTGGCGGTAGGGATGGTGCTAGGTGTGTTGGGGTGGAACAAGATGTGAGCCGGTGTACCGGCTAATGTATCCTCTTAACTCGGAAACGAGTTCATAGGTCGTTTTTGCACCACCCGCCGTTTTCGGGGTTCGACCGCCCCCATAGGTGGGGAATTGAAAATACCCACCCCTCCCTTAAGGCTACTAGCCCCTCCCCCACTTAGGTTGACTAGGCCCGCCCCGATTGACGTAAGTCCTTTGATAGTAAGGGCTTGCGATATGGCATGTGATTTGCTATACATCATTTGGCACGCAATTATATTTCACTATCTTTGAAAATAATAGCTCAAGGGGCTTGACGTATCATGTCGATAGACTATAATGAGGGGGTAAGGCAATGATAACCGCGAGTAAGGAAAAGATGATGCAAGCAACGATTGGTAACATGATTCAGTTCGAGTACGATGCGGTGGGCTATCGTGATAGCTACGTGGGTCGCCTGATGGTAATCCGCGACACCAAGAAAGAGCCGCTGCAATACGCTACCAAATGGTATAGCGGGTATCGTGCCCATCGTTCGCAATACCTCATCACCGTTGCCACCCCAATGGGGTATCGCCAGTTCTACACGGGTAGCATTAGCAATGCTCGCCCTCTCGGCCTGTTCGCTCGTTTCGTCCTGTGGATTCGCGGAATTAATTTCCCGAAATTTGCGGTGCGGTGACTTGACAGACACGCATTCGCGTGTATAATGAGGACATGACAAGCAACGACAACAAAAGGAGTATGACAATGGTAACGCAATATGATACGTTCGCCCGCTACAATGGCAAGTGCGTTATCGTAATGGAATACGGCCCGCTTGTTTCGCTCGTTCGCTACTTCGGCACGATTGGTAATGTGTGTGTTTCGACTCGTTCCCTCACTGAATACTAGTACGAAAAGGAATTGCCATGCAATTGAACATCGGCTCGCAAGCCAAGCCTCGCCCCTCTTTCGAGGTAGTGTGTGCTAAGCCACACAAGGTAACGGGTAAGCGTATGCGAATTGCATCCGATAACCCCGCCGCTGTCGCTGGTTACTTCGACCGCAACGGCACTAACAAGTAGGCCCACCTATGGGTGGGTAGCAGGCTACCTCATTGGCTGGTATTATTTAACGCACGCATGAACGCTATAGGCGTATTCACATTGTTAAGTAATCAACCTTTGAGCTAGTGGCTCCCACCCGGCAGGGGGTGTACACTCTAACCTAACCGCGTATGCCCTGCCCACCCGCGAGTGGTATCATTTAACTAGAGGGGGAACCCCTCCTCTGGGTGGGTTGGGGCGGGTCGCGTTTACCCTAAGTCCTTTGATAGTAAGCACTTACGACTATTCGCTCTAGCATATAGCGTGCCGATATATTATTGAGAATCTTTGGGCAGAACGAAAATAGGTGTTGACAATTGCCGGCCTAGCCGATAATATACATACATGGTTAGTTTACTCGTTACTAGGAGTTAAATCATGCTTGTTTATCGTGTTGAGCATAAGAAAACTGGAACCGGGCCTTATGTTTCTTGTTCATTGCCGCATGAGGCCCAGCCTATGGCCCGGACTTTGAATAGTGCTCACGGTGGTTCGATTAGGCATCCGGTCATATCATGGCAAGAATCAATTTCGTTTACCCGCGATATGTATTGCGGCTTTACTTGTATGGAAAAGCTTCTACAATGGTTCGGTGAGTTTACCCCCAAGCTGGGCCGGTATGGTTTCGTCATTCGGGTGTATGAAACCAAAAGCGTATTCTTTACCAGAAGCGGGTTGCAGATTGCATTCCGCAAGAAGGGGAAGAAAATCGTGCGGGAAATTTCGCTTTGACCTATTGACAGCGAATAGTAATTCGCTATAATCAAGACATAGCAAGTAACGAACACAAAGGATAAGAAAATGAACTACGATTTCGACCAGACAATTGTTGCCGATGTTCCAAAGAATGCGGCTGATTTTCGCCGCTACTTTTCCCCCGAAGATGTTCAGCTTTTCACCATGTTTGAGATTTGTGATTCGCGGGAACAATCTCTGTTTGAGTTCAATTTGGCGAATAAAGAGTTCGACAAGTTGGCCGAACAAAAGCCGGTCGAAAGCCGGTCGGCTCGCGTGGCTCGGCTCACAGCGTTCTATGCGGAAAATGCGGCGGCTGAAATTTCACCTTTTGAAGATGAGGATTCTCAATAATGCGTGACGCAAAAGCTGGTGACCGGATTACATTTATGTACAATGGGCGATTCCGTCGCGTGACGGTCGAGCTTGTGAAGCCCCACTATATTAAGGGGTATGACCAAGCCGCTCAGGGGTATCGGACGTTTGATTTGCAGAAGTTGGCAAGCGAAAACCCACTACGCTTTCTAGGAGTATTAGTATGAATTTGTATGGAGTGAATTATAACGGGATTGAAAGATTTGTTGCTATCCCAAACTGTCCGGCCGCGTCTCGTGCAAGAGAGATTGCATTTCGTTACATATACAAGAGACACGAAAAAGATTATCAGGAAACGGTATACACCGTGCGGAGAATCGAAGTAGATGCAATTGATGAAAATCTAGTTAAATTTTTAGCTGATATGAGATAGCCTATGAGAGGGGTAGAGAAATCTGCCCCTCTTGTAGGGGGTGCGGGGCGGGCCGAAATCGCCGTAACTCCTTTGATAGTAAGGACTTGCGTCGAACACCACCTTTGGGTGGTATGATAGAACCACAAGTGGCCCTACTCTTGAGGGGTGTGGTTGCCCCTGTAGATGGTAAACCATCTTTCTGGCCGGGTGGTGCATAGTCAGCCAAATGTGGGGTCTCTTTATTCTGCATTATTTCGACAATCTTTTAAGATTCTGTATTGCAATTGACGATTGATATAGTATCATAGGCGTATCGGACACAACCAAACGCTATACGGAGCCTGACTATGTTCGTCGCTGAAATTTTGGAAGAGTCGATTACGTCTGCCGTTGCAGTTCAGGACAGCGAAGATTACGATAGCGGCGTATCTGCAAAGTTCATGCCGCTGAATGAGCGATGGGGCTTCAAGATGTACAACAATCTGATTGAAGCTTATTTCACGTATTTCGTGCAGCGGTTGTGTGCTAGCGTCGGAATTTCGCCGGCACTAGGGCAGCAAATGCCGCCGGTTCAAACCCCATTCAATGAGGATAAGTTCAAGGGCGGGTATCCGTGGGGCTTGGGGTATGGCTACATTGTTGAGCGTGTGACCCTGCTACCCAAGCCGAGTTGGCAAGTTTCCGAGGAACAATATGACGAGTTTCACAACGCGTGCCATGACCTAAAAAGTCAATTTGAGGATTTAATGGGGTGGGAGTTGGGCGACTGTCACGCTGAAAATCTCGGCTGGATTGAATCCGCCGAAGGCGTCAATCAATGGTATATCATCGACTGCGGGGATGGTATGGTGGACCATAAGTGGGGTGATGTGGAAGATGCAATTGAGTTGCTAAAAGAGCGTGGCTTGTGGCGTGGTGATGATGTGGAGTTTGGCGTATGGGGTATTCCGGTTCCTACCGCTGATTTTCCCTCTAAGTACGGAAAGAGGAAATAATATGACTCTGAAAATTTTCTTGCTACGTATTCAGTTCACAATGGACCGACCGAACAACATCCACCCGTATAGGTGGGGTGGTATGCTCCGCTGGTTTGATACCCGTAACGCCCGTAATGATGGGCTGGACTTTACCACCCAAGAGAGGGAAGAGATTCTTGAGGAAATTGCATTCGCACGCGAACGCGATAGGCTCAAGTATAGATTTTGGGACGATAATTACGATGAATACGCCGCAACCTCATATCCCCTCTCGTAGGGGGTGTGGGGCGGGCCGCGTTTGCCGTAAGTCGTTATGTAGTATAGGGTTACATCAATCACCATATGCAAGTTGCGTGCCGGAAAATAATGATAATTATTTCGCTCAAGGTATTGCAATATTGTGCCGATATGATATACTATGGGAGTCAAGCATACGAAACAACTAGGAGAATGAAAATGATTTCGGAAGTCGTGATGATTCGCGGGCGTCGGTTTACTGTAGTCGCGGACCCCTCGGGAGTGGCAGAGGCTCATGGCGACCATGCAAATATGGTTGCCCGGCTGGTCAAGGTGTTCGATGCCAGCGGTAAAGTGGAGTGGCAGCGAAAATCGTAGTCTGCCCTATTGACAAGCTGTAGCTTGTCTGGTATAATGTGTGAGTGGAGACAAGGGACTGGTTATGTTGGCCGGTTCAAGATATAAACTTTTTGGGAGTTGTTGAGTTATGAGCGAATCGCAAGTTGTGGAAAATGAAGTTGTGGCCGATGAAGTTGTCGATGGTGCCGTTGCTGTCGATGGTGCGGACGATGAGGGTCGCGTGTCGATGGAAGATTTCATTACGGCTTGGGAGAATGCCGTCAAGTCGGGCGGTGGTTCTGCCGAAGTCTCGAAGGTGACGGGTTTGAAAAAGGAGAGCATTCAGGCTCGGGCGTCCAAGTATCGCTCGGAGTATAACATTCCGCTGTCGAATATGAAAAAGGGCGGCGGTGCGAAGCTCGACAAGTCTGCTGCGATTGCCTTGCTGGCTCGCCTGCGTGGTCAGGACGTTAAGGCTGTTGAGGCTCAGTCCGAGAAGCTGGCTGCCGATAAGGCTCAGCGTGTCGCGGATAAGGCTGCGGACGAGACTGCTGCTAGCTAGAACAGGGGGTGCCGCCCCTCACTTCGGGGGGCGGCTCTTTTAACCCCTCTCTAGGAGCATCGTGACCAGCGAAGTATTACTAGCCCTGGGTTTCCTGGGGTATTTAGCCTACTTATGGAAGAATAGCCCACCCTCATAGACGAAATGGAGCCACCCGAAAGGGTGGCTTCTTTTTTATATACACAGTATCCCCACTTATAGGGGGCACGGGGCCGGCCGGATTTGATGTAAGTCCTTACGTACTATACGCTTACAACTATTTCATAATTATTTCAGGATGCGTATTGCAATTGCCGATGTGTATGGTATACTTGGCTTATCAAACGAAACGAAATACATGGGGGTTTAGTTTAGGCACAGTTAAAACGTGAGAGGCTATAAAGCAATTTCTAGAGTTGCACTATTGACAACTGGTTGCAAACAGTGTACAATAGATGAGCCGTAACCGACTTAAAAAGGCACTCAAAAACCGGTGTGCGAATCCCGGAATCCCCTGCTTATAGCGTAGGCGAAAGCCGAACAACGAGGCGTCAGTACACGCCTACACCCGAAGTGGTGAGACTATAAGGTACATGTAAAGGAATCAAAACATGGCGACTCAAGTTCACAATGTCGGGCCGGATGCATTTTCAGAATACGATTGGAAAGAGGGTGGCATCCCATTAAATGCGAAGTGGATTGTTTACTATTACGAATCCGGTTCGTATGAGGGTGAGGGTGAATTGGTTTACAAGGTCGGTCGGTCCCTTTTCCGTACAAACCTTGGGCACTGCTCTTGCTATGGGCCAATGGACAATGGTTGCGGATATGAGGAAATCAAGATAAAGGATTATCGAAAGAACGACAACATTCACAATACGCGGTTTCGTGACGAGGTTCACGCTAAGGTTATGGAGTTAATCAAATGACAATCGCCGGCGGCTGGGAAATCTACCTCTTAGATGGGGATTGGTGTGCCCTCAAAGGTGGTATGCTTATCTCTGCGAGTTCAAAGAATGAACTAGAGAAAAAGCTTGACTATCTTGAGGCTGTTTGGAGTGGGCGGAAAATCATCGGAACAATAATCGAAGAATAACTATGCGACTCAAAAACATTCGGCCTAACTTCAACAGGTTGCAATTGGGTTTCGGTGATGTTTACTTCTCATACGAAACGCCGATAGCTTTTCAAGCTGTGTCCGGCCCCCTCATTGTGAGGGAGAACGAATGGGGTCCGACGACCGGCAAGCATCTGAACTACCTGAACGGGGATAAGAAATCCCGCATTAGTGGGGATAAGTTCTTGGATGCGTTGCGACTATTACAGGAATGACCCTAACCCCTTATGCCCTAACGACTTAGGGCAAACAGGGCGGGCCGACGTGCCGTAAGTGCTGATACCATACAGGGTTGCGTCGAGGTTTTGACCCCCACTATGGGTGGGTGGGCCACCACTGTACAGGGTGAACTATCCCCCTCGCCCGGTTGTCCATAGTCAGCGAAATGTGGGGGCATGCGAAGTCAGCGAGTTATTATAGCACTTGAAAAGTCAGGTTGTAAGTCAGGCTACTGTAAGGACTTGCGAGGCTCATGCTAGTGCTTGACAATGCCGATTACTATAGTATAATGGGCGAGTAAGGCATAAGGAACCCCGGAGCGATAAAATGAAACTGGTATTTGGAAAAGCTAACGCTAAGCTGATTAAGCTGCAAAATGCGTTTGGCCGCAAGGTTTTCACGTTTAGTGTGCTGTCGGGCTTTACTTGTCCGTATGCTAAAGAGTGCTTATCTAAGGCGGTTATGGGTGCTGATAGCCGCTTACATATTGAGGATGGCCCGCATACTTTGTGGCGGTGCTTCTCTGCTAGTCAAGAGGCTCTGTTCAAAGGCGTTTACAATAGTCGATTGGCTAATGGTGCTCTAATTGCACTTGCTGCTAAGTCTGTTGTAGAAGCTGGCTATGCGATTGTTGATAACATTCCGAAGAAAGCCGGCATTGTTCGGTTGCATGTCGGTGGTGATTTCCAGACTAAGAATTATATGCGAAGCTGGATTTATGCTGCTAACGAACGGCCTGATATTCTGTTCTATGCTTATACTAAGTCGCTGCCCTTTTGGATTGCGTTGAAAGATAGCATCCCGGCTAATCTGATTCTGACTGCCAGTTATGGTGGTCACAAAGATGAGTTGATTGCTAAGCACGGCTTACGCTATGCTAAGGTAGTGTTCTCGGTTGCGGAAGCGGATAAGCTAGGGCTTGAGATTGATAATGACGACTCTCATGCCGCCGACCCCGCTAAGCGTGACCAGTCTTTTGCCCTGCTGATTCACGGTGCTCAGCCTAAAGGCAGTGCGGCTGGTAAGGCTGTTCGATTACTAGATGGACTAGGTTCATACGGAAAGGACAAGTAATATGCTAGGTGCTCGCGGTTATAAGACTAAGAAGGAATTGAAAGCGGCTGTTGGGCATGAGTTGCGATATGAGGAAACCAGCTACTTTGGTACTGAATATCGTGATAATGGTGTAATTACCATTGTAGGGCCGTGTGCTCACACTAAGCGTACATGGTACGCCGAAGTTACAATGGAAAATGGCCTGATTAAAAAGGTGACATAGTGAAACTAAATGCTAAATGTCGTATTGTAAATGATTGGCTATCGGCCGAAGCTAAAAAGGCTACAGTGCAAGTGATAGGATTTCAGACTAATCAAGAGCAATTTGCAAAAGTGCTATGGTTAGGTCGAAATGCTCGCGAGTTTCAAGACCAATTCGGAACCCTCTTTCCCATTAAGGAATTACGTGCAATATGAGTATACTCAACTTCCCGCTGAAAGCGTACTATGTTTGGAGTGGTGAGATTAAGGCTAAGATTCTTGCACGTACAGAATTTGAGGCCGCGAAACTAGTATTCGAGCGATTTGCAGACAATAAGGTTTGCGACCCATATTGTGTATATGTGGGCTTAAAGGGTTTCGAGAATGATACGTGCAGTTTTGATACTAACCGGATTCTCAAGGCGGCGGGGTATACAAAATAATGATGCACGCTAATACCGAACGCTTACAGAATAGTGCCGAAATACTAGAACGTAACTATGATAGCCGGCGTGGCTATTGGGTTGTGCTCGCATACTACGGCGGAGAACAACCATATGTGGTATGGTCTACAGATAATAATGGGCACGCCTATGGTGGCCATTACTTCTATAGCAAAGATGGTGCTATGGCCAAGTGGCGGGAAATGACAGCAATCGCCCGAAGTCCTTTGTGCGTAAGCACTTAGGGCTAGCGGGGCGGGCCGGGCATAGCGTAACTCCATAGCATCAATACATTTACGTCGAATTGTCGCAAGTCCTTTCAAGTATTGACTTTAGGACGCCGATAGAGTATAATGGGTGTAAGTGCAGGCCGGGCAACGCTTTACGTGGGGCGAACAGCAACACATAGTCTGGTCTGCATAAGGTACTAATGTCGAGGCTGAACCACCATAATTGGCGAGGGTGGCGTAGTCAGCGAAATATGTAAGGCCCTTGAAACTTTATAATGCAGGACAAATGTATATGTTACCAGTCATCACAGATAAGATATGCCGCGAATACACGGACGATGTCTGGTCTAGAGAGCCGGGCGATGAGATATGGCGAGAGACCATGAAGAAGATGCGCCGGGAACAGCCTATAATGTACCAGTGGTGTCAATTACTACTGCTTAAAGGTAAGGATGAAATAGTAACCGGCGTCTTGATGACATACGGGCTTTTGAATATGCAGTTGACTGAGGATATAGTCAATGGATTGATTGATGAGTAGTCTGGCTAAGGCCCGGACCCCTTGTAAATTCTGAATTATATAATATAATATAACTTTACTACACAAAACTACACGGGGAAGCTGCATGTCGCGGCTCAACTAACCCCGTTCGCGTGCATCGGCACAGTCAGCGAAATGTGCGTACCCCTTGAGATAGGGCAGGACAAAGGTAAGGTTGCGGGTGGTATTTCATTGGCGCCAGGGCCGGCTCCCACCTATTCTACACACAACCCAATATAGCTGTGTACTTAAGCTATACCCCCTTACCAATTCGCCCGTCCTGGGACACAACCTCTGAGGTATTCCGCATCCTCTCTATAGGAAAGTCGTTGGTTCTCTAGTATTTGGTCCACTACATCAATAAATGCAGCCCTAGACATAGCGGGACCACAGAACGCCTCACCATCAGCATACACATCGAAAAACTGACCAAGTTGTTCTTTAGATAAAACCATGCTTAGCTCCTAGTGTGAGTTCCAAGGTTTCCGGCCCTCCATCTCTACTGCCTCAATATATTGTAGTCCCGGCTTTCCCATCACACAACATCTATGGCCGGCGTATTCGACATAGTGGTATCCAAACGCTCCAACCCATGATGGTCTCGTAATTTGGCTGACCGGATTCCCTTTGTAATAAACCCACAGGTCAATCATTCCGAACATTAGATACTCCCAGTTCGAGGTGTACAGGTTTCCATCCGGCTACGCATCTCAGCCTCTTGCAAATGGTTTACAGCTACACGCAAAGACATATACTCTGGACCCGCGTACTCGGATGTTTTAGCCAAAACTCTCAAAGCATCATAAGCCCGGTCATACGCATCTTGTCGTTCTTTGTCCATTTCAGGCTCCGGTTTAAGTTCCCTTTTGTCCACTTCCAGATTATACCATAGTATCGACATTTTACAAGAGCCGGACCACGTTTTTCTTTAGGAATTTCCGGCCCGGACTATTATTACACCGTCCGTAAGGCTATAGAGCATTCGTTGTATTGCGGACTGTTAGGGCAGGTTGGTAAGTTTTCCGGCACCCACGTACTGTATTGTTTCCTTCTGCACTAAGCGAACGTAGTGAGCAGCGTCAATCTTGCCTAAGCGGACGGAAAGCATTTACTGCACTACTATACTAAACCGCCGATGAAAACCCCCTCTGGTGGCCGAAGCCACTAATATTCAAGATAGACCAATGTCGATGAACACTGATGCTAACTTCCGGGACAGGTGCTTACTATGCCCACAACCGGGACTAATGAAAGTCATTATACGGATTCACTCTATATTGTCCTGCGAGGGTACATAGCCCTTCGCCACCGTGGTCCGAGGCTATCAACACCGTAACCGGCTCCAGCCATAGCTTCCACCCTTACTCTAACCGTATGTAGGCAGCCATAAGGCAACCGCCCGCTCCCCAAAAGTCATTTTTTTCACCTATAGGGAGACAACTTTATTATAGTTCCGGCCCCTTGACTTGTCAAGATTCTAGGGTATAATGCTCTAGAGTCACATTCTATCCAGGATAAACAAAGGTGGGGAATCAACCCAAAACATGCGTTTTTCCCGGAGAAAACAGGGTTTTTAGCCCAAAAAGGCTTGACATCCTTCGTGCCTGCGGCTCCTGCAATGGATTAAAGTTGACAGGACTGTTCTGCCGATGTATACTGTATGTATGTGTTTATGTCTGTTTGTTTAGAGTGCTTAATTATAGGGTATTTGATGCAATCGCTACTCAGAATACTGTTAGAGTTTGTGTCAATCATAGTCCATATATGCATAGCAATGGTGCTGTATTATACCATATATGCAGTTGTGACGTTAATTCAATATCTATATGAATTGTGGTTCAAATCGTAATTGGAAACTAATTGCTTAATTGGAGAATGAAATGAGTACGGACAATAAGAGCCGGAAATCGAGCTATCCTACCTTTCCTAAGACTGTTCAAGAGTGTGCTGAGTTGTTGGACACAGTGATGCCTGATTGGTATACTGAGATAGATGAGCGGCTACTAAATCTCACCAGTGGTACTAAGTGCATTTTAGGACAGTTATATGGTGAATACCATAATGGTATAACAGAGTTGTTTGGTAAGCATCCTCGTCTTTTAACTGATGAGTATATCTTATGTATAAACGACCCACATAAGCAAGAGTGGTTAGCTCAAATTGCATTACGAAAGGCCGCGTCCGGGCCTATCACATTTTCAACGCAAGGAAAGCATGTGGCTATCCCAGGTACTATGATGAATCAGGGTATGGCTGACCTGATGAACAGTGTAGAGGGTCCACTGGTCACACCAGGAGCGTTTACCGTGAACATTCCACAGATAGGTGCTGCACTGATTACGAAGAAAGATGTGCCGGCCCTGATTGAAACGCTGAAGAAAGTGATTAAGGAGCTTGAAGCAGTATGAGTACGACCGCTAAACGTATTGTGGAGAAGGTTCTCAATATAGTAAGTTGTGAGCTTAGTGTTGACATCGGTGACTTCGGTGAGGATACCGAGGCAGAAGTTAGACAACAGCTTGAGGATGCTATTGATAAGGAGCTTGGTTTAGCATGAGAATTGACCTTAGTATCAAAGAGCTAGATTTGCTAGAACATATCTTTCTTGCAGCTATTGCAGAGGAAGGTGATGAGTCTGTGGTTGGCGAAATTCAGGATATGTTTACACATATAACCGGACTTGAATTGGAGTATTGAGTGTGGCCGCGACTAAAACAAAAACACCGCCGAAGTATATTGTTAGATTAGATTCTACAGGATACTATTCTCACGATGTTCATTGGCAGAGTGTGCCTAGAAATAAAGCTACTCGGATGACTCATAAAGAGGCTAGGGCTGTAATGGGACATCTGCGTGGTCGTGGACTTCGTTATCCTTCAAGTGTGGAGAAAGCATGAGTATTGTTGGCAGACAAATAAGCCGGCCTATGAAACAATACCGACTGTGGTTTTATAGTCGCTATAATGGTTGGGAATACTTTAATGAAACTGAGGTATGTGGCGATGTAAAATTGCAAGCATATCTTATGCTATTACGTGGCTATGATTATGTGACAGAAATCTATAAGCCTATTTACTTTATACCGCATTTTGTGGAGTATTTATGAGCCAGCCATACGCTATACTATGGTGGTATGGTTTTAGTATCTATGACTCTACTTATAGGTCGCAACAGTGGTGGAGTATAGAAGTAGAAAGTCTAGAGTT
>ERZ869929.928-NODE-928-length-12405-cov-8.979757_pt1 | contig 12405 bp, 16 predicted proteins | sample MGYA00579312_ERZ869929 | MGnify/ENA primary metagenome ERZ869929 (study PRJEB32216, sample SAMN09231818) | wastewater metagenome | place: USA: Maryland | collected 2016-08-09 | study: EMG produced TPA metagenomics assembly of the PRJNA472060 data set (Reclaimed... | reverse complement strand
GCGCGCTGCCTGAGCCTTCGCCGGAAGTGGCCGAACTCATGCAGGACGGCATGATCGAGATCGAATACACCAGCCCGCTGTCGCGCCTGGTGCGATCCGAGGATGCCGTCTCCATCCTGCGAACCTTTGAACAGCTCTCCCCGATGGCCCAGCTCGACCCCGGCGTGTTCGATGTTTTCGACACCGATGCCCTGCCGCGTGAACTGGCGGAGATCAACGGCGTGCCGGCCAAGGTGCTGCGGTCGAAAGAGGCCGTCGCCCAGATCAAGGAACAGAAGCGCCAGGCGGCTGAAATGCAGTCCATGCTGGCCGCTGCGCCTGTCGCCGCCGATGCCGCCAACAACCTGGCGAATGCCGCCGCCACGGCCGCGAGCATTCCGCAGACCATTCCGGGGATGGGCTGATGCACGAAGATTCCTGGAAATATGAGGATGAGGCGTGGCGCACGCTTGTTCGTGAAGCGGAGCGCTCCTTCTACGGCATGGCGCTCATTCCGGCCATCGTCGCTTTGACGCTGTTCCTGTGGTTGTGGGCTTGATATGACAGACGAAGAGCTGACCGAGATATACAACAAAGCGAACGGGCTTGACCCGAAGCGCCACAACCCAATAACCACGGAACGGATTTTCGCGGCTATGCGGGATGCGATGACTGAAGAACGGATGAAGTGCTGGAATGAAATCAACGTCGCTATCAAAGCAGGACCACTACAGGGGAATGGCTGCGACGATACTGCGCAGCGCAACGGACTGGTATTGGCCAGCAACATCATCATGCGGGGAATCTTGACATGAGCAAGGCCGTCGTCGTCTTCCTGTTCGGGGTTGCCCCGATCCTAGTCTGGACATGGTTTGCCATCCGTGAGGTTGCCAGATGGGGGTGAAGGACTATGTTCGCCGCATGTTCCAGCTGCGGACCGCCTTCCGCGCCTGCTTCCTCGGCGCCGACGGCCGGCCGACAGTGCAAGGTGAGATCGTCCTGGCCGAGCTTCGCCGCTTCTGCCACGGCAACCGGCCGACCATCAAGAGCGGCCTTCACGGCATCGATTCACACGCTTCCATCGCCGCCGCCGCGCGGCAGGAAGTGTTTTTCCGCATCACCGCCATGCTGAATCTGGACGATTCCGACATCAACCGGATGCAGGAACAGGCGGCACATCAACAAGGAGAAGATGTTTATGGCTGAAGCAGCGATTGTGAATGAAGATGGAAGTGCGGCTGGTGCTGGTGCTGGTGGTGCAGGTGGTGCTGCCGACCAGACCTGGGCGACCGGCTTCGACGAGGAAACCCGTGGCTGGCTGGGCGGCATGGGGGTGGACAAGCTCCCGCCCGACCAGGCGCTGGCCAAGGTCATCCACATGTATCGGGGCGCCGAGAAGAAGCTCGGCGTGCCGGCCGACCGCCTCATCGCCATGCCCAAGGACGACAACGACGCCGACGGCTTCCGCGCCGCCATGCTCAAGCTCGGCCTGCCGGAAACCCCAGATGGCTACGAACTGAAGGCACCGGAAGGCGATCCCGGCACCTTCATCAAGGAAGCCACCGGCTGGATGCACGAGCTTGGCATCCCGAAGCGCCAGGCGCATGGCCTTGCCGAGAAGTGGAATGGCTATGTGCAGGCCCAGCAGCAGGCGCGGGAGGCCGAATTGAACGCTAAGGCGGCAAAGGACATCGAGGGCCTGAAGACCGAGATGGGCGACCAGTACGACGCCAGCGTGGAACTTGCCCGCCGCGTGCGCCGTGCCGCCGGCCTGTCCGACGAGGAGGCCCAGCAGATCGAGGACACCATCGGCGTTGGGCGTGCCCTGAAGATGTTTGCCGAGCTTGGCCGCAGCATGGGCGAACACCGCTTCAAGGGCGGCGATGGTGGCGGTACGACCTTCGGCATGTCGCCGGAAGGCGCCCGCGCCCGCATCATCGAACTGAAGAAGGATACCGGCTTCCAGTCCAAGCTGTTCGCCAACGACCTGGCAGCGAAAGAGGAATGGACGCGCCTTCACAAAACGGCGTATCCGGATCAGTAATATACGAAATATCGCACCACGGCGCGGATTCTTTGGCATAGGATTCGCGCAGTAGCACTTGCCGGGTAGCGGCTCTGCCGTCCGGTGACACCCTGAAAGCAAGGGCGTCGGCCCGTAGCGAGATTACGGGAAGAAGCGGTTCCGGTGTGCCGGGTAGGCCCTTCGAAAAGTGATTTCTTAACTTTTTGGAGGACTCTCAAATGAGCACCCAAATCACGACCGCCATGGTCGAGCAGTACAAGTCCAACGTCCTGATGTTGGCACAGCAGAAAGGCAGCAAGCTGCGCGGCACCGTCCGTAGTGAAATGGTCACCGGCAAAAATGCGTACTTCGAACGCATTGGCGCCGTCGACATGGTCGATGCCACCAGCCGGCACGACGACACCCCGCAGATCGACACCCCGCACAGCCGTCGCCGCGTGTCGCTCACCACGTCCCGCTTCGCCGACCTGATCGACAATGCCGACAAGGTGCGCACACTCATCGACCCGACCTCGCCCTATGCCATGAATGCGGCTTGGGCGGCCGGTCGCAAGATGGATGCGGTGATCGTCGCGGCTCTGGCAGGCAATGCCTATGCCGGCGTAGCTGGTGCAACTACCGTCGCCCTGCCGTCCGCGCAGAAGGTGGCGGCTGCTTCGGCTGGCTTGACCATCGCCAAGCTGCGCAGTGCCCGCGAAATCCTGCTGGGTGCCGATGTCGATCTCGACATGGGCGCGACCTGCATCATCAACCCGGCCGGCCTCACCGACCTGTTGAGCGCGACGGAAATCACCTCGTCCGACTACAACACGGTCAAGGCGCTGGTGCAGGGTCAGGTCGATACCTTCCTCGGCTTCAAGTTCGTCGTCTCCACCAAGGTGACCGCGCTCAAGGCGTACTGCTACGCCAAGAACGCCGCCGTCCTGGCCGTCGGTTCCGAGCCGGTCGTTCGCATCAGCGAGCGCGCCGACAAGAACTACTCGACGCAGGTTTTTGTCGAGATGGACATCGGCGCGACGCGGGTCGAGGACGAAGGCGTCGTCGAGATTTCGTACGTCTAACCCCCCACGGAAAGGAGAAATAGACCATGGGAACCGCAAACACTCTGACCAACAACGTCACCAACCTCGACGCCACTCCGCCGGTCGCCCTCAACAAGCGACTGTTCGGCGGCGTGCTCAAGGAGCAGGTCGGCACCGTGGAGATCGCCGCAGCGGACGACGCCAACAGCGTCTACCGCGTCGGCCGCGTGCATTCGTCCTGGCGGATCAGCAACATCATCCGCTACAACGACGCCATCACCTCGGGCACCGACTACGACGTTGGCCTCTACGACACCGCCGCCACCAACAGCGGCGCCGTGGTCAACATCAACTGCTTTGCCGATGCCGTATCCCTGGCCTCGGCCTCCCTCACCGGCACCAATGACCTCTACGAAGCCGGCAGCGATGTCGGCGTCGAGGACATCGAGCAGACGGTGTGGGAGATGGCCGGTCTGTCGAGCGATCCGAACAAGTGGCTGGATGTCTGCTACACCGGCGTCACGCCCGGATCGGGAGCCGGCACCCTGTCGGTGAAGATCCAGTACGTCGACGGTGACTGACCTGCCGGAACTCTGGCGCATCCTGGGCGGGCGGGGCGAAATCCCCTCCCGCGCAGGACGTTTTTCAGGTCCGCTGCTTGTCCTGGGCGGCGGTCGTACCGTGTGGGACGACTACGCCAAGGTCAGGCCGTGGAAAGGGGAGATCATGGCCGTCAACGACATCGGGGCCATCCTCCACGACCGCATCCGCCATTGGGTGACGCTGCACCCGGAATACCTGCCCGGCTGGCGGCACTACCGCGAGAAACACAACTACGGCGACCGCGTGCCCGCCATGTGCCATTCGCACAAGGACCGGGAAGGCGTGGACATGCGCTGGGACATCGGCGCCGTGGGCGGAACGTCCGGCCTGTTCGCCTGCTATGTCGGCCTGCTGCTGGGCTATGACGAGATCGTTTTGGCCGGCGTGCCAATGACAGGCGACGGGCATTTCTTCGATCCGCCCTGGTATCGCACCGAATTCGCCGACCGCGCCAACGAGATGGAGTGGAAGCACGCCATCCGCAACATCTTCAAGGGCCGCGTGTCGTCGCTGTCCGGGCGAACGGCGGAGTGGATCGGGAATGCCCGACTGGAATCTGTGAATCACGCACCGTAAGGAGAAGATCATGCCGAGATATGCCACGCTTGGAGCGAAGGGGTACACCGTAACCCCGCCGCAGATCGACAAGGCATCGGAAGAACGATGCGTCGAAACCTCGGCGAAAGTGATGGTCAACGGCGACACGATCTTCACGATCAGCAACGGCCCGATTCTGATTCAAGAACTGGTCTCCGTCTGCCAGACTGCCAACGACGCGACGGCCTCAACCCTGCAGTACAAGAGCAACCCGAACGGCGGCGCGACGGCGGCGACCATCTCCGGCGCGTCGGCTTCGCTGGCAAACGCCGGTTCGCGCGCCTGCGTCCGGCTGCATCCAACTGCGCTGACAACCGCGCCCGCCGTCATTGCCGCTTCGGCCGGCGGCGCTTCCCTCGGCCTCAACGTCGGCAACCGGGTAGTCGTGCAGGACGGCACTATCTCCATCGTGGTCGGCGTCGGTTCGACGACTGGCAAGTGGAAGCACTATCTGCGGTATCGCCCGCTCTCCCCGACGGCCAATGTGACTGGGGCGTAAGCCATGCGCTGCCGCGTCTGCCAAGGTGACACCCGGAGTGTGATCGACCTCGGCCGGCAGGCGCTGGCTGGTGCGTTCGTGAAGCCCGAGGACGCCGCCGCCGAACAGCATCACCCGCTGCGCCTGGTGCTGTGCCTCGATTGCGCGACGCTGCAGGTCGACACCGCCATTCCGGCCGGAACCCTGTTTGACAACTACTTCTACCGTACCTCGACCAGCGCCAGCCTTCGCCGGCATTTCGAGCAGTACGCCGAGGACATCGTGGCCAGGTTCGCGCCGCAGCGCGTGGTCGAGATCGGATGCAACGACGGGGCCATGCTGAAACACCTGGCGCGCCTGGCGCCGGTCACCATCGGCGTGGAACCCTCCGGGGCGGGCGACGACCTTCAGGACAGCGGCGCGACGGTTCTGCGCGGCTACTTCGACGCCGCCATGGCGAGCCGCATCGGCAAGGCCGACGTGGTGGTTGCGAACAACGTGTTCGCACACGTCGAGGACATCCACGGAGTCACCGCCGCCGTGCGCTCCATGCTCAACGAGGACGGCGTGTTCGTCTTCGAAGTGCACTACCTCGGCGATATGGTGAAGGCGGGGCAGTACGACGCCATCTATCACGAGCACGTCTTCTATTGGTCGCTGCTCTCCGTCGAGAAGCTGCTGGCACAGCACGGCCTGCAGGTCTTCGACGTGCAGCCGCAGCGCACCCACGGCGGTTCGATGCGCTTCTTCGCCTGCCCGACCGGTGAGCGCCGCGCCCTGCCGCAAGTGATGCGCCTGCGCGATGCCGAGCTTTTGCAGTTGCTCGACTGGCACGCCACATTCGAACGACTCGCCGACGAAGCCGCCGAACACCGCCGCCAACTGGTTGGCCTGCTGCGCCGCCTGCGCGCCGCCGGGCATGAAATTGCCGCCTATGGCGCCAGCGGCCGGGCCAACACCATGCTGCAATGGTGCGGCATCGGGCCGGAGCTGGTTTCGTATGTCGTCGATGACTGTCCCGGCAAGCAAGGGCATCTCACCCCCGGCACGCATATCCCCATCCTGCCGCCGACCGCTCTGGCCGACAACCCGCCAGACTGGCTGCTGCTGACGGCCTGGACCTTCGCTGACGAAATCAAGGGCCGCATCCCCGGTTATGGCGGAGGCTTCATCAAGCCGTTCCCGCGCGTCGAGATCGTCGCGCCCGAGGCGAGGGTGGCGGCATGATCTCGTTGATCCTCCCATACTGGAAGCGCCAGGCCGCCGCCGACAAGGCGCTGGCCCTGCTGGCATCCATCTACGCGGACGCAGACATCGAGGTGATCGTCGTCGATGACGGCGACCCGGACCCGTTCGTCGAGCCGCGCACGAACCTGGACTTGAAGGTGCTGCGCCTGCCAAGGAAGGATGCCCCGAAATCTCCGGTCACTTGCTGGAACGAGGGCGTCAAGGTGGCCAGCGGGGATGTGATCGCGCTGTCCTGCATCGAAGTGCTGCATCGCGGCAGGGTGCTGCCGGCCATGGAAGAGGCGCTGGAATCCGTCGGTGACGATGGATACATCCTGGCCGCCGCCTGGTGCCCGGAACAGCGCGCATGGCATACACACAGCAGCCTGATCGTGCCGCAATGCCCGCCCGGCACCGGCCTGGCCTTCCTCGGGATGATGTACCGCAGCCTGTTCGAGAGGGCGGGCGGGTTCGACGAAGCCTACCGCGACGGCGCCGGCTACGAAGACCGCGACTTCATCCATCGGCTGCACCGTGCCGGGGCGCAATTCACCATCCGCGACGACCTGGTTGTGGATCACCCCAAGACCGGGGCGACGATCAAGTGGCCGGCGGAAGCCTTCTCCCGCAACAAGATGATCTTCGAAGAAAAATGGATCAACTGAGCGTCGTCGTCGTCCAGACAAACGATTACCAGGGCCGCGGATCTGAGTATGTGCAGAAGCTGCGCCGGCAAGTGCGTAAGAATCTGACCATTCCGCACGAGTTTTTCGTCGTGACTGACGACCCGGCCAGCTTCTACCCGCGCATGAAGGTAAAGCCTGCCGCCCTGCCCGGCTGGTGGGAGAAGCTGCGCCTGTTCAAGCCGGGCATGTTCCCGGATGGGCGCGTGCTGTTCCTCGATCTGGACACCTTCATCGTCGGCAACATCGACGACATCGCCAGCCTGGACACGCCTTTCGCCACGCTGCGCGATTTCTGGCGCAAGGATGGGCTCGGGCCTGCCGTCATGCTCTGGCGCACCGATGCCGATTTTGGCATCTGGGAGGAATTCGTCGCCGAGGGCATGAAGATGACGCACCCGCAGGGCGACCAGGGCTTCCTCGAAAACCTTGACCAGGGGCATTTCCGCCGCCGCATCGACATCCTGCAGGACAAGTTCCCCGGACGCTTCGTTTCCTACAAGACGCATTGCACCACTTGCATTCCGGAGGGGGCGAGCGTCGTCTGTTTCCACGGCAAGCCGCGCCCGCATGAGGCGGCCGGCTGGGCAAAGGAGTATTGGGATGGCCAGTAACGTACAGATCGCCAATTCCGCGCTGACCAAGCTCGGAGCGTCTCGCATTACCGCGCTGACCGACAACGTGAAGGCAGCGCGTGAAATAAATGCCATCTTCGAACTGCGGCGCGACTACCTGCTGCGCACCCACAACTGGTCGTTTGCCATGACGCGCACCAGTCTGCCGGCGCTCGATGAAACGCCGGCATGGGGTTACACCACTCTCTACCAGTTGCCGACCGACTGCCTGCGCGTGGTGCAGGTCAACGACACATGGGTCGTGCCGGGTCTGTCCGATTACACCTCCGGGCCGGATTCCGAGCCGTACAAGATCACCGGCCGGCGCATCGAGACCGACATCGGCGCACCGCTCAAGTTGCGCTACATAAAGCGTGTGACCGATCCGGCGCAGTTCGATGCGGCCTTCGTGGAAGTCTTCGCCAGCGACCTGGCCGACCAGGTGTGCGAGGCGCTGACGCAATCGAACACCAAGCGCGAGGCCACCCGCGCCGTGCTGCGCCAGTCGCTGCTGGAAGCCGTCCGGTCGAATGCCATCGAGCTGCCGCCGGAAGCCATCCCGGACGATTCCTGGGTGCTGTCGAGGCTGTAATGCCCAAGGCCAATCCCTTCCTCCTGTCATTCAGTTCCGGCGAACTGTCGCCGCTGTTCGACGGGCGCATCGACCTGGAGGAATACCAGACAGGTTGCCGCGTCCTGGAGAACTTTGTCCCGCTGATCGAAGGGCCGGCGGAGCGGCGCGGCGGGACTCGGTTCGTGCGCGAGGTGAAGGATTCGACAGACCGCTGCGTCTGGCTGCGCTTCGAGTTCAATACCGAGCAAGCCTACGTGCTGGAAATCGGCGATCAGTACATGCGCTTCTACACCGATCACGGCATCGTCATGAATGGCACTGTGCCGCTGGAGGTGGCCACGCCCTGGGTGGCGGCCGATCTGGTCGATGCGGACGGCAATTCCAAACTGCGCTCGGTGCAGTCCGGCGACATCCTCTACATCACCCACACGGATGGCGACTACCAGCCGCAGAAGCTCACCCGCTCCGGCGCGCTGTCCTGGGCGATTACCGACTTCTCCCCGGACGGCGGGCCGTTCGAGGACATCGACCCGGACGAGACGATCACCGTCTATGCAGGCGCCGCAACCGGTTCCGTCACGCTGACGGCATCGTCGGCCATCTTCAACGCCAACCATGTGGGCGGCTTGTTCCTGCTGGAGCAGAAGAAGAACGACACGACCTTGACGTGGGAGGCGGGCAAGGCGGTCAATGCGAACGACCTGCGCCGCTACGACTTCCGCAACTACAAGGCGGTCAATTCCGCCACGACCGGCGGCATCATCCCGACGCATACCCTGGGTGCCGTCTATGACGGCTCGGCCGGGGTGCAATGGACGTTCGAGAATGCCGGCTACGGCTGGGGCATCATCACGGCTGTCGGCAGCGGCGGCACCACGGCCACCATGACGGTGCAATCGCAGATCCCGAACGGGGCGGTGGGCAGCGGCCAGGCATCGACCCGATGGGCCTTCGCGGCATGGTCTGACGACCTCGGCTGGCCAACGCATGTTACCTTCTTCCGCGAGCGCCTGTGCTTCGCCAAGGCCACCACGCGGCAGGTGTGGGGCAGCGTGTCGGGCGACTTCGAGAACTTCCGCAACCGCGATGCCGGCGGCGAGACGGCGGCGGACTCGGCCTTCTCCATCGAGATTGCCAGCGACCAGGCCAACCGGATCGAGTGGATGCTGGCATCCAAGCAACTGATCGTCGGCACGGCGGGCGGCGAGTTTGCCGTCGGCGAGATCACCAGCGCGGAAGCCTTCGGGCCTGGCAACATCAAGTCCGAGCCGGTATCGAACTACGGCTCCAAGCCTGTGCATCCGGTGCGCGTCGGCGACTCCCTGCTGTTCGTGCAACGCTCCGGCCGCAAGATGCGCGACATCTTCTACACGCTGGAAACGGAAGGCTACCGATCGACCAACCTTTCCGTGCTCTCGCGCCATCTGGTGCCGGCCGCAAAGTCCATCATCGGCCTGTGCTACCAGCAGGAGCCGAACAGCGTCATCTGGGCGCTGCGCTCCGATGGCAAGCTGCTCGGCACCACCCTGAACGCCAACCAAAAACGCTTCGGCTGGCATCGGCATCCCATTGGCGGCAGCGGCATCGTCGAGGCCGTCGAGACCATTCCCAGCCCTGACGGCGATTCGGACGAACTCTGGCTGATCGTGCGCCGCACCATCAACGGGGCAACCGTGCGCTATGTCGAATACATGGTGCCGCCGCTGGATGCCGAGGCAGACATCATCGAGGCGTTCTATGTGGATTCCGGCCTGACCTATGACGGGTCGGAGGCGCAGACCCTGACACCGGGCACCGGGGCCACCGTGGCCGGCACGACCGGCGTCACCTTCACGGCAGGCGGCAGCGTGTTCGTGTCCGGCGACATCGGCAAGGAGATCCGCTACCGCTACCAGGATGCCGACGAGGTGTACCACACGGCGCGTGCAGAGATCACCGCCGTCAATTCCGGGACGGGCATCGAGGCAACCATCATCGCGGCCTTTCCGTCGACATCCGCCATTGCCGCCAGCGCCTGGGCCATCACCGTGACGACCATCAGCGGCCTGGACCACCTGGAAGGGGAAACCCTCGACGTGCTGACCGACGGATCGCCGCATCCGCAAGTGGTTGTCGCTTCCGGGTCGATCACCCTGGATTCGCCGGCCTGGTACGTTCATGCCGGCCTGCCGTGCATTGCCAAGGTCAAGCCCATGCGGCTGGAAGCGGGCGCTGCGGACGGCACCGCGCAGGGCAAGACCAAGCGCATCCATTACAACACCATCCGCCTGGTGAATACCGTTGGCGGCAAGGTCGGGCCGGACGAGGACAACCTGGACGAAATCCTCTTCCGCAGCCCGGACGATCTGATGGATGAGCCAATCGAGCCATTCACCGGGGACATGGAAATGCCCTGGCCGGATGGCTACACGACCGACGGCTTCCTGATGTACGTCAACGATCAACCCCTGCCGGCAACCGTGGCAGGATTCATGCCAAGCGTGCATACTCAAAGCCGATGAACATCATCCCATACAAGGCCGAACACCTCGACGCCCTGCTGCTGCAGCCGGCACAGGCGAACGTGCGCAGGTACTTTGGCAATCCCGAATACGGCAAGGCGCTGGAACTACCTGGCCTTGCCTTCACGGCAGAAGAGGGCGGGCGCGTGCTGGCCATGGCCGGCGTCATGCCGAGGTGGGAAGGGCGAGCCGAAGCCTGGGCGCTCCTGTCCGGCGACCTCAAGCGGCATTTCGTGCGCATCCATCGTGCCGTGCTGCATTTCCTCGAGACAACCGACATCCGCCGCATTGAGACGGCGGTGGATGCGAATTTCCCGGAAGGCATTGTCTGGGCTGACATGCTCGGCTTCAAGAACGAGGGCCTGATGCGCGGCTACACGCCGGAAGGCCGCGATTGTTACCGCTTCGCGCGGGTGAAGGGGGCGTAAATGGAAGCCGCAGTCGCACTATTCAGCAGCCCGATTTTCCAGATTGCCAGCACGGCATTTCAGGTCATCGGCGCCATCAGCGACGCCAACAGCAAATCAGATGCCTACGAATCGCAGGCGGCGTGGAACCAGTACAACGCCACCATCCAGCGCCAGAACGCCGATGCCTCGCTGCAGCAGTCCGCATCCGAACAGGCGCGACAGAACCGCCGGGCGCGGCAGGTCATGGGGGAACAGCGCGCTGCGACGGCGCAGTCCGGGACAGGCTTCGGTGGCAGCAATGCCGACCTCCTCGACCAGTCCGCCACACTGGCCGAACTGGACATGCTCAACATCGCCTACGAAGGCCAGATGAGGGCGCGTGGCCATGAGATTCAGGCGCAGGGCGAAGACTACAGCGCCGGAGTCAACAAGGGCAATGCCAAGCGCGCCAAGCGTGCCGGCATCTTCAACGCCGGGCGCTCCCTGCTTACCGGGTTTTCATCCGGTTACGGTGGAGGTAGCAGCAGTGGCGGCGGCTTCTATCCGTATGGCGGATCGTCCTTTGACGTGGGGAATGCCTCCTGATGCCCGCCGTCAGAATCCCCCGCTACCAGCAGCAGATCGGCGCGCCGAGCATTTCTACGCCGACGGTGCGCGGAGTCGCCTCGCCGGAAGACCCGACAGGGGCGGCGATGGCAAACCTCGGGGCGACCGGGCTGCAGATCAGCGACCGCATGCGCCGCGAGCAGGAAATCGAGGACGAAAAACGGAAGCGCGTCAAGGAAAAACAGGAACTCGAAGACGCCAAGCTGGAGGCGCACAGCGTCCTGTCGGATGCCCGCCTCACCTGGACTGAGCAGATGCTGGCCGCCAAGGAAAAGGCCGCGCCGGGTGCCGCCGGCTTCACGCCGGAAGTGCTGAAGCAGTTCGACGATTATTCCACCAAGGCCATCGGCGACAGGCCGAACGCTATCACCAAGCGACTGCTGCAAGAGGGCTTCCAGAATCTGCGCACCAGCCTCGGGCAGGATGCGCTGGTATTCGAGGCGCAGGCCAGGGTGGACAATCGCGTCAATTCCGTCGAGGCAGGGCTGAACAAGGCCGCCCAGGCGGTGCTGACCGACCCGCGCCAGCGCGCCATCGCCCTGAACGAGCAGCTTGCCTACATCAACTCCATCGACATCCCGCCCAAAGCCAAGGAGGCTCTGAAGGAACGGGCGCTGCAGTCGCTTGACAGCGCAGCCCTGAATGGCGAAATCAACCGCAGTCGCAACAACATCCGGGCCATGGATGGGCTGCTCGACCGCATGGGCAAGGGCGAGTTTGCCGGTGTGCCGGCGCAGCAACTGGCCGCCGCAGAAACGCGCATCGGCAACTTCAAGAACAGCCTGATTGTCAGGTCGGAAGCCGCCGAGCGCCGCCGCTTGACCGGGCTGGAGCAGCAGGCCAAGCGCCTGTCCTGGTACGTCGAGAACGGCCGCGACATCCCTCCCAACGAGATTGATGCATTCACTCGCAGCGCAAGAGGCACGGCCTACGAGGGCGCGCTGATGCCGATCCTGGATGAGCAGAAAGCCGTTTCCGAGATTGCGAAGCTCGCCCCGGATCAGCAGGTCGCCAAGGTGAAGGAGATGCAGGCCAGCTACGGCGAGACGCCGAGCAAGGAGCAATTGACCAAGCTGGCCAAGATT
>ERZ869929.927-NODE-927-length-12431-cov-9.996849_pt1 | contig 12431 bp, 7 predicted proteins | sample MGYA00579312_ERZ869929 | MGnify/ENA primary metagenome ERZ869929 (study PRJEB32216, sample SAMN09231818) | wastewater metagenome | place: USA: Maryland | collected 2016-08-09 | study: EMG produced TPA metagenomics assembly of the PRJNA472060 data set (Reclaimed... | reverse complement strand
GACTGATCTAGTGGAAGGACGGACGCCACCGGAGGCCGTTCGCGCTGTCCCCGACTTCGATCCGGCAGAAGGGCGACGGCTGTACGAGCGCGACCAGGCCGTTGGCGACGACTTTTGGCACGATCGGCACTACGAGTGGCGCGAGTGGGTGGAGCGTCACGCCGACGCCCTCCTATCCGCAGCGGAGGAACGCGACCAAGCGGTGCGGGAGCGGGATGACCTCCTAAACGAGAAGAAGGCCCGCAGCGCAATCGACCCGGTTACGAGGCTACACAACCTGTGTGATGCGTTGGCCGAATCGCGCGGCGAGTCTCCCTACGATCAAGAGTCGTGGGATCTGGCCGACGAGAGCAATCGGCTCCTGCAAGCCGAACGAGATCGAGAGAAGGGGAGAGCGGATGCGCTGCAAGCGGAAGTGGAAAGGCTGAAGGCTCGCTACGAACCGGTTGGCCGGCCTCGGCCAATGGCAGGAATGATCGACTAGATGTTGCGCGTGGTCCCCATTCGCCATGCCGCGGCAAACGACTACGTTCGCCGCCTGCACCGGCACAACAAGGCAACGCTAGGCGCGATCTTTTGCGTCGCGGTAGCGGACGATGACGGCCTTCGCGGAGTTGCGATTGTCGGGCGTCCAGTAGCTCGGCGACTAGACGATGGAGCGACTGTCGAGATTACGCGCGTCTGCACGGCGGGGAGGTCGTCGGGGTCGTCGTGTTCAGCGAGGCGGTCGCCCGTTTCTTGAAGGACCGCACCGCGTCCCTCGCCCACAAGACCGAGACTGAATACAACCGACAGTCGGTCACGCTGATCAAGGCGTTTGGCCGCGTGGCGCTCGACAAGATCACGCCGGCCCACGTCTACCGCTACCTCGAGGCCCGCGGGCGGACCGTCGCCGCGACCCGGGAGAAGGCCCTGCTGTCGGCGGTGTTCAACCACGCGCGCATGGTCGGGCTGACGAACGCGACGAACCCATGCGCCGGGGTTCGTGGGGTCGGCTCACGCCGCGATCGGCTGGTATCGGATGCGGAGCTCGCCGCGGCGCTGGCGGGGGCGAAGGACGACTTCCCGCTGGCCGCCTTCCTCGAGCTCGCCTATCGGACCGGCCAGCGGCCCTCGGACGTGCTGCGGATGACGCGCGCGGACGTGCAGGACGGGGCGCTGCGCGTGCGGCAGGCCAAGACGGGGCGTCAGGTACGCATCATCGTGGAGGGCGCGCTGGCGGCCCTTGTCGAACGGCTGACGAAAGACACGGTCGGGAGCATCCGCCTGGTGCGCGACGAGAAGGGGCAGCCGCTCACTCTGACCGCGATGCGGAAGCGGTGGAGCGCCGTCAGGACGACGATCGGCGCCGACTGGCAGCTTCGCGACCTGCGGCCCAAGGGGGCGACAGACTCCGCGGACGTTGCATCGGCGCGCGCCCTGCTCGGGCACTCGGACGAAGCGACGACGGCGGCGATCTACCGCCGCGTGGGCGAGCTGGCGAAGCCGGTCAACCGCGAAATTGCGGGCAGCAAGAGTTAATTGCGGGCAAGAGGTTCGGCCGGAAGTGGTAGAATTTCACTCTACGGAGAGTTGGCCGAGTGGTCGAAGGCGCCTGACTCGAAATCCGTAGGAAAATTCCGCCAGATCAATCGCGAGCGCCGATTTCTGCCCGCAATCGCAGGGCTGAAACCGCCATCCGTTCCGCGTGGAACGTGCGGAATTGCGGGCAGCGTCTACGCCGCCGCGTGCGCCTCGACCGGCCCCGTCCCGCGGAGCTCGACCACGGTGGCGTCGCCGGTCGGGGCGGGGGCCTGACCCCCGTCCGCCTTCGCCGCCGCCTCGGCCTCCGCCGCCATCCGCGCCTCGGCCGACGCGACGATCGCTTCCAGCTCGCGCTCGTTCTCGCGGGTGCCGAGCTCGACCGCGAGGCCCTGCGCCTGGTACATGCCGCGCCGCGCGAGGCACACGTTGATGCGCGCGGTTTCGAGGTCGCTGTAGGGCAGCGATTCGAGCTGGACGACTCCGTTGGCTTTCCTCATGGTGCCTCCTGTCAGAACGCGTAGATGGGGATCTTCCCCGTGGCGATGACCGGCGCCGCTAGGGTGCCGGTGTTGTAGCGGACGTTGATGTAGCGGACCGGCGTGGCCGGCAGGGCCGAAGCCCCACCAGCCCCGCCGACGATCGTCCCGCTCGTCTCGTAGAACACCGGGATGCCGGTGTCCTCGATGCCGAAGGTCCGGTTCCCGCCGCTCATCATCTGGATCGCGGTGTCGCCCGACGAGTAGCGCATGTCGCCGACGTTGGTCGAGCCGCCGAGGCGGAACAGGTGCCCGCCGGCCATGCGGAACGCGGCGGTGTTGATCGTCGCAGCCGACGTATCGAAGCCAACGTCGGCCTGACATGGGAAAGGATCGCCGATATAGCCGCCCGGGCTCGCGTACCCGACGGAGAAGGCGGTCAGGAACCGATGCGTCGCGCCCGGCACGGACGTCGCCAGGAACCCGACGTCGCCCGGCTGGTTGGACACGGTCCCGAATGTGGTGTCGCGCACGTCGGCATGGAACCCGACGTGGACCCCGTGCGAGGAACTCCGGTAGAGCTCCGTCGCATAGCCCCTCGACACCGCCTCATCGTTGGCGGTGCTGTGCATGCTGTCGCAGAAGTACGCCCACGCGCCCGTCTTCGTGCCCGCGTTGTTCTTCGCCGCCGTGTAAACGCCGACGAGCTCGTGCGGATTCCCGTTCGCATTGGTCTGGATGGCGACCCGCAAACCGGCGTACAGGCGCGACGTGCCGCCGACGGTTCCGCTCAAGAAGTGCTGCACCTGAGCCGCGACGCTGTTGCCCGTTGTGGTGTCGGTCCCGTGCGACGTCTTCATCACGTCGAGCACGGTGCGGTAGAAATTCACGGCCGTGACGTTCGTTCCCGGCGGCCCGTCGGGCATCGCTCCGTTGTTGAGCGCGTAGAGGCCGAGCAGGTAGTCCGGCTTATCCCCGATCACGCGCGTAATGGTGTGCTTCCCCGTCCAGCCGATCGTCGCCGTGAGATCCAGCGCGAGCGTGAGGTCGGTGGCGTTCGACGACAGTTGCAGCGGCGCCGTCGCCGCAAGGCCCTTCGTGCGCAGGTCGACGCCCGACTTCGGGACCGCGGGGATGATCGACGAGCCGGTCGACGCGACGCTGCTGATCGTGTTCGCCTCGCCGGTGCCCGCGATAGTGACGTCGGTACCGGAGGGCGTGAGCGTGATCCCCGCGCCCGCTGTCAGGCCGCGGAACGGGAGGTTCACGCCCGCCTTCGCGAGCGCCAGGCCGACCGTCCCACCCGCGTTGCTCGACGTGTTCGCCTCACCTCCGCCGCCGGTGGGCACGACCTTCCATATCGCGTTGCCGGTCGCGGTGTCCTTCGTGAGAACGTGCTCGTTCGTCGCCGCCCCGACGGCGGTCAGGTTGTCCAGCGCCGTCTGCCGCGCCGCCACGTCCGAGAGATTATTCGCGGCGACCAGCACTCCGTTGAGCGTCGCGGTGATCGAGTCGGCGTCGCTCGCGATCGATAGGCCCGTGCCCGCGACCTTCAAGCTCTTGAGCTGGTACTGATCCCCGACCAGGCCGGCGATGACGCCCTGCCCGCTGCCGATGTTCGCGAGCGTGATCGACGAACCGCCGCCGCCCCCGCCGCCCGCGGTGACCTCCTGCAGCATCATCGTGAGCAGGTCGAACGCATCCTCGACGGCGCTCGCCGGGAATCCGTCGTTCGCGTTCAGGTCGAGCGTCTGCAGCAGCGGCACGGCACGCTCGCCGTGCAGGGTCATGCCCGAGGCAGGGGCCACCATCGCGGTGAGGGTGCCGCTCGGGTCGCCGCCGGAGAGCGTGTAGTCGACGCCCAGCGTCCACAGGGTTTCGGCGAGCGTGACGTTGTCGATCAGCTTGACGACCAGGTGCGCCTGCGACTTGAAGGGGAACTGGACCGAGAAGATGGTCGTCGTTCCGTTGCCGGAATAGTCGAAGCTGTGGACGGTGGTGGAGACGGTCATCGTGTCCTCACGGGAAGGCCATGAGCAGGGAGGCGGCGGAGACGGGCGCCGTTCGGATTCCAATGAGGACCGCGAAATTCGCGACGGCGCTTCCTTGCGTCGCCGTGCGCGTACCCGTCGCGCCAGCCGACGGGATCACTTCCGTCGCGCCCTCTTGCGTCGCACTCGTCACGCCGCTTGATTGCGAGTCGGTGCGCTCCGTCATGCCGGGATCATTCCCCCACGCCCCGGTGCCGGCTGCGCCGAAGATTCCATAGATCGTGACGTTCGGAACCGTCGTCGTCACGCTGGGAGCAACGCAATTCGTCGATCCACCGCTTGACCCGAACGCGCCGACAACGTCCACCGGGGTCGTAGGATCGGGCGACGTATCGACCAGCGCGCACGCCGCCCACTTGGTAGCGGACGAAATCGTGAACGACCACGATGCCGGCTCGCCACTCGCCACCTTGCCGTAGACGTAGACGCGATTGGCGCCGTCCGTTGCGAGCAGCGAGAACCCGCTCGGAACCGCGCTGACTGTGCGCGCGGCAGCGAGCGTGAACGCGAGGATGACGTAGTGACCGTTCGCCGTTGCGGCCGGCTTGTTGATCGTTACCGTAGCCGACGTGCTCGCGCCGCTGTCGGCCGGCAGGGAGTCGCCGTAGGCCATCTACCAGTCCTTGTTCAACTGCGCGAGGTAGTGCCCGCTGACCGCGTCGTAGCGCAGGATGAGCAGGTCGCGCTTGGACGCGCCGGTCGAAAGCAGCTTGTCGCCCGCAGACGTCGCGGCGGTCCACTTCACGGCGGCCGGCAGCGCCATCGTGTGCCCGCCGCTGGACTGGGTCAGGATCAGGTGCAGCACGCACGACTTCGACGGCGCGGTGAAGGTGAACGTGCAATTTCCGGTCATCGAGATGTACTGGAAATTGCCGGCCGTCCAATCGACCGTCTTGGTCGTGCCGCTGTTGCCGAGGTTGACGTCGTTGTAGTCGATCGTCTGGACGCTCAGGATGCGTTGCCCGTTCGCGTCGAGCTTCTTCATCAGCTTGGTCGACACGGCGGTCGCGCCGCTGCGCGTGAATTGCAGCAGCTCGTCGAACGTGCCGAGGTCGTCGGTCACGGTGTAGAGCGACATCTGGTTCGCGCCGCCCGAGGCGAACGCCCACCGGGTCGCGTTCGCGGCCTGCGACGTGTCCCACAGCGCGAGCAGCAGGCTCGCCGCCTTCAACTGCGCCCCGAAGCCGAACCCGCTGTTGTCAGGCGTGTCGGTGAAACCGTTGCCGCCGTCGAGAAGTCCGTTGTATTGCAGCGCGACCTGTTCGGAATTCGTGTAGCGGACCTTGAGCGGCGTCCCGAGCAGGATGACCTGCCGCAGCTTGTGCGTCGTGCCCGTGATCCCCGAGTAGAGCGCAATCGCGTCGGACGCATCGAACCCGGAGGCGTCACCGTTGATGATCGCGAGCGACGACGGGACCCCGGCCAGCACGTCCGCGATGCGGGAATTGAGGTCGATCAGTGTCATGGTCACGCGGTCGAGCGCGGACTCCGTCGCCTCGGCATCGAACCCGTCGTTCGCCACGAGGTTCAACGGCTGCACCGCAGGAGTGCTGCGACGAATCTCCAACTGGAACGCGGCCGAGATCGGGTTCGCCGGGATCGGCAGCGTCACCATCGCGAGCGCGATGTCCGCCAGCGTCGTGATCGTCCCGCCAGCAGGAACGCCCGCCCCCGCCACCGAGTAGCCGACGCCCTCGATAAGCTGCGACCGCTCCCCCGTCGCGATGCGAATGAGCGTGACGATCAGCGAGTCGTTCGAGACGAACGGGTAGCCGGTCGAGAACGCCGTCGTGACGCCGTTGCCGGTGTAGCTGAGGCTGTTGGCCTGGGTCGATACGGTCATTGCCGGCCTCCGATCGCGGACAGGTCAGGGGCACGCGCGGGCATTTCGTCCTGCGGCGCCCACCAGTAGCGGGTGCCGAATTCGCGCTGCGCGCGATCGCGCACGCGGCGCAGATAGTCGGGGTTCATTTCGTCCATGACCTGATTGAAGATGAGATGGTCCGTCGCGGCCTTCGTGTACCAGAGCGATCCCATCGGCGTGATCCCCTTCACGAACCGCGTCGCCTCCACGCCTGCGTTCGTGTCCTTGCCGCCGAACTTCTGGATCGCGTTGCCGACCGTGAGCCCGAAGGCGTCGTGGACGAGGCCACCCGTCGGACCCGCGAGGACTTCCAGCGCGGACTTCCCCATCGGCTCGTTCTCGGAGGCGAGGAAGTCGCCGTAGATGCCGAGCGCCCCGCCTTGCAGGAACGCCGTCGCCCAGTTGCGCGCCAGCACCTTCCCGTCGGCCCCGACCAGCGGGCGCGGATCCTTGCCGAGCAGCATGTCCTTCACTTCCATCGCGAGCGCGCCGGTCAGCGTCGACAGCACGGTGAGCTTCCCGATGTACCAAGCCTTCCCGCCTGCGGTGTCGTGGCCGCCCCAACCGCGTTGGACGAGATGCTTCTGCACCACCGCCCAAGGGAAGGACTTGAACTGCCAGAACGAACGCCACAACTCGCTCTTGACCTCGCCGCGCGGCCCGCCGCCGGAGGTCTGCATCCGTTCTCGGGCACCGGGCTCCGTGATCGCCATGTGCGATTCCGACAGCACCATGCCGAGCAGCTTCTGCACGGCCTGCCGCTTCACTTCCAGCGGGCCGCGCGTGATCCCGGCGTCCGCCTGCGGGAGTGCTGCGATCGTCGCGTCGGGGATGCGGTAGATGGCGTCGGGCGTCAGGAGGTCGCCGAACTTCGTGACCTCCGGTCCTGCGGCCGCCCACACCGCGAGGTCGGTATCCGTGACGCCCTTCGCGCGCAGGAGCTTCGCGTCCTCGGGATGCAGCTCGTCGAGCTTCGCGACGCCGCGCGTGATCCGGCCCAACGTGTGCATCTGCGACGCCCCGAAGCCGCCACGGCCAGCATCGGTCCACGCGGACAGCCCTTGCAGGCGCATCGTCATGTCGGCGAGGCGCGTCGTGTACGTCGGCCCGAGCGTGTCGCCCTGCATCCGGCTGATCGAGGTCAGCGTCGACTCGATCATCAACCCGGCGCGCTGCAATTCCGCGCGGCCCTCGGATTCCGCAGGGTTGAGCAGGCGCAGCATGTTGCCGAACGCCTCAAGCCCGGACACCCGGTTGTAGGAGGCCGTGACCTGCATCGTCGCGAGGTCAGGGATCGACGAGATGACGGCGGTGCCGAGCTTCGCCGCGGACAGGAGGTTGCGCGTCCGATCCATCATCGCGGCGACGAAGGCGTTGTGGATGCCGTCGGTCTGCCCGGACAGGTAGCTGTAGGACTTGTCGAGGTTGTCCGAGACGGCGCGTGCCGTCGTTTTCTTCGTGCTTTCGTGCGAGCGCGCGAAGTCGTTCCAATAGCGGAACTCGGCCTCCGGGTTCGGCCCGAAGGTTTCGAGCAGCCCGATGTCGCGGGACATGCGGTGGACGTGGCCCGTCATGACCGCCCACAGGTCCGGGGAACCGAATTCCTCCTGGTAGGCGAGGAACGAATCCGCATCCTTGAAGTGCAGGACGCGATGGTCGGTGTACCGCTTCGACACCGCCTTCTTCCCGGCGCGTTCACCCGGCACGCGGTCTGCATCGCCACCGCTGGCGATCGACTCCCAAGCGGTGCGCACGATCGCCTCGACCTCGGCATCGCCCATGACGCGGCCGTCGTCCCCGAGGTAGCGGGCGCGGTCCAGCATCGGCATGACCTTCGCGGTCCACGCATCGGCGCCCGCCTCGAACACCGCGACCTGATCGTGGTGCTGTGGCATCCGCCAGTCGGCGAGGCGGTTCAGGATTCCGCCCGCGTCGCGGAAGTGCGCCACCATCGCGTCGACGACGCCGGTCCATTCCTTCGCCACCCCGGTCGCCGTGGCGTCGCTGGCGTCGCCGTAGAGGGCGCGGACGATGGCGCGCGCGCCGTCCCGGTTCGCCACCATCCCGAAGAACGACGGCTGCGCCGCTTCGAGCGTCGAGGTCAGGCGGCGGGCGTAGTCGTGGAACACGGCACGCGCCACGCTCTCAAGCGACTGCGTCCGCGACTTCCCGTCGGCGTTGTCGAGCAGCATCCGGTCGACCGCGTCCTGCGCGTCCCCGCCGGCCTTGATCCAGGTGTCCATGTAGTGCGCGTTCGACTCGTGGATGCCGGCCTGCCGCGTCGCGAGACGTCGGGCATCGGCGGCCTCCTTGCGAATTTGCTCGGCGGCGAGCTTCGCGCCCTCCCGAAGCCGGGACTGGACGGAGAGGGCTTGGAACGCGGCAGGGTCGCGACGAGCGACCTCGCGCATCGCGGCGCGCACGCGGTCCTCGATGCCCTTGCCCTCGGCGGCGGTCATGGCCCGGCCGAGGACGTTCGCGACAGCGGTGAGGCATTCGGGACGCATCAGACCTCCGCCAGCGCGCAGTCGACAGCAGCTTGGAACGCGGCCTCCGCCTTCTCGGCTTCGGCCACCCGAGCGTCGGCTGCGGCAATCGCGGCCTCGCGCGGCACCGGGGCGTCGGGCGTGCCGGGGTAGCGCGGAACGTTGTCGGCCGGCACGAACGTCTCGCGCGCCCCCATCTCGGCGGCCTTCTCGATCGCCTTCGCCGCGTCGATGCCGGCGGCCTCAAGATGCGCGGCCTCGCGCGCGTCAGCGTCGCGGCGGCGGTAGTCGGCAGGTTTGTCCTTCGACAGCCCCTCGATCGAGCTCGGCGCGAACTCGGGCTCGCCCGACTCGCCGCGGATCGCGGCGCGCTCGAGCGCGGCCTCCGACTGCGCGATGGCGGCCTGCCGATCCTGCTCGTCGAACCTCGCCAGGTACTCGCGGGCATAGCGGACGAACCGTTCCTCGCGCGCACCGAGCGCTTCGCCGCGGTCGGCCTTCGCGAGTGCGCGCTCCGCCTGCTTGGCGGAAAACGACTTGTCGGGGCGATCCGGCCAGAAGTCGGACTTCGCGATCCATTCCGTGCGGCCGATGACCTCGCCCGCCCCGCGCAGCGGCGACCCATCGGCGCCGAGGTCCGAGGACGTGTATTCCGTGCTGCGCAGCATCCGTCCGCCCTCCTGCGCCCACCCGATTTCGTTCGTCAGCGAGGACAGCGGAACCTTCGGCGGCATCATCGGCGTGTGCTGGTCGTACCCCATCGCCGTCGCACGGTCGGCCTCCATCTCGGTCGCGAGCGCCGCGGCGGCCTCGTCGACCTCGAAGGCCATGTGCTCGTGCTCCGCCCGCATCGCTTCGGGGAAGGCATCGAACTCGCCCGCCGCGCGCGCCGTGACGCGCTCGCCCGCGGCAAGCTGCTCCGTCGCCCGCACCATCGCCTCGACGTGCGCCTCAGCGTCCATCGGACGGCGGGGAACGCCGGGCAGCGTGTCGAGCGCGGAGTGCCCGACGTTGTGGTCTGCCATCGCGTCGTCGACCGACGGCAGGGCAGGGATCGTGCGGGCACGCGGCGGCGTCCGGTTCGCGGACAGGCCCGTCATCCCGAACACCCCGCCCACGATCGCATCCAGCGCCATCTCGGGACCGCTGAACGCCTGATACTGCTTCGCGAGGTCAGCGTAGCCCGCGTCCGCGAACATCTTCGCGGCGCTCGCTCGAGCGGCGACCCCGAACCCGACGTTGATCGCCGCCTGCCCCGCGAACTGCGTCGCGATGCGCGTGGCCCCCATGCCGATCGCGGTGAACGGCGGAGCGAAGGCGCCCAACCCGGTGAGGGCCGATTGCGTGAACGCGACCTTCGCAGCGGTCAGTGGGTCAACGCCCTCGGCTTCGAGCTCCATCTGCCGGATCAGGCCCGCCGACCACGTCGTGTAGGCCGCCGCAGCGGTGCCGGCCGCCACCGGGCCAGCAGGGGCCGCAGCGAGCGCGGGCAGCACCATCTCGGGCAGCGTGACGAGCGCCCCGTGAACCACGGCCCCGGCGCTTCCCAACTCCCACGCGCGGGGAATGTCGTGCCGCGCGATGGCCTTCGCGCGCTCCTGCGCCGCGTCGAGATAGCCCGCGGTGTCGGTGCCGAGAATGGCGTCGACGGTGTTGAGCTTCGGCCGCGCGACCTCGGCGGCTTGCGTGAACGCGATGCCCGCGCGCGCGAACAGCGACGGGACGGCGGACTCCGCCGCCCTCCATACCCCGCCCGCGAACGACGGGTCGAAGTCGTCGGCGAACGCGGGCGTCATGGCCGCGCGCCGCATGAGCGCATCCGACGCCGCGGTGTCGTTGAAGATGGTCACTGGGGAATCTTCGACACGAGGCCCTTCGGCCACGCGGGCGGGTTGATGTCGAGCACGATCGGGCCGTTCCTGCCCTGCATGAAGCCGGCCCCGGCCGCGACGAGATACCGCCCCTCGCCCGCCGCGATGAGGCGCGTGCGCTCCGGCTGGTCGAACGGGCCTCCGGTGTAGCCGTTCGCCGTCATCTGCGCCGCCCACGCTTCGTTCAGCCGATTCCGCGCGAGGCCCGGATCCATGCCCCACGGCGCAATGACGGAGCCGGTCCCGCGCCACGGAACGACGGCGCCGATCGTCGCGGCGACAGCTTCCTTGACCACGTCGGAGTCGGCGTTGTCCTTCCCGTAGAGGCCGCGGTCGGCCATCGTCGCGGCGTACCACGCGCGCGCGGCCTGCATCCCCTCGCCGAACGCCTGCGGGTTGCTCGCAAGCGCCTCGCCGACCGTCTCGGCGTAGCGCGTCTCGAAGTCCTTCGGCATCGCGAACGTCGGAGGCTTCCCGTCGTTGCCCTTCGCGGCCTTCGTCGGGTTCAGCATGTCCTCGCCGCGCAGCACCGTCGCAGCGGTCGCCATCGCCGGAGCGCCGGCCGGCGTCCAGCCGTTGCCCTGCCGAGCAGCGATCTGCGCCGCCACGCGCACGGCCGCGCTGTCGGGTGCAACCTGGTGGATCGTCGCGGCGTACACTGCCGGGTCGGACAGCGAGTCCTTGAGCATCGACAGCATCCCCGCCCGACCTTGCGGGTCGAGCTGGTGCCAGCCCTTCCGGAAGGCGTCCGTCTCGGGCTGCGTGAGCGCGCCCGGGGTCGCGCCGGGGGCGTAGCGCGGCGCCGACTGCGCCACGGCCTGCCGACTCCGAAGCTCGGCCGTCACCGCGGCCTCGCCCTTCGACCAGTCGATCGGGTTGACGACCGCGATCCCCTGCACGCCGGCGGCGGTAATCCAGTCCTTCTGCCGCGCGTCCATGATCGACTTCACGTTGTGGACGACCATGCCCTGCGTCTCGGCGTCCTGCGCGTACACGCCCGGCGCGCCGCCGGGTTGCGGCACCGACTTCGATACGGCGTCCGACAAGCCCTGCGCGTCGAGCGTCGACATGGACCCGAGCGCAGCGGCGCGCAGCGGGATGCGCGAGGCGACGGCGTGCATGTCGGCCCCCTTGTCCCCGTAGGCCCCGACGAACGACGCGAGCGGCGGGATCGGCAGCGAGACACCGTTCCTCGCCGCGGCCTCCGCATCCGACACCTGCGCGCGAATCGACGCCTGCAACGCCCCCACGTCCTGCTTGAACGCCGACTCCGCACGGTTGCGAAGCTGGATGACCGTCTCGGGCGGCAGGCGATCGACCCACGCCACGCCGGTCTTTCCCGGCTTGCCCTCGGCCTCGATCGACGTGTCCGGGGGCTGCACGAGCGCGCCGGCCGGCACGATGACGCGGTGCTGCGACTTCGGGTCCGCGTTCGTCGCGAGCTGCACCTGCGCGAATGCCCCGCGCTCGGCAGGCGGGAGCGATTGCCACGTCGCGCGCTGCTCGGCGGTCAGGCCAGACGGCGGACGATCGACAGGCTTCACGCCGAGCCGCTGGTCGAACAGCGCGAGGGCCTCGCCCGGATTCCGGGTCGCGTAGCCGAGCCCGGCGCGCACCGCCATCGCGTCGAGCGCCGCCTCGATCCGCTTGTCGCCCGGATCCATCTGCGACACCGCGGCCAGCGACCGGACCTGTTCCTCGGAATCCGCGTAGCGGGAATCGTCGGCCGCGAGCACGTCGCCCAGGTCGTTGCCGACCTTCGCGATGTCCTCGCCCCGGTTCTGGTCCGCCCGCGCGCGTTCCCAGCGCGCCGACGAGACGATGCTCCGCGCCCGGATGCTGGCGACCTGCTGCTCGGCGTAGGCGCTCGCCCGGGGGTTCTGGATCGTACCCAGCACCTTCGACGAGTCCTCGTCGATTCGCTTGAGCACGCGCTCGCCGTGGCCGAAGGGCTTGCTGGCGTACTGCTCCTCGAGCTCGCCCTGCGCGACGGCCGTGCTCGCCTCGAATGCCGCGATGGACTTGTGGGCATCGACGAGCGCGCGCCGGTCCTCGTCCTCGCGCAAGACCCGCTGCCGCGCGTCCTCGCGCCGCGCTTCGGATCCGGCGAGCGCGGTCCCGATCCCGCCGACCTCCACGAGCGCCCGGCCGAATCCGTC
>ERZ869929.926-NODE-926-length-12470-cov-3.686508_pt1 | contig 12470 bp, 15 predicted proteins | sample MGYA00579312_ERZ869929 | MGnify/ENA primary metagenome ERZ869929 (study PRJEB32216, sample SAMN09231818) | wastewater metagenome | place: USA: Maryland | collected 2016-08-09 | study: EMG produced TPA metagenomics assembly of the PRJNA472060 data set (Reclaimed... | reverse complement strand
ATCAAACTCCACTGTACGCATACCTGGACTTTCAGAGGCGTACAGTGGAGTTTGATTCTGGTAAGGATTTTGAGCCATTTGTTGTAACGGGATATACAACTGTTAATTGTGATAAGCCATCAGAACGCAGTGCACATCTATTGCTTTCGCAACGCACGCCTTTAAAGTTTAGTGTTGTCGTATCTCAAGATAAAGATGGAACATGGCGTTCAACAGCAACATCATCTTCAGATAAAATTGGTATTGATATTGCTCTTGCAGCCGTTAATCCTTACTTACTCGAAGAGAAGTGGTATGAGCGAATTGGCTTTAGTGCTGATCTTGGTGTTGCGGCTGCCCCTGGTCTTTTAGGTGGTTTAGGTGCTTCATATGAAGTTGGTAAATTTGAAGTTGGTCCAAAAGTATGGTTCACTGCTACTCCTCAAGGGGTTAATCCATTTTTTGGCGCTTCATTAACGTGGCATCCATTTAAAAAGGTGCGTTAATGGCCAAGTATCGTTTTCAATGCGAAAAGTGTTTAATCATTTTTGAACGATATGCTTCAGCTAATACAGAAGCATTGCCTTGCAAAGAATGCAAGGCAAATGCTAAACGTTTATTCCCCACTATTGGAAGTCAACAAGTAACAGAAACCATTGATCCTTTTCTCAATATTCGTCATGGGGAAGATCATCGAAAGCAATTAGAAAATCGTCGTATAGAGCATTTTTGGGATGTCGAAGTTCCAAGACTAATTCAGACCTACTCAACACAGACCTGTCTAGAAGAAGGATGGCTCGTGTACAATGAGAAAGGTGAATTGGTAATTGGTAAGCCTCAGAAGAAATCCAAATAAAATAGGAAACTCTAATGCGTTTAATTTCTTGCGATATTGAGAATTTTCTCAGTATCGAAAAAGCACATGTTGATTTTGATGATATGGGGTTACTTTTAATTGAGGGATGGAATCATGACGTTGATCGTGCAAACGGCGCCGGAAAAACCGCAATTCTTAATGCAATCTCATTTGGACTTTATGATAAGCTTCCTCGCAAGATTACTGCCTCTGAAATCACTAGACGCGGAGCTAAAAAAGCGTCTGTTTCTCTCAGACTTGATGTCGGAGGCGAGATTTTTGGGGTGCAACGATCAAGACCTAAAGGGGTTACTTTCACGCGGGAAGTTAACGGAACGCCTGAGGAGATACAGATAACACAAGAAGAATGGGAAGCTAAACTTCGTCTGTCTTACAATCAGTTTATTGTTGCTATGTATTGTTCACAAGCAAATGCTTCAGGTTCACCTCGATTTCTTCTTTTAAATGATGTTGATAAGAAGCAGTTTCTATTGCAACTACTTAATTTAGACGAATTTGTTTTATGTAAATCCGTTTGTGATACAGCAATATCGGAATTACAATTTAAGTTTTCGACCCTACAGCATAAAGGGGCAGAATTACAAGTAAAAATCGACACTTACAGTGAATCTTTAATTGACGAACCCGAGTGTAAATTAATGATAATGCAAAAAGAAAATAGCAAGCAATCTTTGAATAAGGCTTTAGCAGAAGCTCAGGCCGTTGAAAAACCTGATCTTGCTAAATATAATAAATTAGAAGAAGGAGTACTAGCAAAAAAGACTGAGTTTACTCGTATGAAAACGAAGCGAGAAATGCTATTCTCACAATGGACACAAATGGGGAAGAAACTTAAACCATTCAATGTGGCTACATCCTGTTCTTTGTGTGGCTCAGATCTTGATAACTCTCATGCAGAAGCAATGCACAATCTGGAACTCGAGCGGATTAAACAAGAGCGGCAAGATATTAAGTTAATGATTGATGAATTAGATACGACACTGCTTGGCGAGACTCAAGTTAATGAATTACATTCAAAACTAAAAGAACGTAAGAAGTTTGAATCAGCACAAGCAGAACAAGCATCTCTTGCTCAAGTTGAGCTAATGTCTCGTATTCGTTTAATTGATAGTGAACTTAAGGATTTAAATAAGAAACTAAATGATCATGCTCAATTAGTAATTAAAGTAAATGGTTTTAAAGATTTGCGAGAAGAGATCAATAGTCAACTTTTAGATATTGCTTCTGAAATTGAACTTCAAAAAACAGTTGCTAATGTTTATTCTTCAACTGGTGCTCAGGCTTATGTGTTAGACTCAGCAGTAGCTTTGTTTAATGAACATATTGCTAAGTACGTTAATATGCTTTGGCCAAATTTTACTTATGAATTACAGAGTTACAAAGAAAATGTAAAAGGGGAAGTAACTGCTAAGTTCTCTGAGTCGATTGTGATGGACGGAAAAGACATTTCCTTAGGAAGCCTTTCAGGTGGAGAACTAAAAGCATTATCAATCTGTGCTGATATGGCACTTCTTAATTGTTTAGAACAACAGTTTGGCATCCAAACGTCCCCAGTTATTTTTGATGAGGCCTTTGATGGTTTGGATGCCTCCGGTAAAGATTTTGCATTAGAATTGATCCGGGGCTTGTCTAATGATCGACTGGTGGTGGTTATTGATCACGCATCAGAGATGAGGGCCTCATTCGATACGATTCTAAGAGTCGAAAAGCGTAACGGGATTTCAGAGGTTAAAGTTGAAAGCATGTAAATCTTGCAATAACATTCAGTCTTTGGATTGCTATCATGACGAACCACGTAGTAAGGATGGCAAGAAGCATCAATGTAAGACTTGTATAAGTTCACATCTTAAAACTAAGTACTCTTTAAATATAGAAAGGATGAGAGAAAGAAATAAGGCTTGGCAAGAGGCTAACCCCGATAAAGTATTCGCCAAACACCTTCGTTTGACTTATAATCTTTTATTTGAGGATTACATTAAGATGATGGGTGAACAAAATGGCCTCTGTGCTATTTGTCACAAACTCAATGTTAGTTCAAGCGGTGAAATAAAGCGGTTGGTGGTTGATCACTGTCATAGTAGTAATAAGATTAGAGGCTTATTATGTGATCCATGCAACCATATGCTTGGTTTTGCTCGAGATTGCCCGGCAATCCTACAGGCGGGAATAAACTATCTGAATTACTTGATATAATCTAGTTATGGATGATCTCTTTGAAAAGACAGAAACCTTGCTTAAATCTTTACTTTCAGTAAAAACTGGAGCAAGTAAGGATCTTATGGTCCCAGCCATTAAACCGCCTTCGGTTAAGACTCCTAAACCTACGATTAAACAACCAACTGCTAATAAAATCCCCAGTGGGTTACCTCCACCTTCCAAAAAAGATCCAACAAAGGTCGCCGAGCAACTTAAGAATCCTAATCCCGGTAAGGTTAATGTAGAGGTTCTTAAAGTCGAAAGTAATGGCCAGTGGTCTTTAGAAAAAGGCGCCCTTAATCCAGCCCACGGAATCAATTTTGTTCATGAACACCATGACTTAGGTGGAGTTGGCGATCTTACCCATATTAAGGCTGTTCATCCAGTTCATGGTGTTGTAGGTGAGACTGTCGTAGAGCATCAGGCTGATGGTTCTCTTAAGCCCTCAGATGTACAAGTCCATCCTAATCATCGTCGGCTTGGAATTGCAACAGCCATGTATGCTCATGCTGAAAAGCTTACCAATAAGAAAGTAAAGCCCTCTACAGCTCAAACTGCCGATGGTGCTGCTCTTTGGAGTAAGAAGTAAAATACAGTTATGGCAAAAACTTGGAATCAAGAAGCCGCAATACGCGGAGCATTACGTCGTACCTTTTCTAGGTCACCGATTATTCGGGAAGTACTTTTTAAGGTTCGTCGCGAAGTACCAAAATTCAATAAAGATGGAAGTCGTGCTAAGAAAGACGCAGTTCAGTATAAGTGTAATGTTTGTGGAACTTATGTTGGATCAACAATGGTTTCTGTCGATCATATTGTTCCAGTTGTTTCTGTAACTGAAGGTTTTATTGACTTTAACACTTTTATATCTCGTTTATTTTGTGATATTGCAAACCTTCAAGTTATTTGCGATTCATGTCATAATACGAAAACTCAGTCTGAGCGAATTAATCGACTACTTTTACAATATACAAAAGAGTTAGATATACTTGAAGACAACCTTAAAAATAAGGTGATTTCTAAAAGTGAAGCTTTAGTTGCTCTGAAAAAGTATCTTGCGAAGAAGAAAACTGTGGGTTTGGATTCGATTGTAAAAAGGGCTTTGTCTATTAGAAATTTTTTAATAACTTAAGGAGTTATGAAAATGTCAGATTCAAAACTAAACCAATCGTTTGTTGATAATGCAGAGAGCCTTAATGAAGATGAAGCTATGGCACTTCTAGTTGAATCCGAACAGAAGATTCGGCAGATTAAGGAAGAGCGTAATGCTGATGAGCGGCTAACAGCAGCTAAAAACATTGCTAAGGAGCTGGGGGCAGGTTATAATAGTGCTCTAAACTATGAAAAGTCGAAGATTAACTTTTTACTAGATAAGATTAAGGAAATCCAGGACGGATCAGTAAATCCCCACTCTGGACTAAATAACGTTTAAGGAGATATCATGGCATTAAGAGATCAATACTATGCAGGTGCAACAGGTTTAACACAAAAGCTAGATGATGCGCATGATGCCGGGGTTGCCCTTGTAGGTACTGGTACAGGCGTTGGTCAGTGGGATGCTATTTCTACAGGGCTAATGCTTAATGCCGCTGCTGGTCTGAAAACGTTTACAGTAACGATTCCGACCACTTATCTTCCTGCTGCCCTTCGAGGCAATAAGGGTGATAATCTCATCTTGAAGGCATATCTCAGTGGTATTACTGAGCAACTTTCAGTTCAAAACATTTACAACTTTGAATGTACACCTACGCTTAATACTGACGATAGTGTTAATACTTCAATTGATTTAAATTTCTCTTTCGTTTAAGTTTTACGCATATTGCTGTTAATGAACGGGCCCAATTTTGGGCCCGTTTTTATTTTGTATAATTCCCCTATGAAAATCTTTTTTACAAGTGATCTTCATTTTGGTCACGAAAACATTATTAAGTATTGCAATCGTCCATTTGCTTCTGTTCCGGAAATGAATGAAGGATTGATTGCCAATTGGAACGCCGTAGTTGCCCCTGAGGATGTCGTTTATCTTCTTGGAGATTTCTCCATGGGAGCAAAAGACAACGTCTTTCTCCGCAAGAGATTGAATGGCAAGGTCATTCTAGTTAAGGGAAATCATGACAAGAAAGACTCTCTTCTTAAAGAGGCTGGCTTTGACGAAATTCATAGAAGACTAGAGATTGAAGTAGATGGATATAAGCTCTTTCTAGCACATATTCCACTTCACCTTGATCCTGGAGAACGGTGGTATCCACCTGAATTAAAGGTTTCGCCACCAGATCATTTTGATTTCTTTTTATGTGGTCACGTCCATGAGAAGTGGAAGCGACAAGGTAACACGATTAATGTAGGTGTTGATGTTTCTGATTTTAAGCCACTAACCTTGGCCCAATTATTGGTGCGTGATGTTAATTTATAAAATTAAGTATTTTTACCAAACAGGTGATTCTTTTAAGACTTATGATCGTGAAGGCATGCTCGAGATGGCATGGAAAAATCTTGATAACGCAAAATCTGCTTTAAGACGGATTAAAGAGCATTATGATTGGTATAAGTACGAAAATCGCCAGAGTTGGGATAAGTATGACAAAGAAGTAGTAGAACCCGACTGGCACAAAGGTGAGAAATATGACATGACTATAAAGGTTATGTTAGATAACGGAAAAGAGGTTAAGTTCTCTGCTCCGTGGTGTGGTTACTTTGAGCGACTACATAATGCCGAAATTATTGCTGATGACCCTGACCTAAGGATTGAATTTTGAAATTTAAGCCAGTAGTTCAATTACATAATCACAGTAAGTATAGTTTACTCGATGCTGTTCCTAGTCCCCAAGATTGGGTTCGTTGGTGTTTAGAGTCTGGAACTCCAGGATTAGCTATTACTGATCACGGTACGGCTATTTCTATGTTTGATGCTCTTAGAACGAAAGATCTTATTAAGAACATTAATAAAGAAAACAAAGATTGGAACAAGGAAAATTCTAACGAAACTCCTCGTCCAGAATATCCTCTAGATGCGGCTCGGTTAATTCCTGGTGTTGAGCTTTACGTTAAGCTTAATGCAGAAGATGAAGGTCACTATCACATCACTGCATGGGCCTGTAGTAATCAGGGATATCACAATCTAATGAAGTTAGCTTCTTTAGCTTACAATGATACAGTAAGTTATTATGGTTCTGTTAAGGCTCGAGTAACGTATGAGCAGATTCGCCAATATAAAGATGGCTTAATGTTCGGTACTGGCTGTATTGTTTCGCCTATTGGCCAAGCCATCATGAAAGACAAAAATAAGAAACTCGCCGAAGAGCGTTTCCTAATGTACAAGGAACTCTTTGGCGATAATCTTTTAATTGAATTCCATGTAGGAGACATTACACATAACTTTAATAAGAATACAGGCGGATTTGATCCATTCCCCGTCGAGCAGACTCAAGATGAATGCACATGTGACCAAAATAAACAACGTGGCTACAACTCTTTTCTCAAAGAAATGGTTGATAAGTACGGCGGACGATGTATTCCAGTTACTGACGCCCACTTCGTGTATCCAGAAGATAAAATTATCCAAGACTGCCTCTTAAAGAATGGTAACTCTAATGGTTGGTATTTTCATGAGAGCTATCATCAAATTATGGCTGAGGAGATGTTTAATAAACTTCAAGTTCATCTTGGTAAAGAGTGGATGACTGAAGAACGATTTGCTGAATGGGTTGATAATACTTATATACCGTTAGAGCGCTCTAAAAGTATTGAATTCAAGTTTGATTATCATCTTCCAAAGATTGATATTCCCGAGCATATTCAAGCTAAAGCGCCAGGCGACTACAATCAGCAGACATACTGGTACATGATGGAGCGCATTAAGGCCCACGGCCGTTGGAATAATGACCCTGTTTATGTTCAGCGATTTAAGACTGAACTAGACGTCATCATGAAGAATGAGAAACTGAACTTCATTCCTTACTTCTTAGTTTATGAAGACATGGGGACGTTTGCCAGATCGAAGGGCATTCTTCAAAATCTTGCCCGTGGATCTGCTGGTGGATCATTAATCTCCTTCTATTTGAAGATTATTCACCTTGATCCAATCAAGGCCCATCTTCCATTTGAACGATTCTTGTCGCATGCTCGTATTCGTGCAGGATCTTTCCCCGATATTGATGGCGATTTTGGCGATAGAGATCGTGGACTTATCACCAAGTATCTGCAAGATAAGTATGGGTTAGGCTTTGCACAGATTGCAACCTTTCAGAAGATGAAGACCAAGAATGCAATTAAGGATGCAATGTATGCAATCCATGGCAAAAACGGCAATGATCCTGAAGTTGTAGCCATTTGTGCAACTATCCCGGATTCTCCGCAAGGCGTTGACGAGCATGACTTTCTTTATGGATATACAGATCAAGAAGGTAACTATAATCATGGTGTTGTAGAACTTAATAAGACTTTGGCTAAGTTCTTCCAAATCCATCCTGACATTCAAGCAATGGTTAATAAGCTAATTGGTACCATTCGTGGATGGGGACGACATGCATCTGCTTTCGTTATTTCAACGCTTGATCTCTCTGCAGATCGGGTTCCAACCATGATGTTATTGGATAAGGAATCAGGTACCCGTGTCCAGGTTACTCAATATGATGCAGGTATGGTTGAAAAGAGCGGCCTTGTAAAGGCAGATATTCTAGGATTGTCTACTCTTACTGCAGTTTCAGATTGTGTTGAGTTGATGAAGGCAAAGGGCATTGATTATCTTCAGGAAGAGAATGGTGTTCCGCTCATTTATCGTCTTCCTGAAGATCAAGGTGTCTATACAGACTTTTATAATAAAGACACTGATTCATCGTTCCAGTTCAATACTGAACTTATTAAGGGAATTGTGCAAGAGTTTTGTCCACTCAATCGTCAAGCTTTAGCTGACTTTACCGCATTAGCTCGCCCGGGCGCTTTAGATGCTCCACTTGGAGATTCGACAGCAGCTCAATTTTATATGGATGTACGAAATGGCGCTAAAGAACTAACTTTCTTACATAAAGATCTTGAACCTATTCTTAAAGAAACAAATGGTGTTTTCGTATATCAAGAGTCGGTTATGAAGTTTCTAGTTGAAGTAGCTGGATATACTTGGGAAGAATCGGATATTATCCGTTCCGCTATCGCTAAAAAGAAACAAGAAGTGATTATGAATTGCTTTGATAAAATTCGTACTTCTTGTCGTTCCCGTGGTTGGGATGACGAAGCAATTGAGACTGTTTGTCAACAGATTTTAGCTTTCTCACGATACTCTTTCAATAGATCTCACTCTTATGCATATGGTGAGCTTGGATATATTACTATGTATTTGAAGCATCACCATCCATTAGAATGGTGGGCATCAATTCTTAACTTGGATCTTGATGAAGAAAAAATGCGACGATTTATTTCTAAACTAGGAAATATCGTACGTCCGCCATCACTGAAAAATCCTTCAGCTCGATTTGTTGTTCGTAATGAAGATGATCTAGGTTTAGGTAAAGATTATATCTATGCACCGCTGTCAGTTATCAAAGGAATTGGTCCAAAGGTAGTTCAAGAACTTTGTTCTAAGGGGCCTTTTAAGTCTTTAGAGGATTTTGTCGCACGAATTGATCATGCTAAATGTAATACTGGCGGCATTTCTGCCTTAATTAAGGGGCGTGCAGCTGACGATATGATGATTCTAGACGAAACTATTCCTTATGCTGATCGTCGCAAGAAATTTATTGAGGATTTTAAGAAGCTTCGCAAGAAGCCAATCAAGCTTCAAGAAGATGTTTTCAAGTTTGATCCGCTTTCCATTTTCTTAATGGAAAAAGATACTAATAAAGTCTTTAATAAGACACTTCTCAGTAATCCTGACATTATGGCACTTATTAAGAAGTATCACACAGATGAAGCATCAATGCAGTTATATTCACTTGAAGAGACAAACAAAGAAGCTATTCCATTTAAAATGGGAACTGTCCCTATCTTAGCTAATATTAAAGTTGCAGAAGGATTCTGTGGAAAAACAGACAAAGACGTTGGTTTGATTCTTCTTTACGAATCATCTGCTTTTAGCAGTGGAACTTCTAAGAAAACTGGTCGCCCTTGGTCTAAGGTATCTGTTCATCTATCAGATGGATATTCTTCAATTGAATGTGTTGATTGGCGTGCTAAGAAAGCTCTTGGATGGTCTAAGAATACTATTGTATATGTAAAAGGTGAATTAAAACCGGGTTGGAAAACTCCGGTTTGCTTAGATATACATGAAATACAGCGTCTCTCAAATGATTAATGATGCAAGTATAATCTTCGAACAGGAGATTATATGAACAAGAAGACAGAAGACAATTCTGCAACATTAATGATGGAACTTCAAGTATTAACAAATACTTTTGCTGCACTTAAAACTAGTGGAGCAACTTTTTCAACGCTTCAAGCCGTTGAAAATCTTATTAATAAAAAACTTGGTCAGGTGCAATAATGTCAAAATTTGTAAATGTAAAGGTTGCCCCTACTACTCTTAGGACTGGTGAAGTTGTCATCAAGTCGCCAGATTTCTTAGAGCAGATTCGAGCAAATGCTCATAAAGCTGCAAAGAGAAACCTAACGGGAATCAATCATCTTCGAGACATCTTAAATGATGTGCGTCAGAAATATGACCCTGATTTAAACATCTTCAAGATCCCTTTGAATCGCTATGAAGGATTGGCATTTGAAAATGAACTAGAGCTCAGTAAGATTATTGTGCGCATGTTAAAAAACGAATGCCCGGGTGTGTTTGAGAAGGTGTTGGAGTATAATATAAAGAACCGACCGTATGGATCGAAGTTGATCTATTATGTGGGTAATTGGGGAGATACCGGAGCTTTTACTAAGAACGGCATTGATTCAATTGAAGAGAGAGAAGTAGAAGAATATCTTGGGCTTAAACCTAAGAAAATAGTTGGAAAGCCGGCTGTTACCAAAGAGGAATCTGAGGGATCAGCTAGCTGATTTGAAGATACCCTTTGACAAAAGAGAGAAATAACCTATGAATACAAATACTAAAATTAAGTTAAATATGGACTCGCTGAAAGCATCTAAGGAATGGGTCCGCCACAAGGTTAAGAGTGGCAGCAATATCTTCCGCATTCTTCCTCCATTTGGAGATAGTTCGAACGGTTACCCGTACCGCAAGTGGCAGATTATCTGGGGTTTAACTGATCCCACGAGTGGCCGTGTCCGTCCGTTTGCTTCATCGTTAATGAATGAAAAGCGCGATCCGGTTGTTGAGTTTGTTGATGATCTTCGTGCACGTCTAGATGGTATGGAAGGCGACCTAAAGTCCAGCGGTCTCGATGATAAGTCAGTACAGAAGCATCCTAAGTATGCGCGTCTTGCGAAGTTTATTCGTGACATTGCTCCTAAGACTACGTATATTTACAATGCAGCTGATAAGGCAGGTGTTGTTGGTCTTCTTGAATTAAAGAGCACTGCTCATAAGAAGATGAAAACTTGCATGAATGACTATATTCGTGATTACAACCAGGATCCTACGTCATTAGGTAGTGAAGATGAAGATTCGGGTGTGTGGTTTAACGTAAAACGCGTTGGTGAAGGTTTCGATACTGAATATGATGTCGAAAAGGTTCAGACCAAGCAAAAGACAGGTAATGTCGTTTCGTTTGTTGATGATAGATCCCCGTTACCCGAAGCAGTTGTTCAGAACTTTGATAATCTGGCGTATGATCTAAGTTCTGTTTATAAAGTAAGTACCTATGATAGCCTTAATGAAGTACTTCAAGCAAATCTAGAGACTTTTTATAAGATTTGCCCAGAGGCTGATCTAACGAAGCCTGTAAATCTCGATTCAGAAGACGAGGCATCGAAGGAAGTTACAACTAGTACTGTAACAGCAGGCAAGACGGCTTCAAAATTGAATATGGCTACGTCACCTGTGAAGCCTGGCAAAGTCCCTGTTGCCTTAAAGCTCCAAGATGATGATGAGGACGAGGAAAATGTTGCTCAACCGTTAGCCAAGAAGGCAGTTCCTGCACCTGCAATGGATGATGATGAATTCATGCGGCAAGCAGACGCGATTCTCAAAGGCTAATAGTTTATTCTAAAAATGGGGACCACTGTAACCAATTTAGGTGCAGTGGTCCCTTTTTAGTAAAAGGAAGAAATTATGAGCGATGTAATTGAAAAGGTTGTAGACATAACTCAATTAGCGAGTTACATCAACAAGATTGAAGAACTCTCCTCTGTGTCCAAGATGCTGGCTCCAGTTTATTTACGAGACTTTATTATTGGTCAAGATATAGCTATTACACTATATGCTCGAGCGGTTAAGGCTGATGCAAAGGCGAAAGCTAAACTAGAATATGCAGAATCAATTGCTTATTTAGAAAGTGCTAAGGCATATCTTGATGCCAATAGTATTAAGGACACATCGGAGGCACGCAAGCAGTACGTAAACATCGATCCTTCAGTTCTTGAAGCTAAAGATCAGAAGGCACAAACAGAAGCATTTGTAATCTTGCTTAAAGGTAAAGTTAGCGAGCTTAAGCAAGCTCATGATGACCTTAAAAAGGTTATTTACGCTGACCCAAGTATGACTGATTATGAAGGTATGTAACTAAAGGATATCCTATGAAAACTAAATTTACTAAAGCATCGCAGAAAGATAAGACACTAGTGACAGTGAATCTCGCACAGTTTGATGAAGATATTGTGTATGGATGGCGTGAAGATTTATCTGTAGGATCTATTGTTCGTCTTACTATTGATCATCAAGAGGTTACATTTGTTGTAAATCGTGTTCGTGATGGAAAAGGTGTTACTGCGGTTACACATTGTTTCCCCCGTTATCTCCCTCTTCCTCGTGTAGGTCGTCCTACGTATGCTCAAGTGACTGAGGTAGACTAATGGCTAATAAATGGCTTTCACAAATGACAGCTGATTTTGGCATTGTCGCCTCTCAGCTAAAAACAGCACTTCCGCCAGTAATTCCATCTCGCTCGCCTTCTCTTAATTGGGCATTAGATATTGGTGGCTTCCAGCCTGGTAAGGTGTATGTTCCCTACGGTCCGGAATCAGCAGGTAAGTCTATGCTTGTCATGATGGTGATTGCTGATTACCAAAAGCACGATCCCGAAGCTATCTTCGTATGGTTCGATGCTGAATTCTCATTCAACCTTCCGCTCTTCGTTAAGCTCGGCGGTGATCCTGAGAGACTCTATCTACGTCGATCTAATAATCCTGAAAAGATTTTTGACTATATGAAGAAGGAGATGAAGGAACTTCTTCAAGAAGGTTGTCCTATTCGAGGATTTGTTATTGACTCAATCAAGTCAATTCTCTATCCTAAAGAACAGAACATGAAGAAGACAACTGATCAAAAGATGGGTGGTACTGAGATCGGAAGAGCGTCGTGTAGGGAAAGAGT
>ERZ869929.925-NODE-925-length-12475-cov-9.791707_pt1 | contig 12475 bp, 27 predicted proteins | sample MGYA00579312_ERZ869929 | MGnify/ENA primary metagenome ERZ869929 (study PRJEB32216, sample SAMN09231818) | wastewater metagenome | place: USA: Maryland | collected 2016-08-09 | study: EMG produced TPA metagenomics assembly of the PRJNA472060 data set (Reclaimed... | reverse complement strand
GGATCGTCATCCTCGTTAAGGCCACCTACGCCGCTGGTGTCCTCACCCGGCGCCTCTGGGACGGCCCTGGCTCGTCCGCAGCGTCCGCCCTGCTCACTGCCTCATCTGAGGCACTCGATACCATGCGGACCCGCTCCAGCGCCTGGTCCCAGGGCCCCTGGGCCCCCGTGGCGCCCATCGCTGCAGTGCTCTCGGTCCCGGCCGAGGCCCACTACACCCTGCTGCGCGCTGGACTCCAGCGCCTCGTTGAGCGGCTCTACCCGGCTGCTCAATCCTTGGTGCAGCAGGGCAAAACCCTTGTGAGGGCCTGGCTTTCCGGCACCGCCTATGCACTCTCTGCATAGGTTGCGTCGCGAGAGACTCCTGCTCTACGGTTCCATCATCACGTTTCTCACTATGAAGCAACTCCTCCTCGCCACCGCCGCTGCTGCCGCCACCCTGCTGCCTACCACAGCACTAGCCAATAACTGCTACATGGTGGCCTCCTATATCAACCCAGACTTCATGGCCTGCCAAGACAGCGGGCGCCGCGATGTCTACGGCCAGAAGGTCTGGATCTGCTGCAAATGAACTACATCAACTCTGAAGCGGGCCGCCTAGGCCCTTTCTCATGGGTCAACGGAGTCCACTCCAAGATCACACTTCACAACGCCACCTACAACGGATCGATCCACTACGCATGGCGACCTGGCATCTGCGGGCTTGACCCTTGGTTCCCCATACGCACCTTTGCATGGAAGCTGATTCGCCCCTAATTGAAACCTTCGGCCCAGAGCCCGACCGGTCGCCTTCCGCCTGAGACTCCCTAGACTCAATCCCGGAATGTTCACCCAGCCCCTCTCGGTTCGCCCGGGAGGGGCTTTTTGTTTTGCACCCCCTCAACGGTGCATTCAATCTCGCTTCGTTGTCATGCCCTTCACCAAAGCCGAACCCGAGCTCCGTATCGCCGAACTCGAGCAGCAACTTGCTGCATCCCACGGTGACCCCCGCAAGAACGGGCTGGTCTGCCTGACCGGCCTTCTCAAGAACATCAAGGTGATCTCCCGCCCTGGTATGAAGCTCTCCGTCAGCGGCTTCCTCTCCAACACCTCCCAGGAGACCACGCCTGACGGCGACAAGTACAAGGTCGATCTCCCCATCGACGGCATCATCGCCACCAACAACGGCCAGCCCATCGCCTCCCACCTGCTGGAGATTTCCCAGCAGTACGACTGGGCGGTTGTTGCCGTCTACGGGCGATGGGTCCCGATGGGCGCTATCTCCGTAAACCAACGGGGATTCCACTACGCCCAGCGCCGCCAGCTGCGGGCGCAGTTCGTGGAAGTTCTCCACGCTCCTGGACCCCTCCCGGCTGCTCAATTCCCTGTGCAGCAGGAACAGCCCTTTGGCGAGCCGACTCTGGACCCGATCGCGTTCTGAGTACCAACGCCCCGGTTCCACGCCGGGGCTTTTCTGTTCCTCCGCAATCACATCATTGACATACTTTGATTCCGACCTAACCCAGGACCAACTAGACCTCCTGGATGACATCTACGACTGCCAGCTCCAGCTCCGCTACCTCCAGCCCGAACCGCCCCATGGCACGACGCAAAAGACAGCCTTCATGGCAGCCGGCCACCGAGTTCCGGGTCGTCAAGCTCAGGCCTGCTGGGCCCAAGCCCGGCCAGTCCCAGGAGTCCTTCCTGCGCGGTAAGGCCCAGGGTGACAAGCAATGGGACCGCATCCGCGAGCGGAACTTCGATCAGCTGCTCTAAACCCAACTGACCATTCAATCACTCATCTCTCTATTCCAATTCCAACCATGACCCAAGCCACCACCCTCAGCCCTGTCCTCAATCCCGAGCAGCAGGAGGGCGAGTCCTTTGATGCCTACCTGGATCGCATCACGATCTACACCGAGTACCACGGACTTACCAATAACCAGCGCGATCCGCAAAAGACGGAGCTTCTCGCCGAGTTGAACGCCGTCTACGGCTCCAACCGCGCCCACCGGCAGGCAGCCCTGCTGCGTGGGCTGCTCAAGGCCATGAGCAAGGAGGACCCGCAGCTCATCTCGGTATCCATGGAATACGAGGGCTCTGGTGATAGCGGACAGATCGAGGCCATCTCAATTGATCGCCTCCAGGAAACCTCGCCCCTGAAAGATCACCTTCATCTCAACAGCATTCTGGATTTCATCTGCTGGGACATCGCCTACGGCACTCACCCCGGCTTTGAGATCAATGACGGTGGCCGTGGCGAGCTGACCTGCAAGAAGCAAGACGACGGGACCTGGACCATTGAGCTTGACCACAAGGAGTACTACACCCAAACCAACGATTTCTCTACCGAGTTCTGATGTCCCACTACCACTACCACTGCGTCAGCAGCGCCAAAGCCTTTGGAGGCAAGCCCGAGGACTACGCCGAGCTGCATCGCTGGATGGACCGCTCCCGTGGCTCCACCAGCAAGCTGCTCCACCGCATGCTCGCCCATCACACCCAAGGCATCGCCGATGCCGTCACTGTCTTCGGTGACACCATCACCAACAGCAACGGCCGGCAGGTGCCCACCACCCTGTTGGCCGAGCAGCACGTCATGGAAGACCTCGGGTTTATCCCGACGCTCGATCACTACATCGAGCTCATGACCTGCCCTCGCTGGGTCTCACGTCCAGCCAGGCTCCTGTTCTCGCGGCTCAACCCTGAGCAGCAGGAGCCGGAGGCTGACGCCGGCTAAACCCCAAACGTCTCGGGCGGCTGGATCGATCCCAGCTGCCCGTACAGAAACCCGCTGCCCTCTGGCGCCATCGGATCACTCGCCTGCCTCGGCATCAACGTGCCAATCAGGCGATCACTCCGCAGGGCACGCCGCAACTCATTAAACCCTGGGTCGCTCAAGCCTTCACGTAAGTCCAGACCCAGGCGTTCACCAGCAAATGGCAGCAGGAACTCGGTCTCACCGTTCATCACGCTGCCTCCGCTGGCACTCCTCAAGACACGCCCTCACCAGGGCGTAATAGCTGGTCCCTGTCCTGCCGCTCTCTTCGAGGGCAGTTGCCACCTGTTTGTACAGGGGGCACTCCCATGGCAGGACTTGGACCACCATCACGCGATCGGGGCTTCCTCGCGTTTCGCCTCGGTGGCTTGGCCTTGTTGCATGTAATCCATCAGCGCCAGCAACTGCTGGCCTGCTTCGGTCAACGCAACACCGCCCATCACGCCACCGCCAATACCGGCAGTCACGATGCCGCCGCGTACCGCCTGCCCCTGCCAACCGTCCTGCGCAGCTGCTCCATAAGCACGCTGCAGCAGGCCGGGGTTCTGGGCCTCGGCGGCGCGGCGAATCAGCGCATCACGACTGCCACCACCCAGCTGACTGGCGTACCTCGCCACGTCGGCATCGGTGGCATTACCCAGCAGGTCGCCCACCCGGCGAGCTGCGTTCTTGGGGTTCGACTGGGCTTGGTTCTGCAGATCCTGGGTAATCACCCGGATCTGGTCCACCCTCGCCTGCTGCTGCCTGGCAGCCATGGCCGAGGCGAACTTCTCGTTGGCCCAGTTGTACCCCAGCACGGCGAACGCCCCGTCGCTCACTGAGCCTCATTCTAGTGGGGCTCTTTTTATGCGCCCTCTCAACAGTGCATTCATGCCTGTCGGGCGCCGTTCACTCACTCAATCTCTCAATCACAAGACCATGCCTCAACTCGACCTCGGCCCCCTCTCCTTCCGCCTCTACTCCGGCAAGAACTGGACCCATGCGGAGGTGGCATTCGTCACCAACCGCAATGGGGGTATGGCCCGCCGCGAGACCGCCATCAATGCCGGCTTCAAGTCCGAGCATCTGATCGAGCTCGCTGGCACCGAAAACCCGGCCGACAAATTCATCTGCCCCACCACAGGGCAAGAGATCTTCGGCCGCATCGTCCAGACCCCCACTGGCGTCTACACGATCTCTGCCGCAGAGGTCTACACCAAAGGCCTCTACGTCAAAGCCGTAAAGGAGGGGCTCCGCGCCGCCTCCGATGCGACCACACCCGTGGACGCAACAACCAGTAACGGCACCGCCCCGGCTACGGCCTGAGCGCCATAAGGTGAGCGCCCTGCCTCGCATCCCGCGTGGCGGGGCCTCCCGTCAGCACCACAATGCGAACACTTCGCACCACGGGCTCATGGCTGATCTCACCACTGCTCGCCTGGCTCCGCTTTACCGGCTCCGCTCGGAGTCGTACCGCCTCCTGCAGTCCGCCCTCAAGGAGCAGCAGGAGGAACCGGCCTCTCAGCCTCCTGAGGCGATTGAGCGGATCCGCCGGCAGCACTACGCCTTCGATCGGCGCATCCGCCAGATCGAGGCCACGCTTCTTGCTTCACACCCACAGCGCTGATCTCTACTACCTCACCATCCATGACACTCACACCGGCCAGGCCAACACAATCGGTTTCCGCTCCTGGGACACCAGGGCCTGGTACATCGAACGCCTTGCCCGCCAAGGCGGAGCGGGGCCCCTCGCTCTATGAGCTGGGCATCCAGGCCCAGGACATCGCAGGCGAAATCGCTCTCGCCGCCACCCTACTGGAATCCGAGGACGAGGACGAGCGCAACAGCGCCATCGCACTGATCGAGTCCTACCTCGATGTCCAGGAGCAAACCAAGTCCGCCCTGCTCAACAAAGCCGACAACATCTGCTACTACATCGATCACCTCACAGCCCAAGCCGACTTCCGCAAGCAGCAGGCGCAACGCCTCGCTCACCTGGCGGAAGCCGACTACAAGCGAGCCGAGGCGCTCAAGAAGACCATGGTCTACGTGATGGAGCGCCTCTACCCGGGTCAGAGCAAGTTCTCTCTGCCCACCCATGAGCTCCGCTCCCGTAGCTCGGAAGCGGTCGTGATCGAGGACGAATCGGTCATCCCCCAGGACTACCTCAATGTCCGCCACGTCGTCTCACCCGACAAGACCGCCATCAAGCAGGCCATCAAGCAGGGCACACCAGTCCCCGGCTGCTCCATCGAGAAACGCCAGTCCTGGTCCATCAAGTAGTTCCCATTTGTGCGCCAGTTCAACCGTGCATTCATGCCTGCCTGGCGCCGTTCGCTCATTCAATCTCATCCCTCAATGACCAACTCCTACAACCGTGAAGCCGTCCGCGCTGCTGAACTCATGCAGGCTTACGGCGGCTCCTTCGTCAAGCTCATCGGCTCCGCTTACCTCGCCGCAGACCCCCGCAACAAAGAGGCTCTCTACAACGGCCTCCCCCACCTATTCGCCGAGTACAACCGCAACTCGCGGTGGGGCCAACACCATGAGCAGCAGGAAGCCATCTGCTGATTTCCTGCTGCTCAACACCCCAACCGGGTCCGCCCTGCTGCATCCCCACAGCACGCGTGCCCGGTTTTTTCTTGCCGATCTCTTCTGCCCAACCAGCAGACCACGGCAGATCGGCGATGCCCTGCTGCTCACGCCAGAAGAAGCGCTGCACTATGCGGCGTTTCTTCGTTCACGCCACTTTTCAATCTCACCATGGTCGTACGCACCGCCACTTCCGATCCCAAACCCTCCAGCCGCAACCCCGGCTTCTGGTACTTCTACTACAACAAGCGCACCACCGCCGGCACTGAGTGTGTCGCGCTCATACCTGACTCCATTAGGGATCTCATCAAGAAGGGCTTTCCCTTCGATGACGCTGCCCTCCGCTACTCCGAAGACCTCAAAGCTTCGGTCCTGCAGCTGGACTTCGATGAGCCCCAGACTCAAGAAGAACCTACTCTCCCTGCTGACTCTGAGCGAGGGTGGGCCGATCACGACGGTATCACTACCCAAGGATCCGCCGATCCTGAACACCTCGCCGCTGTCCAGAACGGCCTCCAGATCCCCAATCGCGGCGTAAGGCCTTCCACTGCCAGGAAGCAGCAGGCCGCCGAGTGGGCTGCGCAGCACAACATTCCGATGAGCTTCTTGCAGCGCATCGAGTGGCTGTGCGCCGCTCAGGCCTACGCCGCCAAGCGCCTCGGCGTCACCGAGAAGCCGCGCCAGATGGATGTGCAGAAGCTCGTCACCTCTGCCTACATCGACTGGTGCCGGGAAGGTGGCGCCGAGTTCTCCGACGCAGAAGAACGCGCTATGCGTTTCTGAGCACATAGACATTCCCTTGTAATCCACGCCATGTACAAGAACGACTGGTTCGAAAACCGCTGGGCCACCCAGTCCCCGCCGCAGGAGGCCGTCATCGACTGCTCCCGTCCCGGCCAACCCGCCGATGAAGCGGTAGCGAGCTGGGTCAAGAAGCTCAACTTCGATGGGCCCAGCTGCTTCATCCGCGAATACCTCAGCGGCTTTGGCGCCTGGGACGCCTACCAGCTCTGCAACCACCAGGACAACCTCGAGCGGTTGTTCTGGGTCTGGTGCTGCAACCTCAAAGAAGATCCCGACTACATCCTCTACCTCTCCTACTGAGCACTGCCATGAAGACCTTTCGCATCATCTGGTCCACCCCAAGCGGCGCCCTTGGGTGGATCACCATCGAGGAATGCATCGACCTTGAGGACGCCGTTGACCACTGGATGAATCACAAGACATCCATCGGCATCCCCTGGGACGCAACCATCGACGAAATCAAACCCGTACTTGCCTGACATGGACGCTTACGCCAAGGCAACCGAGCTCTGGCTGCTGCTTCATAACGCTGAGCAGCTGGCCGTCAACGATCCCGCTTATCAAAAACTCATGCCGCTTCTGAACACCTGCATCAACCACGTTGGAGACATCCAACGCAAGCTCGAGTCACGCCCGGAGGAGATGTACACATCCCGCCGCGTGCCCGACGCCAACGGCTACGTCGAGTTCATCTACCGGCTCGCCCCCGACCAGCCCCTCGGGCGAGAGCTCGAACCCATTGCCGCTATCACCGACATCTACGGATCACCCACGCGGCCCTGGTTCGTTGCTCACTACGGAATCCATGAGATCGCCGGACCTTCCGTGGCTGACGTCAAGCAAGAGCTGTTCCAACTGATTGACAACGGACAATGAACGCCTACTACGTCTTCAACGGCTCGTTCAAGTGCGGCAACCGCATCTACAACGACCACCTCTGGGTCCACGCCAATAACCAGGAGTCAGCCCGTCTTGCGGCGCTGGCCACCTGGCCTGATGTCATCGACATCCAATTCGAACGCACCGTTCTCGACGAAGACTACCAATGACCATCCGCACTCGCTCGTTCGACGTGTACTGCGACCCAGGCCACGGCTGGATCAAGGTCAAACGCAGCACTGCCCGGCTCCTCATGGGCCCCAGCTACTACCAGATCACCCACTGGAGCTTCCAGCGCGGCGACTACGTCTTCCTGGAGGAAGACCAGGATGCTGCGCTGTTTCTCGAATGCCTCAAGGCCCAGGGCATTCAACCCGTCTGGCACCAGCACCATGCCAACCGCTACAGCCGCATCCGCAACTACGACACCTTCCAGCCATGAAAACCCGCATCTTCCGCCTCTACACCGACGACCTTGGTGGCTCCTGGCTCAAGACCACCAAGACCTTCCTGGAGAAGACCATCGGCCACGACTGGCGCAAGGTCTTCACCTGCTTCTCCTATGAGTACCGCAACTACGTCTACCTCGATTCCGATGGCGACGTCACGCGGTTCCTCAATTGGTGCAAGGCAGCAGGGGTGAACCCGGTGGTGCGTCACTACGCTCACGTCCCTCGCAGCGCCATCCGGCGCTATGAGCCGCTGAGTCCGCTCACCCCCTCGAGAAAGGTACCGCTCCATGACTGATTCCGGCCTTAACCTCACCGGTCAGCTTTTCGGAAGACTGACCGCGCTTTCACTGGCCTCACGTTCCAGTCCAACCCGCAAGTATCCCTCAGGCAGGAGGCGATGGCTCTGCCAGTGCTCATGTGGCAGCACTACCATCGTTCACCAGACAAGCCTTGTATCAGGCACAACACGTAGCTGCGGCTGCCTCCGCCGAGAAAAACTAGCCCAGCGAGCCACACATGGTCAATCGCGGGGCGGCAACATAACGCGGGTTTTCCAAATATGGAGAGGAATGATCCAACGCTGCTACAACCCGCACAGCCACGCATACAACCTTTACGGCGGCGCAGGCGTACGCGTATGCGAAAAATGGCACAACATTGAAGGCTTTATCGAAGACATGGGGATGCCCCCGCCGGGCAAAACACTGGACAGGTATCCCAATATGTTTGGCGACTATGAACCTTCTAACTGCAGATGGGCAACTCCCCAAGAGCAGGCACGCAATAGAAGGTCATGCGTCTTTATAACAATCAACGACAAAACAATGACCCTGACGGAATGGGCTCAGCATTACGGCTTGAGAGCTGGACTCGTCCGAAGAAGACTTTCAGAAAAATGGCCCGTCATGCAAGCTCTTCAGACTCCGCCAAATGAAGGCAAGTTCCGGCTTATCACCATTGACGACGTCACACGAAATGTAAGCCAATGGTCAAGAATTTACGGTGTTGCAAGCGCAACAATTTACCACAGGCTTCGCAAGGGCTGGGACCCCGTACTTGCGGTCACAACGCCAGTCATGCCCAAGAAAAGCAGCCCTACCTGAGCAAACTTTTAACCTGCCATGAGCCCTTAAACGCAGATTCCACAAGTTCTGCTGCATAGTTTTCAACGTCTGGTGCATTGGTGTCCTTGGCAAGGCGCCCCAGCTCTTTAGCCGCCATTCCATAGGCCTCGAGATTCCTGTAATAACACACAAGGATCTCCCTCGTATCAACTGATTGTGGATGGATGAACTCGCGCCCCAACGCGCCCTGCAAGCAGGGGCGGCACTTGGGCGCAAAGAAATCCATCGAGCGCACTAGCTCCAGCAACGTGTCGAACTCCGCTGTATGCGCCTCGTATTGGTCCTTCAGGAACCCGTGAAGGCTCAAAAAATTGCTGCCTTCCACGTTGAAGTGCCCGAGGTGCGCAGCAAGCCGTAGCTCATCGGCGTACGCAGCCATCGCCACGAGCGCAGCGGCCAGGCCCTCGACGCCCCCACCCGAGCTCGACGCCTCCTCCGAGGACGTCGCCATCGGCGCTCGCAGGGCTTCGGCCAGCTCCATCAGCTGCGGACCGACCACCTCCACCTGTCCAAACATGAGCGCCCTAGCTCGGTTCATCCAGTGTAGGGCGCTCTTTTGTGGCACCCATCAACGGTGCATTTGGTCCTGTTTTGATCCGTTTACTTCTGAGACTCAAGTGACTCACGCCATTTCCATCCCAGACATCCCCGCCATCCCAACCGATGGCATCCTCCCTGCCAGCCCTCGCCGCGAATCCACCCTCGTCGGCATTTCCCAAGAGGGCCAGTTCTATCTCTACGGCCCCACGCCATCCCAGCCAGGCCCCACCATCGAAGCCCTCATGGGCGTCGTCACCGACGTTTCCGTGGGCAGCAGGGGCGGGGAGGGCTCTCGCTACGGCGCTCGCGACTACCTGGATGTCCGTCTCCAAGCGCCGGATCCCTCCATCCAGTACGTCATCGCCCTGCCCGCTCACCGCTCGCAATGGTCATACAGAACATTGCTGGGCGCGCTGCTGGTGCTTGACTTGAGCGCCACGGCTCTCAAGCTGGAACCCACGCGCGGCAGGGAGGAGGCGACCTTCATCCAGGTATCCCTCGACCCCGAGGGCCGGCAGCGCGTCATCGCCGAAGCCATCGGCCCCGACCGCAACGACTTGGAGATCGCCGTCAACGCCTGTCGGCGCAACCTCAACCTTGAACCCCAGTTCCTGTGATCCCTGACTCCGTCTCTCACCAAGCGCTGGCAGCGTTGATTGCCAATAGCGACAAGCTGCCCGCCTCCCCCGTTCTCCCCTCCCTGGAGTTCGGCGCCGACGCTGGCGCTCCCTGCAATCTGCAGATCGCCATCCTCGCCCTGATCCAGCAATCCAGATCAGGCGTCAACCTCTGCCAGCTCGTCACGGCGCTCCTGTTCCTGCTGTACAACGCCGAATCGTCGTTCCAGCAGTGGCACCAACGCGCCGTCAACGGTGAACCACCGTTCGACCACGACGACCTGCAGGACCGGGAAGCGACGGCCATGGCCATGGCGGAATTCGTCGCCGTTGCCAAGGCCATCGCGCCCGCCCTGGAAGACCTCAACCGGGCTCTCGTCGGTCCCCTGGTTGCTCGCCGCATCCAGCAGATCGGCCAGCGACCCGAGGCCGAGGAGCAGCAGGGGCACTTCTACTCCCAGCTGCTCGTCAGTGACGAGCTCCTTGACGATCTCTCCCTCACCCGGGACGACGTCACCCAATTCCTCTCCGCCCACATCTGATCTCCATCTCAACCATGACTCTCTCCATCAACGCTCCCCAGTCCATCACCGCCCCTGCTGCTCCCCGGCTCACGGCCGCTGATCGGAAGCTCTTCCGTGGCACGGCAGCAGAGATCCAGCCCTGGATGTCCACCACTGAGATTCTGCAGGCCATCGGCTGTGACTTCCGCGTCGTACGCAGACCCGCCGAGTCCATGGGTCGCACCTACGGCGACTGCCAGCTCTGGCTGCGCAACGACACGCAAGACATGCTTGGCTTCTTCGGCACAAAGCGGCAAATCATTCAACCTCACGTTTTTATTGACTACTTCCGGTCTTTTTGTGATTCCTCTGGTAAGGCTATCAGCCTGGACGTCATTGGTTCTTACAATCAAGGCCGTACTCTTTACATGGGCGCCAAACTCACTGACAACAGCTCTTGCCTACTCGACGCCAACCTTGGCGGCGCCTATGGCGCCGGAGGAGGAATGAACATTAGCCGCCCTGGCTCCAGCGCCTACATTCCAACCGAAGATCGCACTGATCACTGGTTGATCTTGACGGAATCCTTTGGTGAATCTCTTCGCCCTCGAGTGATGGTGATCGCCAATGAGTTGATCTGCAGTAACTCTCTCTCCCGTCGCGTCACCGAATGCGAAGTCAAGCTCAGTCACTCCGCCTGCATGAACAGTGACGCAGTACATGCCGTACTCGGTCAGGCAATGCGTCAGTGCCAGGCCTATAGCCGCGTTAAGGAGCGTCTCATTGAAACTCCGATCAGCATGGAGACCGCCCGCAGCGCCCTCCGGGCTTACTTCGGCGACTCCGAGGGGCAAAGCCGCATCGTCCAGCGCTTGGAAGCCATCTACCAGAGCGACTTGATTGGCGACGACCTGGAAACTCGAACCGACAACGCTTGGCGACTCGCCTCAGCAGTGACTCAATACACCAGTCACGAACGCATTGGCAGAGCCGACGCAACTTTCCGCTCCCAACTGGAAGGCGCTCGCGCCCGGACAGCCAACAACTTTCTTGCCTTCCTTGAGCAGCAATTCGCTGACGGACTGGCCGGCACCCTTGCCACAGCTTGATTCCTTTGACAATGACACAAATCAGGACAGTCAACTCAGGGCAAAAGTACGGCCACGTTACAGCGATCAAGATCGTGCGTGAACGCAGCCAAAGTCTAGATGAACAATGGCTCTGCACCTGCGAATGCGGCGCTTCAGTCTTAGCCAATAGACTAAAGCTCCTCAAAAACCCAAAGTACAACTGCGGCTGCGTGTTCAGAGAAGAACTCAGGCAGAGGATGCAAAAACATGGCCACACTCAGAGACTCATTCACGCCACGGGTAACCCCGGCGTCATCGCGTCTCCAACCTATCAATCGTGGACAGCAATGAAACATCGCTGCCTCAATCCAAATCATGCAGCTTACCACCGCTACGGAGGAAGAGGGATCACCATATGCGATGAGTGGCTTTCATTCGAATGCTTTCTCAAGGATATGGGCGAACGACCGGAAGGGACGAGTCTCGAACGCATTAACAACGATGCCAGCTACTGCAAGAGTAACTGCTGCTGGGCATCCACCAAGCAGCAGACTCGCAACAGATGCAACAGTCGCCTCTATGAAGCATTCGGGAAAAGCCTAACACTGCCTGAATGGTCAGCAGAAACTGGAATCCATAAATCAACTCTTTACCACCGCTTCGCCAAAGGGCTATCAATCGAAGAAGCACTATCCAAGCCCGTAAGGCCCAAGCGACCCGATGCTCGCGCATCGTCGAGTTAGCACCTTACGTCATTTTCGGCGCCTCATCCGGGGCGCCCTTCTTCCCATGGAACAGCCCATTCGCCCCAAGCACCACATCGAAATCACACCGGAGCACATCCATGCCTACCAGGACTACCGGTGCCAAGCCACCGCAACTCCCCCACGTTCCTTCCAGGCCTGGTTTGAGGAGATCTACCAGGCCGTACCGCTTGTGGACCACCTGGGCGATACGCCACGGCACCGAGTTGACCATCGGTATCAGCGCTGGATTCGCGCTCGCTATCGCCAACCTCGCGTTTGCGACGACTTTCTGCTCATCCATTAACCAAGGCACCACACCCAACATCACCCGCCAACCCTGATGGAAACCACCCAGCTACCCCGCTCCACCTTCATTCGCGCCGACGACGAGGCTCGCATCGAGGTCACCACC
>ERZ869929.924-NODE-924-length-12492-cov-3.965747_pt1 | contig 12492 bp, 21 predicted proteins | sample MGYA00579312_ERZ869929 | MGnify/ENA primary metagenome ERZ869929 (study PRJEB32216, sample SAMN09231818) | wastewater metagenome | place: USA: Maryland | collected 2016-08-09 | study: EMG produced TPA metagenomics assembly of the PRJNA472060 data set (Reclaimed... | reverse complement strand
CAAGCCATTAGAACACACTAAACGATACATACCCAAAGACAACTCCGTATTTGCTTTACGCATATTAGAAGAAACATACAAATTAGAAGTCCCTTCAATAACTCCACTAGGTTTACGCATTGTAATATCAGGATGATATAGGCGAGCTTGAACAGACTCAGCTCTACGATCTGAGTTTAGTTTTTGAGCTACACTTTCTAGAAACCACCCTTCATCTTGAAGTCGTTCAATAGTTTCAACAGGGTTAATAAATCCCTTTGGTTGAACCATCCGATGTTTTGTAAAATAATCAGGTTCCATTGCAGGAGCAAAAGCCATTGCTTTTTTAAGATTATTTTGTACGGGAATGTAATTCGCTTGTTTGATCATAATATTTGTTTTGTATAAATATACGAAATTCTAAATTTTAAATCAAATTAAACATATGAAATTTATATTACTTTATTATGCAATTGCAATTTGTTCGTATGAATAAAATACTGAATCCTTATGAATCGTGAAATGTATTTTGAAATCTACATCACAATCACGGTTTTTACTGAAATGGATAGTACGTTCACCGGAGTCTTTACGTACAATGTGCGCCATAGCATCAGTCATGTGTTTTAGACGGTTTGAACCCACGAACACTCCATTTTTACCTACTTGTTGAATGTTAATAAAAGTAGTATATGATTTAGAAATGTTGTTTGCTTTTTTATGAGTTTCTTGCAAATCTAGCAACCATTTTTCCGCTACACTTTCACTACACTTATATACTTCCTTGTAAGTAGCAATGATCTCTGACATTGAATCAATAGCGATTACATCCCATCCTTGATTGAATATTTGTTCAAGAATAGTCTTCAAATCATTATGTTCCCTCAAAAACAAAACAGGCACTTTAGCCATCAACGGCAGACGTTTACAATATTTATACCAAGCAATTTCATCCATTTCTGCACTCACAAACAGACACTTATATCCTACCATACCCAAACGGGCCAACATATCACCAGCAATCGTAGATTTTCCACCGCCCGGCCCTCCTACCAACATGATATTGGTAGCTTTAGACAAACCTCCATTACTCGAAAGAATAACATCGAGTTCACTATTTGTCTTCATAGGAATGAAGATCGAATCATCAAAATGTAATTCGTTACCGGTTACAATTTTAGGTTCCATGTGTTTTTCTTTATTTGGTAAATATACGACCTATAAAGCCTGGGGAGCATGTAACGTATGACTTTTTTATGACTTAAGTTAATGGAGATTGTTCATTAAATAATCTTAAACTGTTCATTTTTGAATAATCACTTATTGTAACTTTTTCTACTTCAATCCCCCATTGTTTGGATTCTTTTTTAGCTTCTTTAGTAATTATTTTTTCAATGTCTTGTTCACATGTTTCTAACCATGTTCTTCTATGAATAGTATTAAAATTAATACCTCTAGTCATATCAGATAAGGCATCGATTGCATCTCCTACTTCAATTCCAAAAACTTTAATATTATTTACTTTATATTTAACTATAGTTTTTATAACTACTGCTATTCCGTCTTTAGTTACTATACTCTGAGCAGGTAAATCAAGAGTTGTAGTTACAACAGGATAAACATCAACATCATCCAAAAATGGAATTTTTAAATGTAGACCTGGGTAAACATCTTTTTTATATTTACCCCCTCTTAATAAAACCCCTTGTTGATATTGTTTGATAACAAAAACAGGGAGTACCTTTTCTATTATTTCAAAAAGAAATTCTATTAGTTTATCAAACATGGATTTTTAATTTAGATAGAAAGAAGAGCCCTTTCGGGCCCTTCTATGTAAAATTTAATTTTTATTTAAAAGGAGCACATAAACCATCCCCTGCTATTAAAGTTCTGTCAGGACATTTTATACTAGCCCATACTGCTATAAAATTGGGCATTCCTTTGTCTCTCCAAATAGGAATAAATATGTTAGTATTAACAAATTGTTCTACCAAAGAACCAGGACTATTGCCTGACTTATCTTGCCAAGGTTCTACAACACAACCTTCTGTAGCACTTGCTCCTTTATCTAAATGCCAAGTTATTGTAGTTTGACCTTGAGAATTAATATAATCTGAAATAGCAGGTAAATAACCACTAACTGAAGTAATATGATCTCCAAAATAACCTTTATTAAATGTTAAGTTACCTTCACAGCATAATTTATACATACTACCAAAATAAGCATTTACTTTTTGAGGTGTTACTTTATATTTAGTAAATATTTCGGGAGAAAGATTATTATAAGGATTTTCGCCTGTTCTTATAGATAATGTGGTAGTAATATTAGGAAATACATATACTGATGATGGATTCTGTCCTGATCTTGCCTTTCCTCTAGGAAAACCTGACTGGTCTTTAGCCCATATCATATATTCTTCTCCTACTGGTTTAGTTCCATTAGCATCTTTTCTAATATAATTAGATGACATTAACATAAAGCTGGGTCTCACTCCTTTGTCAGTGAATGGTTTAAAACCTTCATATTGATATAAGGGAGAAATTGTGAGATTAGTTACTGTTCGAGGTCCAAAAGTAATAGCTGATGTAATTGATTGGGAACCATTGTATCTTGATGGTTTACTAAAAGCTAGTATTATATATTGACCTTTATTTATACTATTTCTAGCAGTATTTAAAGTTGCTGAACTAGCTAAATCTTCTGAAGTTCCTAAACTAACTTGAATTATATTAGATGTAGGAATTCCCCAAATACTAGCATATTGATTAGCTAGTGATAAACTATTAGTTTCATTTGTATTAACTAATATGATTACATCATTTAAGTCTATTCCTGAAGATGGAGGTGGAACTATGATACAAGTTTTAGATAGGCTATCTATTGGCGGAATACCGACACAACCATTTGGTACAGATGTATAAGTTCTTGTTTGAGTACCATTTACACAACCCGACCAATTACTATAAGTAAAAACACATGAAGGTATAGTACATGAACGAGAAAGACTGTCTTGTGATGGTACCCCTAAACAACCTAATGGTGAACTAGTATAACTTCGAGTTTGAAACCCATTAGAACATGATGACCAATTACTATAAGTAAAAACACAAACAGGAGATTCAGATACTTTATAAATAATTTTAGATTTGAAAGAATCTAAAGTTACATTACCTGTAAAGATATTTCCATAAACATCTGACCAAACCCCTCCTGAAATTGAAATAGTTTGAGGAGAATAAGTGTCATTGTATAATAAAATATGATTTGAAGCTAATGATGTAGGTAAATAATTGCTTTGCTTAGAACCAGTTTCCTTACTTAAAGCTATCCATTGTGTTAAATTGTAATTAAATAATCCTTGGTTGGGAGCTATAAATCTTTCAACGGTTATAGGAGAGGAATTCCAAAAATTGTAATAGTAATTATTGCTAAATGTTCCAAAATTAACTCCGGAATACCATTTATTTATTTGATACATTGATTTTTGAGTATTATTCATAGAATATAATATATTCCCTGAATATACTTCATTATATGATGCCACAGCATAAGGAGACACAGCTCCTGTGCCTACATTATTAGAATAATCACTTAACCCTAACTGATAAAGCTGATTGTTAAATAATGTATTGTTGAGGATTTTATTACCAGTAGAAGACATTGTATGATCAACCCATATACCCGCTCCATTACAGTAAGCAACTGTATTTTCTTGAACTATACTATTTCTGATTATGTGATTACCAAAATATATTCCTTTACCTTTTAATTCACATCCTGTATAGTTGGGGGCACAACTTTCTACATTTCCTATGGTACTAAAGATTATGTTATTTCTAATGATTACACCATCTGCATTATCAAATGCTATGGCGGCACCATCATTCAATATATAACAAGCATTTTCTATTCTATTATTTTCAACTAACGTATTCCCGTCTACTTCTATAGCTGTGTATCCGGTTTTAAAAACATTGTTTTTTCGAACAATATTACCTGTTCCTGACACTCTCACTCCAAAATAACCCCACCCTCCTGTTTCTCCTAACCCAGGAATTACACCACAATTAGTAAAACTATTAGATTCTATAATATTATTATTTCCCGGGGATATATGAATTGCCGTAGCATATATATTAGAAAAGTTATTAGATGATAATGTATTAGAATTACCTACAATTTTAGAACCTTTGTAAGATTGAGAAACATAACAGTTTTGAATTTTATTATTATGTCCACTTATATAAATAGCTAAATCTGTATAATATTTTAAATCTATATTCGAAACATTGATAAATTGTACATTACTTTTAATTCGAACACCATAAAATGAAGTTGCTATTTCTATGTTGGATGTATTAGGATTTGAATTATTTAAAGGCCATAAATACAAAGTAGAGCCATCCCAATACCATTCTCCTGGTGAGTCTAATTCACTAAGTTTATTACATAAAAAATAACCCCACTGTCTATCACTAAGATTATAACCCCCTATTGAATTGAATGTTAATTTTCCTGTAGTATAGCTAGTAACCGTTGTATTATGATAGCTCCATCCTGAACTTCTTATTACAGCAGTAGCTCCTGTCCAATAATTTCCTGATTGTGTTAATTCACTATCATTAATAGTAGTCGTAGATCCATTATCATTTCTTAACCATCCTACATTAGGCCATCTTGCCAATGTTAATAGTTGGCCATTTTGATATAGATTTTGTACTTTACCCTCAGATGTAGCACTTATTGAAGTTTTCCAAATATTACTTGTATGAGTGGTCCATGTCTTAGTTTGAGAACCAAGAAATAAAGGATTATTTCCTGTTCCATATGCTGTCACAACTAAAGGAGCAGTAGATGTACCTGATTTACTTATATTTAATGTACCTCTGTAAGTTCCTCCTCTCTCAAATAATATTTGATCTCCGGCTTTAAAATTAGTAAAAGAATTAACTTTGTTTAAAGTTTTCCAAGCAGTAGTGATAGATGTCCCTATATTATTATCATTTCCATTAGGTGATATATAATAATTAGTAGCAGACATTGTTAAATTCAAAAATACAAACAACAGCAATAATATTTTTTTCATTTTATTTTATTTTTAATATACATATATAACAAAGAAAGCCCTTAACGGGCTGTCTTTGGGTTTTTATTTAATCAAAAATTATACATCACTTCTTCTACTCTCATACCATGACGAGATGCGAGTTCAGCATTCGTTTTTCTGCGACTTGAAATGCGATAAAGTTGTTCAGCTACAACACGACTCATTCTACGACGACCTGCAATCATATTACTTATGTGACTTGTAGAATAAAAGGTTCTGCTAGCTACTCGCGTTTGGTCTCCGTCTCTACGACGATCATTCCATCTTTGTACTAATTCTTCAGTTGTTAAATTTCTCATTTGCTTATTTGTTTTGTTTGTTTTAAAATACAATTTAAATTATTTTCATCCAAATTAAAGTAATAAAGACATATATCTACAGCATTTATTTTTAATTTCTTTAAATTTTTACTTGAACTATTTAATACTCGACCAAACATCATATTACTACTTATAGCTGCTAAATCATCAATTAATATAGTTTGATTTGGTTTGTCTGCTTTAGCTACAAATAATTTACATCTATAGCCATATTTACGTTTTTCTGTATAAACTTTAACCCAACTTATACCTGATTTCTTTAAATAATGTCTAATTTGTCTAAAAGACCTAAAAATTTCACTTTTCGATTTTGTCTTTGTAAAGGTTTGAACCATATTGTAATATTTGTTGTTTTAAAATAGTATCAGGATATATATACAATTCTTCATCTTTTACATAGTACTGCGATGATATTATAACTAATTTTGAAGTTTCTTCAATCAAAAATCCTACTTGAAAAATAGTATCAACATCATAATTTTCTATATTATTATAGCTAGTCCATGTAATATAATAAGGTTCTAGAAATTTTTGAGCATTCAAATTTAAATTAAACCCAATAAATATTAAAATAATGAAGTATTTATTATTGGTATAAAACACATATAAATAGCATTGCTTCTTTCTGCTGGATTGAAAGTATAATGCAACTGGTTAATAAAACCAATAGGAACCTAAAAAACTTAACAGATATATTATTCCTAAAGTAATCATGTTATTTTTATTACATATTCTATTTCACACCACTGTGGATCTTTATAATCGTAAGCAATTCCATCTTTAATAGTAAATATGTGGTCTCTAATTTTTATTAGAAATATACCTAATGGATTTTGTTGAATAAAACGTTTAACATTAACTCTTGGGGTAAAGATACCATCTTTAGATAATCTATCCCAACTATAATAAGGAAAATTTATACGCTCTATATTTTTACCAAATATTATTGGTTTACTTAACATATGAGTAACACACATTCCATCTCTATTTTTACGACCATTTAGTCTACAGACATCATGTGCAATTTCATAAGACACATTGAATGCAGTAGCTAAAGCAACAACAACACAATCATTTTTTTCAAATACAAATCTACCTTTAAAGTTTTTAGTAGATATAAATGTCATGATATATGTATTTACGAACCTGTTATAAATATTTGGCTATCGTATCTGGATGTTGAGTTGTTCCGCTGCCTCCGCCAACCGAACAATAAGTATCGTCTTTGGAAGGTCGAGGAAGTCATGTCGTAGATCAGGCTGTACTTCGATGAACGCTCGAACGTGTTGTCAATGGTAACGAACTCTTTTCCTTTGTCATTTGTTTTTATAGTTTACCTGTCCACCACCAATTTCTTAATTTTTGGATGAAACTAAATCTAGGTTTGGCAGCCAACCAGGTTTTGAATTTGTCTTCAGTTTCAACAAAGATGTACATAAAAATCATTAATAAATTTAGAAAAGGTATAAACCACCACCAGCTGTCTTCATAGTTATTGTTAGGACCCCATACTTTTAAACTAAACAGACGGCTAGCAAACACGGACATTAAATATATTATGACCACGTACATTCGCTAATGTTTGAAATTAATAGATTTAAATTTATTATTGGTATAAAACTAATTACTAGTTCCATACTAAACAACCATTTTTGTTTCCATTTTCTGTAAGAAATGTAAGAAAATACAATACTGAAAACTACTGTGATTAAATATAGTATGAACATTAAATTATATTAATAGTTGAAAGGCAGTATTTTTGACATCTTCCATTAGGAAAAGTGACATAGTGATAGCCAGTACTGTGATACCAATAAACACCTTCTCCATCGTATGTAGATACTTTTACACCGAACTTTAATTGTTTAAACTTGGCTGTTTCTATTTCTAAAGAAGTAGCTAGACGTATATTATCAACATGCCATAAGGCTATATTATTTTCGTTGGAAACACTGTATTGAAAATCATGTATACTTTTTACCTGCATTGGTATATATTCATAAGGTACTTTCTTTACAAAATCATCCGTAGGTAAAACCCAATCTCCTACTTTTATGTTCTCTTTAGAACACAGTCGTTCTAATCTGAGGGAAATTTCATCCATGACATCCATGACCGGACCCATCGACCTGAGCGGAGTACCCGCCATTTGTTTTCTAAGATCAGCTATTTCTTCTTTCATGTTAGATTTTAATTTTATTTAAAGGATGATGATTAAGATTATATAATGCTAGAGTTCTATAAGGTTCAGGTAGTAGTTCATAATAATTTGTTATGGTTTAAAATTATATGCTTTTTCAGCACAGCGAATGAGTAATTCCAATGGATCGGTAGCAGCCTCAGCAGCCCAAGCAGCAGCCTCAGCAGCCCAAGCAGCAGCCTCAGCAGCCCAAGCATCAGCCCAAGCAGACCCAGCAGCCTCAGCAGCCCAAGCATCAGCCCAAGCAGCAGCCCCAGCAGCCCCAGCAGCCCTAGCAGCAGCCTCAGCAGCGGCCTCAGCAGCGGCCTTGGACCTATCTCTATCATCGAGCCAAGCACAAGCCCACTTCGCGAACGCTTTGTCCGAATACACCTCCTGTGCTATGTAGATAGCGAAGGCCACCTTCTGTTTACTGGAGAATGCGGGTATGTCCGTCTTTCGCACAAGCCGAAGCTCTTTCGACCCTCCCTTCATCCCTTTATCATTCTTTATGTCACCTCGCGCCTCGCCTTCCCATAGCACCATATACCTACCGAAGTTAATGTGCCGTGGATATAGTAGTGCAGCGAGTAGGGGATGATGATACCAATGTAAATATCCATTTGAACACAACTCAGTTCCCTCACCCTCAGCCTTATGCCATTCACCTGGCATATCGTTGGTGGGTAACGACCATTTATAATTATTTTTAGTTGTGCCATTAGCACGAGTAAGCTTATAAACTTTCATCGCTGATAAATTACATCATGTGTAGGAGTTTCAATAATTAACTTTGTCCAAGAAGTGTCTTCAATAAATTTTTGTGCATAATGTTCCCCCACCACTGGGTTATACACTGGGATCATCAACAACACTCCGTCTTCATTTTTACCATGAATGAGAAACTTCAAATCTTTAATGATTTTCATTTAGAAAATATTAATGAATGTTTTAATATATTCCATATAACAGTCTACTACGAATTCATCATTGAAAGTACCTTGTGACAATACCAACAAGTCAATGATTTTCACATGGTCTAGGATAGCTTGGAGTGTAGTCCCTGTACACACAAAATCATCTACTACAATGACAAAATTGTAATCATCTAACATAATGTCACCATTATGTGAGTGTGAGGTTTCTCCACTTTTTTTAAGATGAACAATGGGAACAACAGTGTTCATGAACATTGTAATGCAACTTGCAATCATAGCTCCTGAACTACCTCTACACACAATTACAGGACTTGTAATGCCATTAACCTTTAAGTAATCGTCAATACTCTTAGCGGCCAATGAGCAATTGTGTTTTAGAATATCCGGAGACCTTCCTACTGGGTAGTTAAATTTTTTATTACTGCCAAGCCTAATGGTTTTCATCGCTTTTTTTGTAAATATACGACTTATAGACTTAAACCAAAACATAATATGTTACTTTTTTATGACTCTTCTTCCACAATGTGGACAAAAATTTACATTGTCCCATTCTTCTTCTCGTTTGTCAAATTGAAGACAACTACTGCACCTTAAAAATCCTGGTATACTATCATCTAATATTGTAGTAAATTCTTTATAATAGTTGTTAACCCTAATTGCTCCAACAAGACGTTGTGCATCCACTGAAGGCAAACCACAAGAAATTAAATTTTTTATAGTGTCTATGTCTAACAAAAACACGTAGGTTTTTAATTCTTCTTTAGTAGAGAATAATTCAATTTCATTCCTTGTTATAGGTAAAGTGATACTACTAAATTTGAGTTCCTTCAATAATAGGTCCCGATGTAATAATAGTTTGTACTGGTTTGTTTAGACTCATAGTCCAAACACGGTCACCTTTATTGAATTTTGTTGTTCTAGTCATAGATAATTTACAATGTCTCTAATACGTTGATAATCAACTACTGCTAATGTGTCTGGTAAGTCATCAATTCTACGTTCAATAGCAGCTCTAATGTCACTTTTAGTGTAAAGTTTTGATGTGTCTTGTTTTACAAAACCTTTGTCTGGGCAAAGACATTGTCCATTAGGGTGTTCATCACAAAAGTGGCCTTGTGCATTCATATATAGGTATATATCTAGTTTATATATTGTATATTGTGTTCTTGTTGAAAAGCGATCCAATTTTTTATGTCAATATATGGGCCGGCGCGGTGACAGCACCGCACGTGGGGCGGTATGCGTACGCCCGTATCCCACTATAACATACTACATACCTCGGCAATAATCGTGTTAGTATTGTCTATTATAACGGACTTCCGCTACACGACCACTTCCATACATCATACTACTTGTCCTTATACACAATTATAGACCCCAAACACACCATAATACAGATACCACACACTATCATTCCCCACGTTGGTAATACACTCCAACTCAATAAAGTTACTAATGCTCCACTAATTAAACTGTTATTACTTTTACCACTCCAGCCTTTAATCCAATCACCTAACCACAAACCGTAGGCTAAAATTAGAATTGTAATAGTCATAGTTTATTAATTGCACGTTGGAAAAGACCAAGTACTTGACGCTTTGTACGTCCTGGTTTGTCATTCCAACTTGTTAGTTCTACATCAATGAGTTGTTCTAAAGCATCCACCGCTCGATATTTATTTGAATATATCGCTCGTCCTTCATATATTGCTCCGGCTGCACAAAATCCTATGGTTTTGTCTCCAATAGTATGTTGTGTCCATCCATATTTTCGAATTCGGTTTTGAGCGGCTTTAAGAATACGTTTTGTCATTTTATTTATAGTTTTTACTGTTTTCAATCATCATTCTGCTAAAAAGCCAACCCATCAATCCACCTATGAACATACACATTGCACACATTCCTCTTAGGAAAGAGTCCCACGTAGATATGTCAAAACTGACTGCACTAAAAACACCACATAAATAAATCATTGTCATTACTATGATAGCAATGATAGTAGAGGTTAAATTAGGATGTCTTGACCACATTGGAATATTCATCTTCTGCATTAATATTAACGTTAACAGGTACCAAATAGGGATGACATTCATTACCTGCTACTATTTTCATTTCTTCTACAGTTATGGCATTCAATGATTGTACACTTGCCATTGCATGCCACCTATCGCCACTTTGTATGTCTATGAGTTGTACTTTAAAATAACCTACTTGACACAACATTAGAAGCACACCAGGTTTATTAATCAATCTAAACCATTGGCCCTTACGGAATGTTGTAGGCTTTTCTTTAAATGTGTGCCATGTGATGTTCATTTTGCTTTGCTAATTACATACATAATATTCAATTTATTTACAACGTATTCAGTGTTATTCACATCAATCACAATACCACTGTTTGAAGGATAACGTACAATAGTACCACTGTGTTCATTGTCTCCGTCTTTGAATTTCACAATGTCTCCCTTTTTAACCTGAATGTTGTTAGTAGGTACTATTTCCTTCTTTACTACAGTGGGAGGGGGTGTGAATTCAGCCCATTTGTCTTGACCTAGGTCACAAATTGCAATGTCCATTATCAATCCAAATCCTGTCTTCGCTTTGACCCACAATAAGTTATAACCGTGTTTTGTGTGAACATTGTCGTCTATGATAACACTCCGGCTTTTTGGATAATGCAAAGAATACACTACTGCATTTTTAACAAAACCTTTAGCCTTCGCTTCTGCAATTTTGTGTTGTGCGTTTATCATGATGTAAATATACGACCTCTTTAACGTTACACCACATTGACAATATGACGTTTTTATTACTTTCTAATTCGAGGACTTCATTTTGCAAAGGTTGTGTAAAAGGTTTCGATGAGTACATTGTATTTTTCACTGAGCATCTGCCATACAGCCTCACCATCATAGATGTTGTCATGATGTGGTTTTGTTTCACCATTGGTCAATGAGTGGCTGTAGATTTTCTTCACATAAGGCACACCATCAATGTCCACTGTTTCATCAATAGTCACTTGAAATGTGTTGAAATCTTTATTAACATGATCATGCAATTTAATGCTCACATCATAGACATCATCACTGAAATTCAGACTATTGAAATTGTACTTTTTCATATTTACCAGTTTAACCAAATTAGTTGAGCAATGTCTCCAGGAAATTTAACTACCCTTTTGCCCTTAGGTACAAGGTGTGACTACATGGCGGCGTTCCAATTCATTGCCCCTACAATGGTCATTTCAATATTCCTCCAAGGGATGACTTCGGCCCAGTGGTCGTGACGCCTAGAGCGATGGCTTCTGCTTTCAGTTGTTCAAAGGTCTTCATTCTAGTTGTTTGTTACTTTGTTCGTTATTTGGTCTTCTTTCGTGGCTTGGTCAGCTTAATTGTTTAGGCATACCCAACTCAACACCATAATGAGAATAATGGTCACATCTGTGAACATTCGGCTTTTCATGTAATTTTTCATGGTGTAAATATACGACACTACAATGTTGGGGAGCCTTTAGCGTATGACTTTTTTATGACGTTCAAGCCCTACTGAGCATAACGAATACCAGGAGTTAGGGTTCAACTTCCCTCTTACCTAGTGTACATTGATTAATAAACCAACATTGTGTGTTTCAATCCGGTGCCGTAGCGATGGTGTGTTTCCTATGTCAGATAGTTGTAAAATCTTTTATTTACTAACTTAACCTGTGCCGAAGCGGTGGTGGGTTCAATAATTGAAATTCATTAATAAATATATGAAAATTTCCATGACATTCCACTTTAAGCGAAAGAATTTTCCCTGCCATATCCATTATGTAGGTGGGTTGTAATGGTGGTAGGTTGTAAATTTACCTTGTTACTACAATCTATTACGCGATGAAAGACTTGGTGTGCGCGTATGGATGTTATAAAGAGATCCTACATATATAACGCTACTAACGCGCATATAATGCACTCTAACACTCACAAGGTT
>ERZ869929.923-NODE-923-length-12495-cov-3.704100_pt1 | contig 12495 bp, 27 predicted proteins | sample MGYA00579312_ERZ869929 | MGnify/ENA primary metagenome ERZ869929 (study PRJEB32216, sample SAMN09231818) | wastewater metagenome | place: USA: Maryland | collected 2016-08-09 | study: EMG produced TPA metagenomics assembly of the PRJNA472060 data set (Reclaimed... | reverse complement strand
GCTCACCTGTAGCATTCGGTCCCTGCGTCGAGGGCTTGCCAGACTTGGTGCGCCACTTCTGCTTGGTCCAATCGACCAGCGACTTCTGCGGGGCCTTCACGGGCTAGTCCTTCCAGCCACTGTGCTTCACGACTTGTAGCCCTTCGCATTCTGTTTGAGATATTCGACGGCAGCTTCTAAGACTTCAATCTTGTCACGAGCATGGCCCAGAACCGTGTTGCACGGGTTGCAAAGAACGCCGCGCACTACTCCGGTAGCATGACAATGATCCACGTCCAGCTTCCTGCCCAATGCCGTCTCTTCAATACCGCAAATCATGCAGGAATAATTCTGCTCTTTACGAATTTCTTCCCACTGGCTATGCTCTAACCCGTAGCGCAGCTTCAGCTTCTCGGCTTTGCGATTACGCTTGGTGTTTGGGTTAGTGTGCTTATATAGCAAATGGCACGGGCGGCAACGCGAGCTATAAAACTTACGCCCCGCCCACTTGTCATAGAACTGATAGTACTCAGTCAGTTCTTTCTCTTGCTTGCAGTGGAGGCAAGACTTAGTCACGGTACTTGCCGCCCTTCGCCTTGTATTCGGAGGCGAGCATCTGAGCTTTGCGGGCGCTCCACTGACCCGGCCTGCCGCCCTTGTCCCCCGCTTTGATGCGTTCGAACAAGGACTTGCGCATGCCGGGCTTCGTGTAGACGCCCGCTTCGTTCACCCGACTTTCGGGCTTCTTGGCCATTACCCAGCCATCAGGCAGCGACCGGCCTTACGGCAAGCCGCCGGGTTCGGGCACTGCGCGCACGGCACCTTGCCACCCTTCTGCATCTTGACCGGCTTGGCCTTCACGGCGCCACCAGCCTTCTTCTTCATCGGGCCTTGCGTAACCTGCTTGCCCATGTTCGAACGCATCATCTTACTTCTTCCCTAGCTTGCTAAGAGTTTGTGCGAAACGGGCACGCTGGCCCAGCTTACCGGGCGCCTTTGCAGCCTGCGCCAACTTCTTCTTCGGGATAGTCTCGCCGGCCTTGACGCCCATCTGAGCGCGCAGGGCACCCGGCTTCTTGATAGCACCCTGAATGAAGTTCTTGGGCACTGCGCCCCCGGCCTTCATCTTCTTGACGGGCATGTCTTCCATGTCGTCGTCGTCATCTTCCATCTCAGATTCGCGGCCACGCATCATGCGCTTGCGCTTGCCGCCCATCTTGATTTCGATTTCGATTTTGCCACCCTCGGCGTACTTGCGAACCTTGCCGCCAGCACGCATCTTCTTGGGGCCGCAGTTCACGTTACTTGCCCTTCGCCTTGGGCTTGCCGATCATGCCACCGGCCTTCTTCTTGATCATGCCGCCCTTCTTGAAGGCGCTGCCCATGCGACGGGCCTCTTCGGCAGTCGGGGCACGCTGGTAGTCGCGGCGCTCCTCCGGCGTCATACCCTCGCGAGCCTGACGAAGCTGCTCCGGCGTCATCATCGGCAGACCCTTCTGGCCGCCTTCCATGATCCGGCGCTTACCGGGCGACCGCACCGGGCCGCTATCCTTGACGGGGCCGCCAGCCTGATACATGGCGCCCTTCTTCATCATACCAGGCATTACTTCTTTCCCTTCTTCACAACGCCGCCCTTCTTGAATGCGGGCATAGGCTTGGACTTAGACTTGGGCTTGGCGACAATGCCGCCCTTCATCATCTTCTTCGGAGCCGGCTTCGCCGCAACCGGCTTCGGCTTCACCATGCCGCCCTTGCGGAAGGCAGTGCCGCGCTCCTCAAGTTCCTGGCGGCGACCCATCATACGTGCCTGGATATCGCGCTCCCGCTGATCCGTCGGCTCGGCGCCCATCATCAGGTCGTTGAGGCGATCCGCAGAAATCTCACGGGCAGCAGGGGCCGCAGGACGACGGGCCGGGGTCGGGCGAGGAGCGGGGGCAGCAGCCGGGGGCGAAGTCGGCATGCGGCTACCAGCCTCACCAAGCTCCTGATCCATGCGCGCACGTTCATCTGCCATGCGAACCTGCCGCAGACCTTCGCGCTCGAAATCGGCGCCAGCCTGAAGCGTCGTCGGCATCATGCCTTGCAGCACGTTCATGCCCGGAATAGCCCTGCTTGCACCGCGCGCCACCGCAGCCGGAATGCGCTGGGCAATGTTGGGACGGGGATTCATCGGACGCTGCGCCGGTTCGGCACCAAGGGCGCGGGCCTGCTCGGGCGTCACTGGCATGGCACGGTTCACACGCTCATTGAACTGAGCGATGGCACGCTGGTCAGCAGCACGGATTTCGGCAGCCTGACGGGCAGCAGCTTGACGCGCCGCTTCACGGGCACGGGCACGTTCGGCCAAGCCTACGCGACGACGGTTCGCCGTGTCACGCTCATTGCGCTCGGCCACTTCCGGCATCTGGTTGAACTGGCGCACCGCATCACGGGACGCTGCCTGCTGACGGCCCTCGCGTTGCTCGAAGTCGCGCAGTTCGAGGCTGCGGGTACGGGCCTCGTCGGCTAGGCGAACACGGCGTTGAGAGGGTGTCTCCACCATACCGCCCTCCTGAAACTTGACCTTACGCTTCATGGATAGGCACTCCTACTAAGTTCGAAATGGGGTCCGTCTGGGAAGGATTTCCAGTCGCCACCCCAGATAATAGCGACGTTACGCTCAGCTGCCGCTTGCTTCATGGCAGCAGCCAGCTTATGATAGAGCGGCCAGTCCCAACGGACCTTCCCGTCCACAAGCGCAGCCAGATCAACGGCATGGCCTGTAATGTGGCGAGAGTTCATGGTCCGCGAGGCACCGGCCGCAAGCAACTGCTTCTGGCGCTCGACGGTGCGCAGGCCCTCAGTCACGATGAAGGCAGGCCCAATCACGGCAGCCCGCTCGACGACGGCAACGAGGTCGGGATGCACGCCCTTGAGGCGCTCCCTGCTCCTAGCGTTCAGGCTCACCGGGACGCTACCCCCTTCAGCTTCTCGAAGGTACGCAGGCCGCCCAGACCCAGCATGGCAAACACCAGTTCCAGCAGGAACTCCGTTTGAAGCGGGGGCACCACCGGCACCACACCCAGCACAGGCAGCAGCCACGTCAGCATGGGCGCCACGAGGAAAGCCCACGCGATAGCCATACCGCAGACCCACCCGATATAAGGACGCCAGCCTGCCACAAAGATGGACGAATGTTGGGCTTCGATCTTGTTGATTTCGGCCTGCTGCGAAGCCTGCGCGGTGGCAGCTTCCAGAAGCTTGGCTTCCATTTCCAGCTTGGCCTTGGCTGCCGCAGCTTGATCAGGAATGACCCGGTCCAGCACCTCAGTCAGGGCTGGCAGCAGAACCGGCAGGGCAGCAAGGAAGCCTGCCATTTACTTGACCTTCTGACGCCCGGCTTTCTGGAGAGCGATGGCCGTGGCCTGCTTCACAGCGGCAGCCTTGTTGGCAGGGCGGGAGGTGCCAATGCGGCCCCGCTTTTCGAAGTCGCCGACCAGCGTACTGATGTTCTTGCTTACAGCCTTGTCGGACTTGCCCTTGACGAGTGGCATATCAGCAGTTCCACGCTCGAAGTGATTTGTTGATCCGGCTGTTGGGATCGTTGGCCGTCTTCTTGGAAGTCAGCTTCTTCTTCATGCCCTTCATGCGGGCACAGAACGAATCCCGGCGCGGGCCTCCCTCGGGTTGAGGAGCTTTGAGGCCCGGCTTGCCGGGGTTCGCACGATTGTAGGAGGCACGGCCTTTGGCATTGAGCCCACCTTTAGGGTCTTTGCCTTCGGCCCGTTGCCATGCCGGGGTCTTAGCCATACCCCTATTATATCACAGATTATAAAGCCTTTCAATGGAGATAGATTCCACGTCGAAGACCCCCGGCGCCGTGAAGTGCAGCAGGTGGAAGCCATTCCACCACAGCTTCTTGGCCGCCTTCGCATAGGAGAAGTCCCCCTCGGGGTCCACGAAGCAGCCGCCCACCAAGGCATGCAGCTTGGTACCATCCGCCTTGGTCCGGGTAGCCGTGGACAGCAAGTGCGAATGGCCGCAGACACACGAGATATGCTGGGACTTCAGCAGGTTGTTGGCGTGGTGTTCGCCACCCTGCGGCCGACCCATGACCCCGGACACGAAGTAATGCTGGAACACGGCCCCATAGATGGAGACCGGCTTCAGGAACGGGTGGTACTTCAAGTTGAAGGTGGGTCGGCGCTGGGCCACCAACTGCTTGACGGTCTTCGGGAACTCCGACGTGAGCAGCCGGTTATCGGAAGCCATCCACTTGTTGTAGCGGTCCTCGTGGTTGCCCTCGATGAAGTCGATAGGCGCACCCCCATAAGCGGCAGCGATGGAGGCGATCCAGTCCAGCGCCTGAAAGCCGGCCTCGATGTCCTCTTGCAAAGACCTATGCGACCAACGCGGATCTTCCATGTCGTGAGTGCATAGCGAGCCGAAGTCCCACAGATCACCGATGTGGACCACCCGGTCCAGCACCACGTTGCGGTCCTCCATGAACGCCATCATCTTGGCGAACCGCTCCAGCTTATCGCCCGGCATCGCATGCGTGTCGGGGATCAGCAGTACAGTCTTGGGTGTCATGCCGCCTTCTCCCGGCGCTTAGTCGCCTGTTCCAGATAGGCGGATGTCTGGCCTGCCCGGGGGCGGTCGTCGTTCAGATCGTCGGTCATGCGAGCATCCATCAGGATCATCAGGCATGCCACGGCATGGGCCAAATGCGACTGTCCGCTTTCGAGGTCAGTGTTCTGCCCGTCCCACCACGACAGGACATGACGCATCGCAGCATTGTAGTAGACGGATGCCGAGATCGGCTCATGCCGCCAGTTGGTCAGGCCATACTTACGGCAGCCCAGCCGCATGACCTCGCCGACCATGAAGAGGGGCGTTGCCGGGACACCCTCGATGCCCGGCTTCGACATGCCATGGACGGTCTTGGGATTGCCGTCTGGCAGTTCCAGCGCCGGGTCCATCACAGCCCCCAGACGAGGGCAAGCAGCCCAACAACAAAGGCCACTATCGTCGCGACCAAGATAAGGACCAGCGACTTGTCGAGGCGGCCCAGCTTGGTCCAGTTGGTAGGGCGCACGTCTTCCGCGAAAGCCACCAGCACAAAGGCCAGCACCATCAGCAGGATGACGGACGTGAAAGCAAGCTTCGTGACAATCATGTTAGACTCCTGTGCTACCAAGCCCGCCTTCGCCGCGAGCCGTTGTTGTAAGGGCAGTCACTTCCTCGACTGCGATGGATGTGACCGGCATGATCATAAGCTGGGCGATCCGCATGCCCGGTTCGATCATCGTGTACTTCTCGCTGGGCCACTGCGGCGTGTAGGGCAGGCGCCCCAAGATCACCTTCAGTTCGCCCCGATAGTCCTCGTCGATGACGCCCGGTGCATTCAGCACGAAGACGCCTTCATGCGCGGCAAGGCCGGAGCGGGAACAAACGAGACCCATGTAGCCGGGCGGCAACTCGATGGCGATGCCAGTGCCGATCACCTTGCAAGTCCGCATGTCGTCAAGACAGACGGTATCGCAGGCGAACAGATCATAGCAGGCCGCGCCCTGCGTTGCCTTCATAGGCAGCATCGCATTCGGCACCAGCTTCTTGAACTTGACGGTGGGTTGCATGGCGTCTCCCATCATATGCCTAGCCACTGGCATTCCTTATACTTACCGAGTGGCATGGCGTCAAGCCCATAAATGCTCAGGGACTTTTTGTGGGAGGACGGCTTGGCGTTCTTGTATATCTGGAGGTAGGACAGCTTGGCATCTGGGTATATGGCTGCCACCACCGGGCCATAAAATTGCATCAGCTTCTGGCGCACAGGGCGCATCCACGACAGCTTGATTTCTACGATGCAGATGTGGTCGTCGGCTAGCCGCAGCAGGGCGTCGGGCTGGCAAATGCCACTACGCTTAGGCGTCTGGTAGTAGAGCCAGGGCGAAGCCTCGACGGTTCCGTAGATCGCCTTGAGCTTCTTGAGGACGGCCTTCTCAAATGACAGGCCAGCTTGCTGGGCGGCAGTCCGCTTCGTCTTCCTGAACTCGGGGACGTAGTCAGCATACCGCCCAACAACTGGAGAGCCCAGCCGAATGGGGGCCGGGCGCCTAGGATACTTAGACAAGTTTACTCCGGGCTAGGCAGGTACTTGCGGAACCCGTCCTCAAGAAGGCGCAGCGTCAGCGCGAACTCGGCTACGTCGATAGGCGAAGTCAGCAGGTGGAACGCTTGGTCGCCGTCGTCGTCAGCTTGGAAGGACACGCCACAGACGAAGTTCTTGATAGTGTCCTTGTTGTCCAGCAGGAAGGTCGCCAGATAAGCGATGGATTCCTCCCGCTCGCTCATGCCCTCCGGTTCAACGGCAAGGGGTGGAGGGGTGCCGCCTTTGAAGGAGACGATGTTATCGGTCGGTGACATAACGGGTCCTTGCGTTCTCGACGTCTTGGTGGATGTTAGTCCTGATGACGTGGATGTTGGTGCCGTTGGACGGATCAATAGCCCGCTCCATCCACACCTTCACCTCATAGCCACGCTTGCGCCACCAGTTCTTGATGTCGGACATGAGCTTGTAGTTTGCCGCCCGATCCGACAGGTAGTCATGCTTTGCCATTGGGCCTCCACTTCTTGAGGCCATCAGGATTCTTGTCGCTGGCCTTGAGCCAATTATAGGGAAGTTTCCGGGGAAAAGCTATTAGATTTTTGCAAATTTTTCCCGGCTTCCAAGATTTGTAAATTCCACGGCACATGCAAACCACATACTAATGGGTGGACAAGAGGAACAATGTGATCTACGTGATAACGTACCCCGCTGGTACGCGTCCTATCCCGAGCCTCCGCATATACCGCAGCCAGCGCCTTCTTGTCTACCCACAGAGGACACGCCTGTCGTTTGGCTGCGCGACGAAGTCCAGCTTCGGCAGTTCTCTTTGCCGCAATCTCCGGTCTCTTTCGATACTCTTTTAACCACGCGGCATGCTGTTTTTTATTGGTACTGTACCAAGCTGCATGCCGTTCGGTTTCTTTTTCCCTGTTCCTTCGCGCATATTCTCGGCTTGAGCGGCGGTGCCCTTCCGGGTTCCGCTCTCGTTGCCGACGCCAATGCTCGGAGGCACACTCCACGCAGATATTGTTGGATCGGTACCGCTCACCAACGTGCCCATTCTTGCAGGGCTTACCCGTGAAGTAGCGACCTGTTAGGCTGGTCGCCATTTCTTGAGACCTTCGGGGTTATTGCTGCTGGCTTTGAGCCAGTTCTTTCCGACTTCCACGTCGAATGGAATAACTATTTCGCGGCTCTTGCCCTTGATGTCGGTGACCGGGAACGGAAAGTGCAGGCACTCCAGCACCTGCGGCAGCAACTCGTCAGCCTTGTCGATGCGGACCTGACCCAGCACCGCATCATGCAGGTTCAGCAGAATCTGCACATCAGCGCCCGGCTTCCCCTCGAAGCGTTCCCAAATCCTGTAGATGCCGATGTTCATGAGGACACCGACGCAGTGCTGCGGCACAAAGGCAATGGCCTCACGCAGGGTGGCATCGTCCCAGCGCCTATTCCAGAAGTTACGCCTGATGCCGAAGGGCGTGATCAGGTGACCCTTGGTCTGAAGCTGCTTGGCCACCCAGACGTGCCAGTCGCTGATGCCGGGGAAGCGCCGGAAGTACTGCGTCTGGAATGCCTCGGCCACCTCCTTCTCGACCTTCATCTGCTGGGCCAGAGTGAACGGCTTGCCGTAGTAGTTGGAGCCGTGCGCCCCCTTCTTGGTGATGTCCCGATAGGAGTAGCCCCGGTAGTACTCCCGCTCGGCTAGGTCGCGGTCAGGCGGAAAGCCGAACACCATCGAGGCCACCATCGTGTGGGAGTCGCCGCCCTCGACGGCTGCAATGTAGTTCTCGTCGCCCGACAGGTAGGCCACGATGCGGGCCTCGGCACCCTGCTGGTCCGAGTAGAACATCATGTAGCCGGGGTCGGCCGTGAAGCAGGACCGGGCTTCCTTCGGGATGTTCTGTAGGTTGGACCCGATGCGGAAGGGATGCTCGCTGGACGAGAGCCGGAACGTCTCGGTGCCCGCAATATTGAAGGAAGCGTGGAAGCGGTTGGTCGGCGACAGCTTCTTCGTCAGGAACTCGACCTGCTTTTCGAGGTCCCGGATGCGCAGGATGTGGTTGGCAAAGAAGGCACCACGCGGGTAGTTGGCTGCGATGCGCTCAAGGATTTCACGATCCGTGCCGACCTTAGTCTCACCCTTCTTGGACTTGGTCTGCTCCGGTATGGCGAGCAGCGTGTAGAACATGTAGATAAGCTGGGGCGTGGAGTTATGGTTGATGGTCGTGCCCCACAGCGCCTCGCACACGTAGTCGAAGTTGGCCTGCACCTTGTCAGCGCGGGCACGCAGGCCAGCCACAAGACGGTCACGCTTGGCCGTATCTATTTGGACGCCGCGCCGCATCATGGTCATGATGGGACCCAGCATCAGTTCGCTGTACTCGTAGGTGGTCTTGGCCCAAGCAGGCAGAAGGCCCTCGTCGTAGACTTCGCGGAGGGCCATCGTCTGCATGGTATCGAGTGCGTTGTATACGATCTCCTGATTCTCAGGAGTGGGTGTCATGTCCGTGATTGTTCGCACTGACGTTGCCTTTCAAGAAGGTGTCCCGCATACGAGACAGCACGTGTAGCGTCAAGGGCGGCCCCTCGTATGCCTTGAAGAAGTTGCGGACCCTGCTCGGCTCGATGTCGGCAGCCAGACAAACCTCGTCGAAGTTCTGCGCTGTCGTTCCGTACTCGACCGAAAGCCAGGCTCTGGCCTGCCGCTTGTGAGCCGCTGCCACTGGCGTATGTGGTATTGCCGTAGCATCTATGAGCGCCTGAATAATTACGCTAGCCCACAAGCGGCGCATGGCCGCATCATCTTCGCTCATATGGCGCCCGTCTTGTTGAAGTCCTTCTTGGCCTTGGTCCGCAGATGCTTCCACGCCCGGGTCGGAATATGGAGGGAGGCTAGGAAGCCCAGCGACTTCTCCCATTCCGGTTGCCATGCGTGGTGCCGAAGCATCGTGTCGAAGATCGGGCCACGAGGTCGTATACTATAAGCGTCGAGGTAGGTCAAGTCGTAGGTCGCATTGTGGAAACCCCACGCCAGATCCTTGCGGGCTGCGAGGAAGCGGAGCCACAGCCAGATGTCTAGCTCGTCCTGCTCCGACCACTGCGACCGGTAGGCCATGTCTTCTAGCTGGACATACAGGCAGCAGGACGATGACGTGGCCACGGAGAACTCCGTGATACGGCAGGACTTGTTGGTCTCCACGTCGAAGACGATCTGGTCGCCGATGTGCTGCGTCGAGAACGCATACAAGTCAGCGATGGTGTCGGGCAGGTAGATGGTCCGGGGCTTGTCGACGAACCGCTGCTTGGCCTTCCTCATAGCCGAGACGACGACGGGCCGCTCGTTCCATGCCAGCCTCGCATACAGCGACGGCGCATAGGTCGGCACCACTTGCATGCCCTCGACAAAAGGGCTATCCACATGGGTGCCCCGGTAAGTGTCGATCTTGTACTCGCCGGTCAGGCAGAACATGGCATGCGCGCCCAGCGTCAGCACCACGTCACATCCGCGCAGCCTCTCGACCAGCTTGTCGCGGGACGCCTTGGCAAAGGGCAGCAGTTCGCCGCCGACCTTTCCGCCCACAAACAGGGTGCCCCACTTCTGCACGTAAGCGGGATGCGCGAACGTGATGACGTCAGGCTTGAAGCCGGCCAGCTTCATCAGTTCGCTAGTGACCTGCCACTCCCACTCCGACATGACGTTGCCGGCAGGGGCGTCGACGGAGGGCCAGTCAACGACCAGTGCTGTCTTCATCGAAGGGAAGCTCCAACTGGATGGGCACAATCACAACTTGGGTGCGGCGATCCGTAGTCGACGTGGAGACCGGCGCCTCGATGCCCTGCTCCCGCCGCCACCTTTCGCGTTCGATCTCCAGCCTTGCAGCCGGGCTGTAGTTCCTACCCACGTCATCGCTCCCTGTAGAAAACGAGTTCGCCGATTCTAGCAGTCCGTTCCAGATGAGGCCAGCGCCGGACGCTCGTGTCATGGAAGAAGATCGCGCCGTTCACCATGTCGATGTAATCGAAGACGGCCACATAGGCTGCGACCTGGGCGACATGCCATGCGTGCTGGTCGCGAGGTCGCCTCGTTGCATTGGTGCAGACCCACGTGAACTGGCAGCCACGCGAGTCCCGCTGGAAGACCACGCCGCAGATGTCAGACCGGAAGCGACCATCCTCGACCCTATTCAGGACTACTTGGGCGACCGCAACTTGGGCATTGAACGGCTGGTTGCGGGCTTCCCAATACACCGCCTTCGCCAGACATTCCATCTGCCGGCCGGGGTTTGCATGCGCCTGCAAGGGGAACCAGCAGAGCAGCATCACGAGTGCGCCTAGCTTCCACTTCATGTTCAACTTCCTCTCTTGCCTTACGAATGGCACGCCATGCCCGTGACAGTTCGTCGCTCGAAGCGTAGTCGTAGGGCGGGGGATTGGTGCCGACGAGGACGGCCATGGCCAGCGCCATCAGCAGGTCGCGTTCTGCGTCAGTCATCGGACACTCCAAAGATCATGAAGCAGGCCATGATTACGGCCCCCGCTATGATGATTGTCTCGGGCCACGTCACGTGTCGGCCTCCATCTGCGCGGCCAGCATGGCGTCGGCGCCGTGGTTCAGGCCGGCATCACGCAGCATTTCCTCGGCTAGCATGACGGCAGCGAACAGGCGGTTGCGCTCGGACTGGAGCAGTCCCATCGAGGCGACGACACGCGCCATGTCCATAGCCGTGATGCGACCGTCGTTCTTGGTGTGCATGTACAGGCGGCGGGCCTGCGCGATTGCGGCGTCAGACATCTTTCTTCTCCTGCCGCATAGCCTGGAAGTCCTCGATAGTGAGGGGAGCAGGCTCGCCGGCTGCCACAAGGATGTCGATGACCCTGCGGCGAAGCTCGTGTGCGGGGGTGGTCTCGGTGTGGAAGACTTCGAGGATCACGGCGTCGGCCCCTTGTCTAGCTGGCAGAACCGCTTGATCGTGCGCTGCACCTTCAACTGGAACTGCTGGGCGGCACGGTGATCCGACATCCAGTAGGAAGGGTACCACAGCACGCGGTGCCCATTGACCACAGCCTGGACAGTGACGCGCTTGAAATCCCGTTCGACTCGGAAGGGGATGCCCTGCTGCTCAAGGTAGGTAAGCACGGGCTGGATGTACTCTTCAGTTTTGCAAGAAAGTCTCATGTGAAACTCCCACAAAAAGGGGGGAGCAGGTTGTTGCCCACTCCCCCGCTGGTTTTAGGCGGCCTTCTTGTTGTTCATATACCAGTCGACCGAGTAGTAACGCTCGACCTTGAGACGCGGCGTATTCAGCGGCGTGCCGTCACGGTTAGCAGTCTCGTGCGACACGTTAACCACCACGTCGTTGCCGGGCAGGATGTCAGCCACGTCCCGGATCGTCTCGCCCACAACGTCGGCCGAGATACGAGCAAGGCGCTCCTGCACATAGCCGATAGTCTTCTCCGTGATCCACTGGGTATCGCGGAGGCGGCACTTCGCAAGCTCGACGCCTTCCATATCTTCGTTGTGCATCGGCTCCACCACCGTGAAGGTAAGCTCGATGCCCTGCGTACCGGAGTTCGCCTTGACGAACTTGACGGACTGGACCGTCACCAGATAGTCACCCGCCGGGGCCTGCCGGAAAGCCGGACGCTCTGAAGCGGTGTTCTCAATCACGGTGTCGAAAAGATCAGCCACTTGCATTCTCCATCTTGGGTTTGTCACTACGAGGTGACGGGGCATAGATACATCTGGAGTACGGCCCCGTCAAGCGTATCTCTCCAGAAATCTCACTTCATCTTCAGGTCCACGCCCGGCCCGATCTTGAAGCCAGCACTTTCAAGATGGCGGCGAAGACCGTCTTCCCCTGAAAACAGGGTGACAAGATTTTCCCTAAAGAGGCCGGTCTTCGCAAAGAGATACTCTTGATTTGAGGCAGCCCGTGTAGCGCCCGTGACGCGGCTGGTTCCGGGACGATGGCCAGTAACGATGCCCATGTTACTTGCTCCCGGTCAGGCGATCAAGCATGGACGCGAGGTCGAACTCCTCGACGGGCTTGATCAGGTTAGGTGCGGAGGACCGCAGCGAAGCCTTGTCGGTGGCGCTGGTCTTGAAGGAACGCTTGCCATCGCGCCCCACCTCAAGGTGCCAGATGTCAGAAAAGTAGGTCTGCATCTTCTTCGAGAACTTCTCGCCCACGCCCACCGGAATGTCACGGGCCTTGCCCACAATCTTCCCTTGGTCGTCCTTCTCGCCGGTCTGCATGATGTGCGTCAGCAGAACAACGGAAGCTCCGATCTTAGGCCCAGTCAGCCGGTCGAGGATCGCGCCGTAGTAAGTGCCCGCCACATTGTACAGCGAACGCTTGTCCCGCTTCACCTCGGCATCTTCATTGGATGCGAGCAGCAGCAGTTCACCAAGGAAGGTGCCG
>ERZ869929.921-NODE-921-length-12503-cov-4.657214_pt1 | contig 12503 bp, 18 predicted proteins | sample MGYA00579312_ERZ869929 | MGnify/ENA primary metagenome ERZ869929 (study PRJEB32216, sample SAMN09231818) | wastewater metagenome | place: USA: Maryland | collected 2016-08-09 | study: EMG produced TPA metagenomics assembly of the PRJNA472060 data set (Reclaimed... | reverse complement strand
GAGGGCGTATTCCTGTGCATAATCTTTCCACGACCACGACCTAGCGACCCTATGATTTATGATTCGCGGCTCTGCCATATTTTCGAGGATGGTCATTAGCTCATCGGGTGTGCCGTAATGCTCACTCAATAAATCCGCAGCGTACCCAAACTTAGGAGAGATAACCGGAACACCTACCGCCATTGCTTCTAAAATCGGAAGCGACCCGCCCTCTGCATATCCCGTAACTAGAAGAGCGTCGAATTGTTGGTAAACGGGCTGTAAATTTCCATCCGCCGCTGTTCCACTAATTGCGGATACTCCGAGGGACTGTAACTTACTTACCGTATCTTCCCAGCCAATACCAATAAAGACAAATTGAAACGCTGATAGATTGTACTGCCAAGCCAAATCTATTAATAGGCTTTCGCGCTTACGCCCGTTGGGTTGGGGGTTTCCCACAATCCCGATTGTCAAAGGCTTAAACTTGAAATCGTCGGCAGCGGAGTAAATCACCCATATCTTTTTAGGGTCAATGCCTAATTCAATAAGTTCATTTCTACCAGCAAAAGACATGCACGTTATCAAGTCGGCTTTTTCACACACTGAATAAAGCGCGGGTACGTCAGGCGGGTTACAGTGGGTATAAGCTACGATGTTCCTACTACCCTCAAAGTCAACCATACTATGCCAAGGAATATGTATATTTACATCCGCGCTCACGTCCGGCTTTTCGTCCTTTGTTACTTCCCAAAGGTTGCGAAGTTCAGCCAGCGGATTACTCATTCTCTGCATGGCGTGGGAGTGATAAGGTTCTACAATGTGAACTCTCATGCTGTCACCCCTTGATTGTCGGCGGGCAATCCATTAATCACCTGATTCCTTTCAGCCTGTTCTGGGGTGTTCTCATCTGGGGAGGTCTTTTCGTTCCCTTTGATGACTGCATGTTTTAATCTATCTACCTCGCTCTGCCATTTGCCGCGCATTGTTTCCTTTACTTTCTCCACTGTGCTGTCGGGTGTATTGATATAGTCTAAAGGATGAAGCTGGTAATTAAGCATGTGTCCACACATAACGCCAGTATCTAACCACAAATCAAAGCCCGCCATTTTAGCAAAGAAAGGAAAGCGGATGTCTGAGCCTATCATGTCTTTTACAAAGCGAAGCGGGCGGATTTCTTCACGTAGTACTTTTACCGCTTCAATCTTTCCGTTTTCAATATCAGAGATTGCGCCCATAACCCTTTTTAGATCGTAGGGGTGAACGTCCATATCATCCTCTATGACAAACGGCTCGCCTTTCAGTAGAGGTTTTACGGCATTTGCCACATCGCGATGAATAAGGATGCAACCCCAACCAGACGCGCCGATTTTATAGAGTTTATTTTCCTCAAACTTATCAACCCAGGGCATATAAGGAAAGGTATTGCCATCCTCAAACCACACAGGTACAGGCGGGGCGTAGGTTCTGCGAAGATAAGCCCCTGACACATAAGGTAACTCGTGAGAGCGTAATTTCTCTAGCGTGTCTTTGGGAAATATCATGTCGCCGTCTAATAGCAACATATACTCGCAGTCTGTTTGGTCTAACCAGTTGTTAAAGTGCTGTTGTCGGGCTTCGTAGCCCTTCGTAGCTCTGATAAATACGGGCGGAATATCGCCTGTGCGGAGGGTTATTCTTTCGATGCTATCCCGGCACTCGCCGTATTCAATTTCTGACTCAACTACGCCTATATAAACTTTCACGCCTAACTACTTTCTGGGGGAGAGCTTTTATACCCTCCCCCGCTTTACTAAACAATATCAAGGAACATATAGCCGAGGTCAGTTGCAACGGCTTTCTGATCCCATGCTTCGCTGTGCTGTAACACATCGCTTTTTGAAGATTGGTCGCGGTAGGTAGCAATAGAACCCACACCACCACCGCCATCCCAAGCGAAGGTATAACCAGCCGAGGCGGACATGATACCGGGCTGGGGAGCAACATAGCAAACCAGCGCGTCATCGTCGATAATAGCCGAGGCAGAGAAAGTCTGCCCTTCGTTTGCGCTGTTGTAAGAAGCCTTACCAACGAGGTAGTTAGAAACACCAAACGCGGCGGCGATTGCGCCTTCTACGTTAGCCATAGTCGCAAGCTGGACATATTTCACGCGGTCAACCAAATCAGGATGATTGACAATAGCCTGATGCACGATGTAACCGACTGCGAGGGTATTACCATCTTGACCAGTGTTATTAGAGATAACGCGGCGAGCGGTCAAGACATCATTAATGGGGTCGCCGTTAGTGAAGTCATCCCAATCTGTCGCGCTGTTGTTGTCGGTAGTTCCCCAAACGCCGTTTGCAAAGAAGTCAGAAGCGAAAGCGCGTTCCTTGCGGATAAGGGACTGTTGAGCGAGCCACTGCAAACCAGCGCGTTCCAAGTCCATTGGCATTTGATTATTATTGCGGGTTTCATCCGCAATAGGATGTTCCAAACCCCACAAAGCCGCCGAGGTTGTCGCGGTTTCAACGCCGTAACCGGAGCGAGCAAAGCCAGTACCGGGGGCGCGTTTCTGCAAGCTGTCCAAGAACCAATACTTCTTGGTGAAGGCGTAATAGGTAGCCGATTGAGTGCTAATCGGTACGGCAGGGAAGAGGCGAGACGCAATAAAGCGGTCATCCGCCTGCATATACCCAACGAGCATGTTAGTCAGGACGGGATCGACTGCCTGAATTTCTGAGTGAGTAGGTTGTGCCATTGTTCAATTCTCCTAGTAGCGTCCGCCGCCGTTTCCAGCCAGCTTAATGGTGATAATGTCGCCCGCAGCGGTAGCAGCTTCGAGGGCGCGTCCGAGGAAGAAGCCGTTATCAGTCGTTCCGGCATCGGTCAAACGTCCGGTGGAGTTCGAGTAAACGCGGTCGCCCACTGCAATGGTAGAAGTCGCGGCGATTGCCTTGACAATTCCATCAATCGCAAATTCAACTTCTTCGTCTGCGGCGGGCTTGTTCATAATCACGCCAACAAATGCGCCGGGGTTGGTAGTGCTGTTCAGCGTACCAGCGGCGGCAACCTTTCCAGCGGTAGAGGCAAGTTTCCCAACGAGGTACTGACTTGACGCGAGATTCGACGCGGCAACCAGTCCAGGGAGTGTTACATAATCAGTTACAAATGCCATTGTATAGTTCTCCTATTTGGCAAACGCGGACTTAAACAGGTCGGGGTTTGAAGCCTTCACATGTTCAAAAGCGGCGTTATAGTTGATTTTCTTTTCGGTAGCGATAGCAAGTACGGCGGCATTGAAAGCCGCTTTCGGGTCGGTTTCTGTTTCACCTTGTACGCCAGTTTCGCCAGTCAGTTTGCTTTCGTCAATTTGAGCGGACAAGGCTTTGAATTCCTTCAAAATCAAGTCTGCTTTTTCTTCTGGCAAATCAGCAAGCAATTCGGAAAGCTCGAAATTAACCTTAGTTTCTTTCAACGCGGCGGCGAATTTCTCCACACGTCCGGCGCGGTTCTTTTCGGCTTCGATTGCAGCGAGTTTGCTTTTGTATTCATCGCGCTCTGACTTGGCAGATTCGTAATCCTCTGGCAGTTTTTCAATCGTCAGGGATTCTGGTTTCTTTTCAAGTAAGGGAGCAACAAACTTGTCCCAAAATGATTTGGGCATTTGAATATTTTCTTCCATTGTGTTTTCTCCAATTGAGTACAGTTTTGCGGCTTCGCCTAAATGGGGGGTGTGAAGCATCGCGTCACCTAAAATCAGCGGTCCTCGTATAAAGTCGCCGTTCTCAGGGTTTTCTAAACCTCCATCATCCCAAATCACCTCTGGGCTGTGGTATCTGTACGCGCCATCCTCAACGGATTTAATGCCTTTGTCATTCCATTCAGGAATGGCGTACAGACCATCACCCCGCACTTCCAAGCCGATAATATGACCGCCCGCTGGCGTTTCATCGTTATGGCTTCCAAGTTTTACAGGTGGTTTGAAATGGGGAAGTTTGAAAGTAGCGGCATACTCCGGGGTTATCACCCGTTCTCTGCCGTTTTTCACAATCTTACCGAACGGAAAAAGCCGGTAGGGTTCGCCGGGCTTCGTGTTCACGTAGTTATCAACTAAATAAGTAGTATCCATATTCACCAAAACGAAACCGCGCCGTCTGTCCTCTCGGAACAAGCAAGCGCGGCAAGGTGCGGGGCTTTCGGTATTCAGTTAAAAGTATTCTAGTCTATTTGCTCTTTTTGTGCAAGTGCGATACTGTCTGTCTCTCTAATTTCTACCGTAATATTCTTATGGTCTGGTAATCCATACTTCTTGCGAATCCCTGCGGCTATTGCTAACAAGGCGCGGCATACAATATCAGCTAATTCTTTATCACTCATTATAGACCCTTTCCGTCTAAGAACCGCGCCATCTTTTCGGCGGCGGTATTCCATAACTTGATAATTTTATCTTTAGACTTCTCTGCAATGTCTTTCATCTGATACCATCGCCCTTGGTGTTGGGCGGCTTGTGTATTGTCACCAATTACATACTGAGAGTATTCGAGATTTGTACCAAAACGCCCCTCAAAGCTACCGCCTAATTTCTTCTTAGTATAAATACTAGGCGTTCCCCCGCTCTTGCCTCCCCCAACGTCTGAGCCTAGTTTTCTTCCATGCGTACCCGTGCGGGTGTAGGACGAATCGGCAGGCGGGGCAGGATAAGGCGGCACGTTCTCCCATAATATCAAAAGTGAAGCATCCATAGTGGCATTAGATACCGCGTCAAATTCTTTTGGGAATTGCGCCATTCTTTTGGATAGCCCATGATCGTTAATTTCAATTACGTTATTAGATGTCATGCGTTTTCTCTGGCACTCTAACGCCCATTCCTATGTCTTTTATTGTTTTATTGCACTTATGAAATTTCCTAAATAAATAGGTTCTAAACGACTTCAAAAACCAGTGTTTAGGGAATCGCTTAAAGCATCTAATACAATATCTTTCCTCTTCCACATTCCAGTAAGGCATAACAACGCTGTTAACATACGCCGTCACGTCTACAACTACGCCGTTAGATTGTTCAACCTCAACCCTAATTTCCTTGCTTTTCGATTTTGCCACTACAAAACCTTTCTGATTTTATAATCCTAATAATTTGTAAATCAAAACAAAAATAGACGCAGCAAATGTAAGTAAGTTTATAAAAACGGTAGCCAAATTTAATATAATTATAAATAAGTAGTTACTTTTCATAATCCTAGTATCTCATCTAGCCTATCTTCAAATGCCTTATCGTCTACAATCGGTTGAATCCAGCATCTACAATTTACATGACCGGGCGGGTGTGCATCAATATCACCAATACCTATGATTGTGCCATCCAGCGGGCGACATATCGGGCATACTAACTCATCTTTAGCCGTCATCCACTTCACGGAATTAACAAAGCCTGTCGCCTCCCATGCCATTTGATTGCCTCTCGCAAATAGCCTTGTGACTTCTGTTACTGCGATTCGCTTTGCCCGCATCTCTCCGAATAAAGGTTCTAATGCCGCTTCTAAAGCCGACAATGGGGAGCCTGAACGAATCCAGTCCGTAATGGCTTTGACTGTCTTTTGTCTTGTAACTTCGGTAATACCTCGTATCCATTCAAAGCGGTACTTTTTAGCGTACTCTAAAACGCTCTGGTATAAATCGTCAAAGTCTACAAACGGTTGTGCCTTTTTAGGTAGCAGTGTAACGCCGCCCTCAATCCCTGCCAAGATAATACTAACGACAAGCAGGGCGATTTCATCCCACATCTCGCCGTCTAATTCATCCCAAAAAGATTGAGTATTTGTCACAGTAGACTATTCCTAACGTAAAGCCTATTTCCCTGAACAGACGCAACCGCGCCCGTCCCTGTCCATTCATACGTCCAGTAACCAGCCTCGCTCAAAGCAACGTCTTTATAATATATCCCCGTCGCTTGCTTCGTTATGCTTGCGGCATAGGTATATGTAGTCTCTACCCCTGCTGGGCTTTGCACAGTCAGGGATACCGTTGTGGGGTCTGTATTTACGTCAAGAACGCTAAAAGTAGCCTTTAGCCTTATCGTGTCGCCAGTGTTCAAATCAGGCATCTTGCACCTCTTCCACAAGTTGTATTTTGTGGACTTCTATTTCTTGCAAACTCACAAGCCCAAGCCTGTCATTAGAGTTAAAAATTCCAATAGATTCCTCTTGCAAATCAACCGGGTACAACCTTGTTTCCAAAAGAGAGACAGAGTGTACTTCGATTTCACTTAAATATATATTTCCCTCGGCAGTGTAATTAGTAAGAAAAGATAGTCTATTGAAGCTATTTTTATCAAACATTAAGCCAGCCTCTCCACTACCATCACAACGCCCGCCAGTAATTCAGTAACCGCCGTTGTCTCGCTTCTAAATCTAAGCTGACAGGTTCCAGCATTTGCTCCCGTTACTAAAAGGGCATTGGTATTAAATGGCACGTCCAGCGGGCCAGCAGGCACGCCAGTTGTCACGCCCTGCGAGGTGTCATCCGCTATGGACGCTTGCCCCGCAATGGTGGCGGTTGTTAGTGTGTGAATAGTTTGTACATCAATTGCCGTAACTGCCGAGGATAAGTCAAACTGAATACCTATACCCGTTGTAGCGGCGGTAGAGTTTATGCGACCCATAGCCCATATTCTGTATACCGCATTTGCAACATAACTAAACACCGCGCCTGATACATTTACTGGGGTTGTGTTTGCACCTGTGGTGGTTACGCTGGCACTCTTCGAGTAATGAACAATCGCGCTCGCGTGAGTGTGTAAGGTCGTTTCGCCGCCGTCTGTTAAGTCTGTAGCGTTAGCATCCGAGATGTTATTGACCTGCGCGCCTGTGGCAATGCCGTCTAGCTTTGTTTTTAGCGTAGATGTAAACGCCTTATTGGTTGTACCCTCGCCTATTTCGTCAAGGGTTAAGGTGCTTATGTCGTGATCTTCGTCCCATTCTGGGTCTGCCATCAATTCGACTTCATTTGATAGTGTGCTGTGCTTTATAGGCATATCACATCATTCCTTTAGCCGACGCAAGTACCTTGCTCTTTTGGCGTTTCAGGCTCTTGGCTATCTTCTTAAGCAGGCTGTTCTCAAAGATGGTACGCTTTCGCTTATCGCTAGGCGGGGCAGAGAAATAATCCGCGCTCATTTCATCCTCTGGTGTTTCCTCTTCTGCGTCGTCTATCTCTTCCTGTGGCGCGGACTTTGTTTTACTCGCTATGCTGCTTGCGATTCTCTGATTCTTTTCATCTTCCATCTCGCGAGCTTCGGTTAGTTGGTCAATGTCTTTTTCGGGCAATCCCATAACCTGACGCAACCACAACTCATCTTGTGCGTCCCATGTCACCATCCCGCCTATCTTTTGCAGGGCATCTGCAAGCATGGTTACATCAACGTCACCCGCTAAAGTGTGGCTAAGGGTAATTCCTTCGCTGTCATATCCGTTCAACTTCAAGAGACGCGGGATTGCGTACTTTGTGAACGTCTCGGCAATAATGTCAGAGATTGAATTGACCGACATATTAAATAGGTCTGTATGGTCTTTAGATAAAGCCAAAGAACCAACGCGGTCACTACCCAGCATAAGGAATTGAGAAAGGACAGACATAAGCATACGGTTCTCATATCTGCGAATTACTTTGTCTGTGTCGAAGTTCTTTGTACCAGACGAAGCAACTAACTTAAAATCCCAGCCGAACGGTAGGGTTAACCCCGCCTGTTCGTCGTTACGGACGTTCCGCACTACCTCGCGCGCCTTGCCATAGTCGCTAGTGCTATTATCCGCTGTATCCGCGCCCTCTGGTAGGACTATCACAGGAAAGCCGTTTAAATCGCGTTCAATACCAATCGCCTCAATCTGCCCAATGTGTTTAGCGTAGTAGTAAGGTATCCATGAACCGCGCAACATGGAGCGACCTTCGGGGTTGCCGCGCTCTACTCTGGTACGGTATAAGATTAGTTTACTAATAGGGATAAACGTCGGCTTGTAGGTGGGCGCGCTCATTTGAACAAACCCCTCTAAGCCTCCGGTATCGTCAAACTTCCATTGATACACCGTATCTTGTCCACGCGGGGCAAACTTACGCCATAGCACCTGAGAGCCGACGCGCTCATAGACTATCTCGAATATAGAGAAGCCAAAGGGAAGCATGGTCAACGCTTCGGTAATGTGGTCGTTCCACGAGGTAGACATGTTAGCGCGGGCGGCTTCAAGCAACTCTAAGCGCGGGTCATTCTCGTCCTCGGCGTGAAACTCCCATGATACTTTACGGAGTGCCATTTCATAAGCGAATAACAACGCTGAAATAATGGGGCTGTTTAGCCTCATTTCGTTGTACTTCTTATACCCCTCACGCCCTCGGAGTTCCTTTATAAAATCTTCTTGGATTTGTCCGCTAAATTCTACTAATCCGGTTTTACCTATTTCAGCCATAAATAATTAATTCCTCGGCTGTTTGCAGCCTAGTATTTTTTCGTCCAGCCCGTGCGCTCGCCTTCGTTCCATTTGCTATCTTGGGCGACTTGTTCTTTGGGTAAGTTCATAGAGCCCTTACCCATAACCCATGTTATCGCCCATACCTTCGCGTCAAGCCTGTTTGGTGACGCATCGCCGGGCATCCATAAACAAAGTTCATCTTCCAAAGCAGGGAATGAGCCGACATGATGATCTCTGCCCTGTTCGCTTATCGCTGCCACTGGCTCCGCTCTGGTTGCCTTGCCTCGGCTCGCGTGTACTCGCCTCACAACAACGGACGGGTCTACCTGCTTGATTACAGCTTCCACCATTTCGCCGCCGTTGTTATCCTCTGCGATAATGGCATTAGCTTTGTGTCTGTGATAAGCGGTAACGGCTGCGGTTGCCCATACGTGCGGGCTTCCTTGTACGCTATCATCTGCAAGGGTGTAATAATCGTCACCTTTACGACCTGCCGTTATTATACCCGCTTCATCCCCTCCTGACGTTGCAGAGGGGTCTACTCCCACCACCACCATATCTAACTCAGGGGCTTTGGTAACGCGGGCTTTGTCTAGGTCGTCACGCTTCCACAATGCGCCGGGGGCTTCGTTCAAATCCTCTGCCATGATTTCCATACGATAAGCTACCGATGTCATATCATGGGCTAAATCGTCAAGGGCTTCTTTGCTAATGTGCGGGTTATCGTATGACGTAAAGTTAAACGCGCCCCACCGTCCAGTGGTATCAGCTAACGCCCGCTTAAACATCTTTGCCGCGTTCTGTGGGTCTTGCGCCTTGCTCACGCTCCTAGAATGTAAAGAGGGAGGTGTGTAAATAAAGATAGCATCGCCGTTATTATCTGCAAGCATGGGCGCACCGACTGTATTCCATGCGTCCTCTGCGATAAGTTGAAACTCATCCATAATCAGGATGTCGGCATAATCACCACGAAGGGAATCTGCGTTCCATGCAGTTTTAGCCCTGATTCGTTGCTCTGTCCCTGCCCGCTCTATAATGTGCTTTGTCTCGTTCTTGTAAAATACACCCGCGTCTATCGGTTCCTGTAAGGCTCTGGTAGCTGATACCCAAAAACGATCTACTTGCTCCTGTGTGGGGGCGGCATATAAAATGCGCTTACCCTCTAGGAACTTTTCAACCGCTAGAATGGTGACCCCTACCGTCTTGCCTCCACGCCTGCCCGCTCTGATTATCTTACGAGGGGCGGTGGATTGGATGAAGTCAGTCTGCTTTTGGTGTGGCTTCGGTAAGTTTATTGTCAGTTTCATATCTTACGATTAGTTCATACTTGTTACCGTCTGGATCAACGGGGGCAATCTTTGTCGGCGCATCCAGCCCAAGCAGCTTCGCCCGCCGCTCCATTATCTTCAACGCCCTATCCTGTGCGCCGTACTGTCCTTGCTTTACGCTTCCCCATATCGCGGCAAGCATCGCGTCAAGGCGTTCTATTTCGAGCATACGAAGCTCATCTGAAGGCTCTTGCAGGGTCTTTTTCAGCGCAGCTTTTACCGCCCGCCATGCGCCTGAACCGTCCTTATACCCCAAAGTCTCCGCAATGCGGGCGTAGGATATGCCAGCCTTGCGAAGCTCTAGGGCTTTCAGTTGGTTGTCTAGTGCGTTTACTGCGTCTTGTTGCATATTGACTCGCTTAATTGTCTGTTTTGAGCGACACGATAGGACTTGCGCCTTCAGTTTGCTCATTGGATTGAGCCGCGTTGTCTGTTTCGCCTGTGTCGCGTTTGGGATACGGCTTGCGGAGCGGTTCTATCTGCTTCCGCATAGCGTCATCTAAAGGGAATAAATACTTATGCTTATCAGGTACAGGTTTGCGCTCTAACCCTACCGTAGACCCTAATAAGCTATTAGCCTGCCTAGCATGTACCCATTTACCACGTACAAGGTACTTAGGGGTACAGGGTACAGCACCTGCATAAATCCAATTACCTGCCTGATAAATGCCGCCTGCATGATTCTGTGCTGGGTCTGCGTAAGACACAATAAGCCTGACACCATTAGATTGTTTTTTTAGCATCTTCAAAGATATAGAGACAATCTTACTAACTGGCGTTTTATGCTCTTTTAGTGCCACCCGCACAAGTTCTACACATTCAATCATCTCTAAATTAAAGGGCTTGTGCATATTGTTATTAGCACCACGCCCGAAAATAACACATCCAATAAACTGATTATCTTCCCATACACCAACATAAACATTTTTAGAGGCTGGGAGGCTTTTAGAATAATGCCAATGTTCAACGGCATATTTTGCCGCCTCATAACTGCACCAATCCAGCTTCAAATCTACCTTGCTCATTTAGGCGTAAACTCATGCCCGCACTCTGGACAGGTGACGGGCTTCTTTTGGTCTAATCGCCCCTGTTCGTCAATTCCTACGGGCTGAAAGTCGGGTGATGTAATCCCGTTCTCAATAGCTAAATCTTGCAGGTGTTTCATCACCTGCTCGTTGTCCGTGTTCACCATCCGAAGTAATTCATCCACCTTATCCGCGTCTGTCGCCGCCATTGCTGCGATAGGGTCAAGGGATAACAGGGCTTGCGCTTCTTCCTCAGGGGTAAGGTCTACATACGTTACGGGGATGGATGTCTGACCCTCTCTAAGTGCCATAGAAACGCGTAAATGCCCGTCCACAATGTGACCCGTTGCTTTGTTCACGATGACGGTCTGAATATATCCGAGTGTGTCCAGTGACCCGCTAAGTGCGTCCTGTTGTCGCTTTGGGTGTATGCGGTGGTTGTGCGGGTTGGCTAGGAGTTGATCGGGTGCTTCTTCGCCGTATCCGGTGATTCTATTTTTCCAGTCTGTCATATCTCATCCGTTGGGGGTTCGTTGAAACAGCCTTAACTCTTCCGATGCACTGGTAAGGCTATCAACAGAGTTTTCTATCGAAATTGCAAACTCTCTGAACGCATCTGCCATTTTATTCATTCCGGCACCCATTCGCAAAAATGGGTAACGACGAAATAAAACATCCTGTCTAAGTGGTTCAACGGCTTCGTGAAGTTCGTCTATCATGCGGTATAAGTCGCTCATAACTTACCGCCACATTGCCCGCAGATAACTTCATCCTTTACCTGTAATGTTCCGCAGTAGGTGCATCTTGGTTTATTCTGCCCAGCTACTAATACAATTTGACCGGATAATAATTCGTTTATTCGCGTCATGGCTTCTATAATTTCTTCGTTGTGGTTTGGGTTGATAGTAAGCACTAATTCGGCGCGGACTCTTACCGGCTCGCCTACCGTGCGAATTACCTCGTAATGTTGGCATATTAGGTTTTTTGTGTTACCCATGCGTTCCTGCCTTTCATCCCGTATTATACACTAATGCCGGGGGAAGTTTCACGAAAATAGCGAAGATTAGAAACAGATTAAGACTTCCTGAAACCTATTGACCTTTGAATAAATGTATATATAATCAGAGTATATCAAATAGCCGGTCAGCTTCACCGCAGACGAAGCTCGAAAGGTATAACGCGCACAAAGTTAACTAAACTTACGCAAATATATGTTATGAACACCGCCCGCTTAATGGGGTCTGGATTGACGGCGTAAATTATGACGATGAAAAGAAGGAAGCAGCCGCCCGCATCGCCGCCCTTCAAGCAGACAAAGCCAAGTTGATTGCCGCGCTGTTCTTGGTAACTGCTCCTTTGGAGCGTATAGAAGCCGGGAAAATGGGAACTCCTACCCGCGTTATCGCAGGTGAAGCATTGACCCACGCCCGTGCCGTTCTCGCAGAGGTGACGACAAATGCCTGATACAGTCACCCGCCCGTACTTTTGCGTAAAGTGTGACGATTGGTCAAATCACCCAACCCATGAACACCGCAAGACCACCCGCCGCCGAGGGAAACGCCGCAAATTCCAGCCCGGCTTTTACCTCACCGAACAAGCCGAGAAAGTATTGGGGGAAATCCCCAGCGGTAAGGTTTCAGAATTTATCAATCAGGCGATTGTGCTACTTTCAAAATTGCGAAGGCATAATAACGCCTAGCGCGGAACTTCCACAATAAACAAGCGGCCCG
>ERZ869929.917-NODE-917-length-12591-cov-7.543156_pt1 | contig 12591 bp, 18 predicted proteins | sample MGYA00579312_ERZ869929 | MGnify/ENA primary metagenome ERZ869929 (study PRJEB32216, sample SAMN09231818) | wastewater metagenome | place: USA: Maryland | collected 2016-08-09 | study: EMG produced TPA metagenomics assembly of the PRJNA472060 data set (Reclaimed... | reverse complement strand
ACCTCGCGGATCGGCTCGGGGGCGTAGCCTGGCGCCTCGGTGTCCGGCACGTGGTCGCCGAGCATCCACGTCCCGGAGCCGTACTTCGGGCCCGGCTCGGGTGCCCAGAGCTTGGCCTTCCAGATCCCCATCTGCCGGCCCGCCTCCGAGGCCTCGAGGCCGAGCTTCCTGAGCGCGTTCCATACCTCGGTCCAGGCGTTCGCCTGCTCCTGCCAGGTCGCGCCCCTGAGCGTCGGCACGCCGCCGGCGCCCTCGTAGAGGCCCTGCTCGCCGCCGATCATGCCCGCGAGGAGCCGGATCTGCGTCATGAGCTCGGCCGGGATCAGGAAGTCGAGCCCGGACAGCTTGGTTACTTGCTCGCCGAACCATCCCCCGGCCTTGAGGTACGCCATGTGGGCCTCGAGGGCCTTCGCGTTCTCCGAGGCCTGGAGGATCGCCGAGGCTACCGAGGAGAAGGCGTTCGCGAGTCCGTTGACCACGGGCGCAAGCCGCTCGCCGACCATCTCCTTGAGCTCGTCGCCGAGGTTCGCTGCGCGTGCGAGCGCTCCCGAGGTTCCCTCGAGGGCCGCGTCCGCCATGCCCTCGAACCGGCTCGCGACCAGGTCGACCGCCTTGCCGGCCTCGAGCTGGGCCTCGGTGAGGTCCCGGACGATCGGGAGCGAGCGCCCGAGCGTCGAGCTCGTGCCCGCCCACGTCCGGCCAAGGGCCTCGGTTGCCTGGTCAAGGGACATGATCCCCGAGGACGCGAGCTCCACGGCGGCCTTGAGCGTCTTCTTCACCTGCGCCTCGGTGAGGTCGAGCGTGGCGAGGAACGTTGCCTGCTGCTCGATCGCATCGTCGCCGAAGATCGTCGTCTTCTGGAGGGCCTCGGCGTAGTGCTGGAGGCTCGCCGAGGCGGATCCCGACATCATAGGATTGTTGCGCACGGCCGCAGAGAGGCGGAGGAGGCTCCGCTCCTGCTCAGCGAACGCCGAGACGGAGTCGGAGATCACCTGCTTGATCGCGCGGATCCCGGCGCGGACGGCGTCCGCCGCCAGGTTCGCGACGGTCATGGAGGAGGTGAGGCCGCCGAAGGCCTTCCCGAAGTCACCGAGAGCGGAGCTCCCGGCTTTCGCAGTCTCCTTCGTCTGCTTCTCAATGCCTTCGATTGCCCGCTTGGCGTTCTTCGCCGCTTCGGACACATGCTCCTCGGCGTCGATCACTACTGAAACGCGTTCCTTGGCCATGGTCTCTCATCTCCTATCTGACGTCGTCGACTCGCGCGCCGCCTGAGCCTCAGCTTTGAGGTGGAGCTCGAGGAGTCGCCGGTACTCGGGCTCCGCCATTCTCATACGGCCCATCGCCTCCCGGTCCACGGCGGTGAGGTCGGCCCTCCCTGTGGTCGCCTGCCGTGTCGGCCTTGGCGCCGCGGACTCCCTGGCGTGCAATCCGGCCAGGATCTCCGCCAGGCGCCGCTCGGCGTCGGCCGCGCGGATGAAATACACGCTGTCCAGCGGCATCGGCGGCGTCATCGCGCAACCCCTTCCTGAGCTCGGGCCAGGCGCTCCTTGACCGCGTTCTCGGCGGGGATCATCGACGTCTCGAGGTCCTCGGCGATGGCGCTCTCGAGCGTCCCTGCCAGGCTCCCGGGCCCGCGCTCGATCAGGGCCGCGATCATCTGCCTCGTCGACACGATGGCCGCGCCGCGCTCCAAGGCGCGCCCGAAGCGCTGCCCGATCGCAGGCGGGATCCGGACCGGGCTCGTCCCTGCCGCCGTCGCGAGCTCGCGGAGATCCGCGCGGAGCTGCTCGGCGGTCGAGAGGACCTTGCGCCCGAGCACCTCGAGGTGCTTCCGGTGCTCCGCGAGGGCGGCGCCGTCCTTCACCGCGAGCTCGAGCTCCTCGTCCGCCTGGGCCTTCGCGAGCTCGGCCTCGAGCTTCTGCTTGGCGCGCGGGCCGGCCGCGACGATAGCCCCGAGGTCGGCCGCCTTCGCCCTGAGGGTCGCGGTGTCGCTCCCCTTGAGGATCGCGTCGGCGATGCGGTCCTGTGTCGCCGCCAGCTCCGCGACCGTGGCCGCGAGCTGCTCATCGAGCTTTGCGCTCTGCTCTTTCACCATCGTCGAAGTCATGCTGTTTCTTCCTTCCCGCCGGTCTCTGCCGGCGTTGTAGTTGGAGCCGCCGCCGCCGCGGCGGTCTCCGGTGACCCGCGCCCCTCAGCGGAGGGAATGACGTCGCGCGGGGGTCGGACGCGCCACGCCGCGACGCGGACGCGCCCTCGGGGCCGATGTAATGGCGAAGCCCCTGCACGGGGTGCTCCCCCGTCGGCCAGGTCTACCTCCGCTTTGCCTCCTCGAGGCCGGCGGCGTGCCGGGCGTAGAGCATGATTTTCTCCGGCAGCGTCGACGTTACGTCGAGCGCGTACATCTGCCGGATCACGCCCATGTCGGTCTCGTCGAGCGCCCTGCCCACCACTTCGGCGAAGCGGTCCCGCGCCTCGCGTTCCGTCAACAGCACGTCTGCCATGTTCCCCTCCCGTCATCTGCATCCGCCTGGCCGTGCGCTCACGGCGCCGTGCCTGGTCGGCCGCCTACTCGTCAACTTCCGGTTTCGCCGTCAGCCCGAGGAGTCCGCGAAGCTCCCACGAGATCGCCGTGAGCTCCTCCGCCCGCCGATAGAGCTCGGCGAGGGCCTCACCCCCGCGGCGGAGGCGTTCGTCCGACCCGGCCGAGGCCTTCCCCGTATAGCTCACGAGGCGCCTCAGCAGCGGGAACGTGCTCGTCGTCGACATGCCTTCCTCCTGTCCCTTGGCCTTGCTCAAGGAGTCGGTTTCGGGGTTCGTCTGCCGCCTCATCTCATCGCCCTCGTCTCACTCGATCTGGCCTCCTGCCGTTTCCCTCGGGGAATCTGGGGTTCCTTGCCGGGTACAGCGCCCGCGGAGGGCCAGAAAAGGGCCCTCGGGCGACGCGGACGTATCCGGACACCACCAGGGGCCAGATATCGCAGCCTTGGCCGCGCGCACGCGTCACAGACAGGAAGATCCGTGCCTTTGACGTACCAGCTCGGCTCGCACCGCTCCCCGCAGAACAGGCACCGCGCGATCATCGTGAGGACCTCCTCCGCCAGTGAATGCAGCCGCGGACGAAACGCTGCTCACCGCACGGCCTGCCGTCGTCGCCTGCGAGGGCCCGCGAGCAGCTCGAGCAGGAGAGGAGCTCGCGCGCCGCCTGGAGGAGCTCCGCCTCGGAGCGGAGGGTCCGGGGGTAGGGCTCGGGGTAGTCGGCGAACGGATCCGGCTCGACCGGGCGAGCGGGCGCGGGTGCGGGGCGCCTGGTAGTGATCTGCTGCTTACCCAACGTCGTGGCCTCCTTGGCCGAGAGCCCGCGTGATCGCGCCATGGCAACGCGCGCAGAGCACAGTGACGTCGTCGGGCGTTTCCTCGCCGACGCTGGAGTAGTCGCGGTGGTGGATCTCGAGCTCGCGCGTGGACCCGCAGGTCCTGCAGCGCCCCCCGGCAGCCCAGAGGGCGGCACGGCGGACGTCCTGCCAGGCGGGGGTCCGGAGGTACTCGGCATAGGAGAGGCGGCCGCCGAGGACCGTCAGGCGGGCGTCAGAAGAGCTGCTCATCGCCGCTCTCCTGTCCTTCGCTTGGCGCTTCGCTTGGTGGGGTATCCGTTCCCTTTCGTCGGTTTTCTGGGCTTTCTTCGCTTGGCGCCCTTAGGAAAGGGCGGGCGCCAAGCGAAGAATTCGAGCCTCGCTTGTCGCTTGGCGGCTCTTCGCTTGGCACCACCAAGCGAGAATAGACCTTTGCGTGAGTCTTCCCGCGGGCATCGGTGCTGAGGGTTTCGTGGGACACCATGTCCCGCAGGATGGACCGCAGGCGCTTCTCTCCCACGGCGAGCTCGCTCCCCGCGAGCCAGCTCTGGATCTCCTGGTACGTCTTCGCGCCCTCGGCGAGACACGTGAGGATCTCCGTCTCGACGTCGCGCGCCTCGGCATGCACCTCGCCGATGTAGCGCAGGCGGGCCGTGGATCCCTGCGCCTCGAGCTTGAGCTTGAAAGGCTCGATCGGGGCCCTCCTGGCCTTCACGCTCGAAAACACCAGGTAGGGGTCCGACTCCTCGCCGGCACGGACGAGCTTGTACTCGAAGTCAACCGCCGCCTGGATATCGGTCGAGCCGCGCCCTCGTTCGGCAGTCCACCCGTGGTGATGCAGAATCACTACCGTCGTGCCGAGGTTCACGAGGGCCCGGAAGCGCTCCATGACGGGCGCCATGTCCGTGCTCTCGCTCTCCTCGCCGGAGTGGAAGCGTATCAGGGCGTCGAATCCGACGAGCACCGGCCGGAGCTTCCGGACCGTGTTGGCCAGGCGCCCGAAGCTTTCGTCGACGTCCAGCTTGACGCCGGCGAAGTGGAGGAACGAGATCGAGGTGGACGTGGTCACGCCCATGGCCCGGAGGCGGACCGCGAGGTCGCTCGCGCTGTTCTCCTGGTCCACGATGAGCACCGGGCCCGTGGCGCAGACCTCGAAGTGCCCGAGGAACGGGCGACCCGTGGCGCAGGCGACCGCGAGCTCGCCGAGGAGGAAGCTCTTGCCGACACCGGACAGGGAGCCGATGGTGTTCAGGGTGTTCTTGTCGAGCACGTCGTCGATCAGGGGCTCGGGCGGCGGCGCCTCGAAGAGCTGCGCGATCGTGGTGAGCTCGTAGCAGGGCGCGTCCTTCTCACCCCAAGGCTTCGCCGCCTTCACGAGCTCGAGGAAGTCGTCGGGCTCCCGGAACGGATCGGCGAGCCAATCGCTCACGTCCTTGCCGTGGTCGGCCGTCACCTCGAAGCCGAGGTCCACGACCTTGACCGTGCATCCCCTCTCGGCGAGGGCCTTGCCTACCATGTCACGGTGTCGCATGCCCGGGACGTCGGCATCCCAGAACAGGAGCACCTCGGCTCCGGCCGGAAACACGTCGGTGTCGATCTGTCGCCACTGTCCGGCGCCCCCCGGGCACGTGGTCGCGCAGATCCCCGCGGCGGTCACGCGGTCGGCATCCTTCTCGCCCTCCACGACCGCCACGACCTGGCGGGCCTCGAGCGCGGCCGTGAGCTCCGGCAGGCGGTAGAGCAGGACCACGATGCCTTTACCCCGGAGCCCCGGCTCGCCGTGGGCGTCGTACCAGACCATGTTCTTCTTGCCCGGCTCCTTCGGCGGCAGGCGGCGCTTGATCGCCAGGAGCTTGCCCTGCGCGTCGCGGTAGAGGTACTCCGCCTCCGGCCCGGCGTGCCCGTTGCCGCCGATCGGAGGAGCATCCCACCCCAGGCGCAGGGCAACCTCGGAGAGCTTGCCCGGCACAGCCTCGCCGCAGGCGAAGCAGTGGAAGCTCGCCTTCTCCGTGTTGACGCCGGCCGAGGGGTGCGTGTCGTTGTGGAAGGGACAGCGTACCGTGATCTCGGCTCCGCGCTCCTCGGCAACGGTGAAGTGCTCGCGGGCCCACGTCGCGACGTCGGCGATCATAGGTCCACCCCGTGCTCGCGGTAGCAGGCCGCATCGAGGTTGTACCGCAGTCGGTCGAGAGCATCGAGGGAGCGCTTGGCGTCCCGGAGGAGCGGCGAGGCAACGGGGTAAGCGCGGCCAATGTCGATGATGGAGTCCAGAACGGTCTCGCGCGCGACCCGCAGTTTCGCGGCCATCTCGCGGTGCGCCGCGAGAGTCAGGCCCGGCTTTCGACGTCCAGCGCCCCTCATGCCGGCACCTCCTCGCGCTCGAGGCGCGCCTCGAGGCGCTGCACGGCTCGGCGGTAGCGCCTCGCGGACGAGGCCATGTCGCGGCCCTGCCAGGCCGTCGCGTGCTTGGCCCATGCAGTCGCGAGCTCGCGCAGCTCGACTCGAACATCGACCAGGTCGTCGGAGGGCCCGGGGGGCTCCGTGGAGGGCGCGATCATAGTCGCGCCTCGGCGTGCTTCGCCGGCAGGCTCGACTCGGTGCGCACGAGCTCCGTCCGGATGATGCGTCCGCCCTGGACGAATAGGCTCAGCGTGACGCTGCCATAGTCCAGGGCCCGAACGGCACGCGCGAGACGCTCAGCGCCTTCGGCGACCAGGTTGTCAAGGTCCGCGTCGCTTTCGGTTGCGGACATAGTCACGGTCCCTTCGCCGGGACGGCGGTGCGGGCCAAGAATTCGGAGAAATCGGAGTCCGTCACAAGGATCCGCCGGCCGACTTGATGATACGGCAACTGACCCTGTGCCTTCAGGCGCCAGGCGGTAGGCGTGGAAACCCGCAGCTCCCGGGCGACCTCCGGAATCGTGCGGCAGTTGGTACCCATACATCCCCTCCCAGGGTTCCGCGCCAATGAAAACGGCCGCACGGAACGAGCGATCTCCGGGTTGAGTCAATCCCCGGAGAGTCCTCGCTCCGCGCGGCCGTATCTCGGCTGGCGCGTTACTCTCTGATTATCGGCATATCCTTTGTGTGTGTAAAGGGCTGTGGTATTGATCCACAGATTGTCACTAGCCGTGCCGCTCCGACCTATTCGCCACCGAGTGAGATTCCCGAGTGAGACACGACCCTCGCCGGTCCTGCCGGCGCTCCGGATCCGCGTCGTCGGGCCCGCCTTCGGGCCCGAATCCGAGGCCTTGCCGGGTTACCCGCCCGCACCGCAGCCCTCGCCGACGAGGCCTCGGGACCGGGCCCCTGGACACCTCAAGGGCGTCCAGACCGGGCCTGTAGCGGTGCTCGAGCTCGCGAAGGTGTCCGGACACCATCTCGGCCTCGGACGCCACGCCAGGCGCCACAGAATGCCCTCGAGGGCGAGCTCGGTGTGGACGGATGGCGACGCTACGCGAGGGCCAGGATCGGAGAGCCGGTTGCGATGTTGGGGGGATTGGCGCGGGCGCGGAAAAGGTCCCCGGCCGGGAAGGCCGCCGGCACGGGGACCGAACACTTGACCGCGGTACGAGCACCGCCGGCGAGCGGACGCCGGGGGCGCCTCCGGGTTGGTGCTCTACCGCGGTCGCCTCTCATGACTTCGCCGTCAGCCTCCCAATGGCCTTCTCGATGCGAGTCTGCTTCTCCCTCGTCACGCGGTCGCGGTTCTTCCTGTAGCGCTGCACCGTGGCAACCGACACGCCCGCCGCCTCCGCGATCACGTAGGCATCCATGGGAGCCGGGTCGGGGTGTGTGTACGCCTGCTGTGTCGGGCGGCGCATCTCCTCCCGTGCCGACGCGTAGTTGGCGAGGATCTTCTTGAGGTTGTCGACGAGCTCGACCGGGGGCTTCCCGACGTCGATCCCGGCGGCCGACGCGAGGGACTGTATCTGCCCCTCCGCCCGCTCCACGCGCGTCTCGAGGAGCTCCAAGCGCTCATCGCTCCACGTGAGCAGGCCGCGGAAGACCCTCCATTCGCCGATCATCTGCTCCTGCCGGAGTCCGGCCTCGACCCTGATCCGGCTGAACGCGAGGACGATGGAGTGCATGAGGTGGGCAAACTCGTCCTGCATCTCGCGCGTCGGCAAGACCGCGACCTTCTTGTGCGTCATGTCGTACAGCTTGGCCTCGGCCGGCCTCCTCGCGGCCGGCGCGGAGTGTGCCCCCCTCACTGCGGGCGCTCCACGAGGTAGCGCTCAGGCCGCTCCGTCATGCGCTGGAGCTCGCGATCGAACTGCTGCATCCGCGCCGCCGGGATATCGCGCTCCCGCTCGTCGAGCCAGTAGCGGATCTCCGCGACGATGCCGCCCACGAGGATCTCCTGGAGCGACTTGTCTGTGATCGGGATGATCTTCCGGAACGCGTCGTAGAGGTCGGGCTGCAGGCGGACGGTAAGGGTGATGGTGGGGTCTCGGCGGGCGAGACGGGCTCGGGACGCTCGGAACTGAGCGACCATGCGTTCGTATTCGGTCAAGATGCGCCTCCGTTGGTAGGTGCTGTCCGTTGGTCTGTGAATGCCAGGAAACCGCCCAACGGGGAACGGCTTGTCGGGAGCTACCCTATCCTGGCGCCTCGAAGGTACGTCCTCCGGGCCGCCGGTGTCTACTTCCGTGCACCCCCCTTCCGCTCGACGTGCTCGCGCAGCACGCGCAGCACAACCTCGCGCATCGTGGTCCCGGTCTCGGCGGCCTCCACCTTGAGGCGGCGGAGCAGATCCGCCGGGACGTTGCGTATGCTTAGAACGCTCATGCTGTAACTGTAGTCGATGCTGCATGGCCTGTCAACAGGATCTTTGCAGCGCCGGCCGTGCGGCGTGCGTCCGCCGAGACCGTGCCAAGCCGGCCTCGAAGGAGTCCGCGGCGTCCTCGATCTCCTCCTTGGAGTAGCGGCCTCTCGGCGCGAGCGCATCACCTTCCGGGCCGTTCAGCGCCGCGGCGCAGCTCCCGAAGATGAAGCCGTCGAGGCCTTCGCCGTCCGCCTCGATAGCCGCGGCGAGGATCTCCCACGCTACGCGTGGCACGCGGACAGTCGCTTCCTGGTCGGGGCCCTTCAAGGTGAGCGTCACCACTCCGCGGGCCAGGGCGGCGAGGTAATCGGTGCGCAGGTTGTCCATGGTTCGGTCTCCTTTCGAGTCTACAGTCTTCAAGGGTCGCGGGCTCATGCCGACGCCACCTTCCCGGCGAAGGGAAGGATCTGCCCGAAGGCCTTCGCTGCGGCCTCCCCGGCCTGGCGAAGCATGTCCTCCGTTCGGTGCGAGCTGTAGTGCTCGTGCATGAGGGAAGACGCGTGGCCGGTCGCGAGTCGCACAACGCGCTCATCAGCGCGGTCGGACATGCGCGAGGCGTAGAAGTGGCGCCAACTGTGGAACACGACTCCGCGAGCTCGCCAGCTCGCCTTGGCCGTGCGCGCCTTCTCCTCATCCTGGCGGTCCGCGGGCTCCGGGAGCGAGAGCGCGAGGAGTGCGGCCGCAAGTCCCACGCGCAGGAAGTCGGCGCGCATAGGGCGATCGGCGGACGTCCCGTAGAACACGAACCGATCGGCTCCGGCGTCGTGCGGGCTCGTGGCGAGCAGCGCGAGCAGGTCCTCGCGGACAGCGGGGAGCAGGGGCACAGTGCGCTCCTCGCCGGTCTTCGTGCTCTTCAAGCCCTCGAGGTCCGACCAGGAGTGTTGTACGCGCAGCCGGTAGTTGCCGTCGACGAACAGCTCGGCGCCGATATCTCGAGCTCGCACCGCGAGAACCTCGCCGTTCCTGAGCCCTGTGGTGGCGGCGAGCAGGGAGCCGACGCGAGAGCGCTCGTCTTTCCACGCGAGCCGAAAGAGGGCCTCGGCCTCGGCCAGCGTCAGGACGCCTCGCGCCTTGGTGTCGCCGGAGAAGCGCCGGAGGCCCCTGGTCGGGTCGGAGGTGAGCATGCCGTTGTTGTACGCCCAACGGAGGGCAACCGTGCCGGGCTCGAGGGTGTTGTTGATGCTCTTCGCCATGAGATCCTGCTCGCGGAGCTGGATCCCGAAGTCGGAAAGGTCGGCTCGCGTGACCTCTGCCAGGCGCTTGCCCTCGAAGTAGGGTTTCCAATGGGCGCGCACGTGGCTCAGGGCGTCGACGCACCGGCGCTGGCCGATCTGCTGCCCGTGGGCGTGCTTCTCCCGGACATAGGGGGAGGATTCGTATGTCCACATGCGCTCGAGGAAATCGGTGAGCAGCTCGGCGCCCGGGCCGCCCTTGGCGACAGCGCCGCCCTCGATCAGATCGCGCGTCCGGAGCGCGTCCAGGATGCGGCCCGCGTCCTCGGGGGTCAGGGGCGCGCCGCGGATCTGCGCGAGCAGTGTGTCGACGCTCAGGACGTCGTCGACGGGCCTCGGCGTCGCGTGCCTGCCGGTAGGCCAGCCCTCGGCCTGCCACCTGAGCACGACGAGCTCCGCGCTGTTGCGGGAGCGTTCGCCGGTGCACCGTGCCGTGAGGTACTTCCCGAGCTCGTGGGAGTAGAGCTGCGCGTACCACTGTCCGTGGCGGCGGTGAAGCGAGAAACGTGCCGACATAGCCCCTCCTCGGCCCCGTCTCACAACGGGGTCTCACTCCGTGGGGGACAATGGCATCCGTTTCTCGGTAGCCTGTCCGGTAACTCGTTACGGCGACTCGGGTTGTTCCCTGGTCTCCTTCGAGGGCGCTGCCGGTCCTTCCGGGCTAGTCGCCCTCGAACGGTTACTATCCCACGTTATCCGACGTTGTCAGTGTATATCATGCTATGGAGGGCGTCAAGCGGATCGCGCGTTCCGGCGCCCGGCGCGGTCCTCCCGCGCGGTTCCTGTCTCAGTGAAACGTCTCACTTGCCAAGGGGGGGGGCGGCGCGGGCGCGGAGCGGTCACCACTTCCAGTCGCGGAAGCTCTTCGAGTCCTCGAGGTGCCGGCGCGGAGCAGGCCTCTCCGGCTCAGGCTCGGGGTCTGGAGGCGGCGGTACGAAAGGGATCGCGGGCTCCGGGATCGGCTCCGGCGTCGTAGCCGCGAGCTCCGCGACCGGCACCGGGTCGCGAACAGGCGGCGGGGCGATCGCGGGCGGGATCTCCGGCAGGTCCTGCCAATCGTCGGGCGAAAAACCGACGTAGCCCTTGATCCCGCCGTCGGCAACCTGGAGCAGGAGGCGGTCGCCGTCCTCGAGCGTGGATCCGCGCGCCTTGCGGTGCAGTGCGCCAACCATGGCGGCCTGCGCCGGCGTGAGGTGGTCAAGCAGCGGCCCATCGATCGGGATCTCGGGCGCACGCGCGGCCTCGGCGGCCATGAGGAGCGCGCCGATCCGGCAGTGTTCCCGGACGCACGCGAGGAGCGCCGGGAGGCAGGCCAGGCGCTCCGTGCCTGTGAGCTCCTCGATCTGCTTCAGGGCGGCCAAGACCTTGTCCTTCGAGGCGTGGAGCTCGCCGAGGAGCTGCTCGGCGTTCGCGAGCTCGCCCGCCTTCCGCTTCGCCTTCGCCCGGCCGAGAGCTCCGAGGACGTGCTCCTTGTGGCGAAACACGGCCGTCGGCGAGAGGCCGTGCCGTTCCGCGATGTTGCGGAACGTTGCGCCGGCCGCGAGCTCGGCGTCGATCTCCTTCCGATCGGCATGGGAGCAGGCGGAACACTTCTGCGGCATGGTTCCTCCTCAGCGCTGCGGCGGTCGGCCGATCGGTGCCTGGCGGTCGACGCGGCGGCGGTTCTCCGTGTCGATCGAGATGATCCTGCCCTCGTGGACCTTGAGGACCACGGCGCCGTAGTCGACGGTCGCGAGCTCACGGCGGACCGTTTCGAGGGCCCATCCGTCAAGCTTCTCTCCGATCATGACGCACCTACCTTTCCGCCTGGCGGTCGGGGTGCCATCGGGTGCCGCTCCCCGAAGGCCAGGACGTTCTCCCCCGTTGGCATCCCGCGGATCCCGAGGAGCACCTCGCCGACCCGCTGCGCCTCGGCGACGGCGACGGCCAGGTAGCGGTACTGCTCGTGGAGGAGCTCGAGGAGCTCCGGCAACGCGAGGCCGCTCCGGTCTCGGCCGCGGTCTACGGCCTCGTGCATGCTCGTGATGATCCCCGTCGTCCGGAGGATGGTCTCGCCCGCCGATAGCCAAGCTCGCCGGAGGACGGTCTCGGCCTCTTGCTGCGTCACGTGATCGCCTCCTCGATGTGGATCTTCCCGCCGATCCCGGCGTAGGCCTCGAGGCTTTGGCCGCAGGTCTTCCCGAGCTCGCTCATGCCGCCGGCGCCGAAGATGCTGCCCTGGATCGTGAAGAACATGTAGATGTCCGGCTGGTGCTCCACGGTCGTCGTGCTGCCGGAGGCGAAACCCGCCGTCGTGAGGTAGTCGGAGCCGGCGTTCCTCAGATCGTCCCAGTTGGGCGTCAGGAGCGGCCTCGTGAACGCGTCGGTTATGAAGCCCTCGGGCTTGTCGATCGTCGCTTCGATCTGGTTGAAGGGGTGATTGAGGTTCCAGAAGAACACCTTCAGCTGATCCACGCCGTACCGGATCCACTGCGAGAACCAGCCGAGGAGATCCGCGACGAGCTGGATCGGGCGGGAGAGGGCGTCGATCACTGGAATCACGGCGGCGATGATCATGCCGAGAAGGTCGAAGACCGGGACGAGGGCCCCGAGGATGGGCGCGAGCATCGAGCCAAGCGCCCCGCCGACCATGACGAGGGCGCCCATGACAGGCTCGAGGACCTCGTTGACTGCCGGCCCGACGACGTCGAAGATCCCCTCGAGCACGGGCTTCAGCGCCTCGAGGAGCAGGCCGAGCTCCCCGTACTGGATAACGGAGGCCGCGATCTGACCGGCGAGCCCTCCGGCCTGCGTGGCTGCCGCTGCTACCGCGTCGCCGAAGTCCTTCATCCGCGCGTTGCTGGCATTGATGCCAGCGGCCTCCTCGAGTCCGCCAGATCCGCGGCCCGACTCGAGGATGCTCTTGACGGCGCCGGGGAGGCTCGAGAAGGCGCGCTCGACCTCCGTCGTGGCGACGGTAAGCTCCTGCGCCTCCCGCCACTGCTTCTCCGTCATGAGGAAGAGCTCCTCGAGGGCGTCCGTGGTGTTCGGGAAGAGCGCGCTCAGGTCCGTCATGCCCTCGCGGAAAGCGTAGGTGTCCTCCGTCACGAGCTGGAGCGAGTCGGAGAAGTCCCCGGCGTAGGTGAGGACCTCGCGGATCGGCTCGGGGGCGTAGCCTGGCGCCTCGGTGTCCGGCACGTGGT
>ERZ869929.916-NODE-916-length-12607-cov-3.953314_pt1 | contig 12607 bp, 12 predicted proteins | sample MGYA00579312_ERZ869929 | MGnify/ENA primary metagenome ERZ869929 (study PRJEB32216, sample SAMN09231818) | wastewater metagenome | place: USA: Maryland | collected 2016-08-09 | study: EMG produced TPA metagenomics assembly of the PRJNA472060 data set (Reclaimed... | reverse complement strand
TACTGTAGCTGCCAACAGTGGCGCTGCTGGTATGGCTGCCAAACCAGTTCACACAGCTGGTGGTGAAGAAAAAGGTCGTGCTGCACCCACAGCCAAAGATGTTGGCGTAACACCAACTCAGGATGCAGGCAGCAAGGCATTTAAAACCGCAGCACCCAAGCCAGTAACTGCACAAGCAGCTGGTGTAAATGCTCGCACACCTTTCCCTAAAGGTTAAACGTAAGATATGGCTCAGTATCTAAAAGAACATCTCAGCTTCACTCAAGCCCAGTGCGAACTGGTGCTTGAGGATGCTGCTGATGGATCTGGTAAAAAGCTCTATGGCATGCAGGGTATCTTCATTGAAGGAGATAAACGCAATGCCAACGAGCGCATTTACCCCGGCCATGAAATCAGACGTGCAGTCAACACTATCAACGAACAAATTACAGAAGGTCATAGTGTGTTGGGTGAAGTAGATCACCCCGATGATCTCAAGATTAATTTGGACCGCGTGAGTCACATGATTGAAAAAATGTGGTGCGAAGGTTCAGTAGGATACGGAAAACTCAAGTTATTGCCCACCCCCATGGGCCAGCTGGTCAAGACCATGCTGGATTCGGGTGTAAAACTTGGTGTTTCAAGTCGTGGATCAGGCAATGTCGACGACAGAACAGGACATGTCAGTGACTTCGAAATAGTCACTGTTGATGTGGTTGCCCAACCCAGCGCACCAAACGCATATCCCAAAGCTATCTATGAAGGACTCATGAATATGAAGTATGGTCATAGACTGATGGAAATTGCCAAGGAAGCAGGCCAGGACAACAGGGTAGAGAGATATTTGAAGAGCGAAGTTGTCAAGCTCATCAAAGATCTCAAGATCTAAGGAGAAATTGATGCTAGACGCAATCAAACCATTACTAGATAGCAACCTGATCACTGAGGAAACTCGTCAAGAGATCAATGAAGCTTGGGAATCCAAGCTCAATGAAGCTCGTGAACAGGCTCGTGCAGAACTTCGTGAAGAATTTGCACAACGCTATGAACATGACAAACAAGTGATGGTGGAAGCCCTGGATCGCATGGTAACAGAAGGTCTCAACACAGAGATTCAAAGCATTGCTGCTGAAAAAGCACAACTGGCTGAGGATCGTGTCAAGTTCCAACAAAAGATGACTGAGAGTGCTACGAAGTTCAACGGCTTCCTAGTAACCAAGTTGGCTGAGGAACTGGGCGAACTGCGCAAAGACCGCAAAGCACACAACGAAGGCCTCGAAAAACTCGAAGGATTTGTTGCGCACGCTCTTGCACGCGAGATTCGTGAATTTGCTCAAGACAAGCAAGATTTGATTAACACCAAAGTCAAGCTGGTCAGCGAAGCTCGTAGTAAGTTGGAAAATCTCAAAGCACGTTTCGTTAAGGAAAGTGCTGACAAGATGACCCGCGCTGTTAGCAAGCATTTAAAGGCTGAACTTAGTCAGTTGAAAGAAGACATCCAAGTTGCTCGTGAGAACAATTTTGGACGTCGTATCTTTGAAGCATATGCAAGTGAATTTGGTGCTACTCACCTCAATGAGAAAGCCGAAGTTCGCAAGTTGCACAACATCATTGCTGAAAAAGAACGCAAACTTGACGAAGCCATCCAACTCTCAGCTCGTGCCAAAACACTGGTTGAAAGTAAAGAACGCGAACTGCGTATGATTCGTGAATCCAATGAGCGTGATAACACTCTTGGTGAATTGCTACGTCCCTTAAACAAGGAAAAGCAAGAAGTCATGCGTAATTTGCTCGAAAGCGTTCAAACTAACCGTTTGAAAAATGCTTTTGAAAAATATCTACCAGCTGTATTAGCAGAAAACCGACCAGCAAAAGCCTCAAAAGTGATTGCTGAAAGCGTTACTGAAGTCACTGGCGATAAAACTGCCGCTAGAGTGCAGGAAGATGATGCATCCACAAGCAATGTCTTTGAACTCAAGCGCCTGGCAGGTATCTAAATAGAAAGAAAAAGGAGACTTAAATGTCACAAGAACTACTTGAAAGCCGCTGGGGCGAGACCAAAGAAGCCTTAATGGAAGGTCTGAACGGCACCAAGCGCAATAGCATGAGTGTTATCCTCGAAAACACTCGTAAGTATTTGAAAGAGAACGCAAGTTCTGGTTCAACTGCTGCTGGTAACATCGCCACACTTAACCGTGTGATTCTGCCAGTTATCCGTCGTGTTATGCCTACCGTTATTGCTAACGAGTTGGTTGGCGTTCAACCCATGACCGGACCGGTTGGTCAAATCCACACTCTGCGTGTTCGTTATGCACAGAGCTTGAACGACCAAAGTGCAGCCGCTACTAGCGTCACAGCTGGCCAGGAAGCACTGAGCCCATTCACTATCGCTCAGGCATATTCTACTGTTCCTCAGAACACTGACACTGCCACTGCTTACACTGGCGGCAACACAGCTACCATGGAAGGCACTGGCGGTAAGCAGATCAGCATTCAGATTCTGAAGCAAGCTGTTGAAGCCAAGACCCGTAAGTTGCAAGCTCGTTGGACATTTGAAAGTGCCCAAGACGCTCAAGCCATGCACGGTATTGACGTTGAAGCTGAAATCATGGCTGCTCTGGCACAAGAAATTACCGCTGAAATCGACCAGGAAATCCTGTTGAGTCTGCGCACTCTTGCTGCTACTGAGTTCACATACAACCAAGCTACTGTTTCTGGTACTGCTACATTCGTTGGTGACGAACACGCTGCTTTGGCCGTGTTGATCAACCGTGTTGCTAACCTGATTGCACAGCGCACACGTCGCGGTGCTGGTAACTGGGCTGTTGTTTCTTCAGCTGCTCTGACTGTTCTGCAGTCTGCAACCACTTCTGCTTTTGCTCGCACTACAGAAGGCACTTTCGAAGCTCCTACAAACACCAAGTTTGTTGGAACACTGAACGGCGCAATGCGTGTGTTCGTTGACAGCTATGCTGCTGACACCACTCCTGTGCTGGTTGGTTACAAAGGTTCGTCAGAAGCTGATGCTGCTGCGTTCTATTGCCCATACATTCCGTTGATGAGCAGCGGTGTTGTATTGGATCCAACAACCTTCGAACCAGTCGTGAGCTTCATGACTCGTTATGGTTACATTGAGCTTACCAACACTGCATCATCTTTCGGTAATGCAGCCGACTACCTCGGAGAAATTGCAGTTTCGAACTTGTCTTTCAGCTAATCACTGCAAGGCTATTCAAAAAGCACAAAAAAAGCACCTTCGGGTGCTTTTTTTGTTGAATACGTTAAGTGGGCGAAATCGCACTCAATCATAAATAACTGTATGAAGCCATACACCTATCTAATAAAACATCGCCCAACTGGTAAAGTATATTACGGTTTTAGAGCCGCTAATAAAGTTGATCCAATGGATGACTTATGGAAAATATATTTTACAAGCAGCCAATATGTTCAGCAACTCATTGAAGAAACTGGAATAGATAGTTTTGATGTTGAAATACGTAAGATATTTGATACTAAAGAACAAGCTAGTAACTGGGAAACTCGTGTATTATCTAAATGCAATGTGTTAAAGGATAGTCGATGGCTTAATCAAAATATAGCAGGATACATTGTCCCGACAGAAACATCTAAGCAAAAAATTAGCGAGTTTCATAAAGGTAAACTTAAGAGTGAGAGTCACAAAGAAAAAATTAGACAGGCACTAAAAGGAAAACCTAAACAATCCTTGGCTTATCAAACTGACGAATACAGAGAGTTGATGTCTAAGTTAAAATCGGGATCTAAAAATGGTAGATATGGCAAAGAAGTTTCTGCTGAAACTCGTTCTAAAATAGGAAAAGCTAATCGAGGAAAAGTTCCAAGCAATAAAGGAAAGCCAATGAGCGAAGAGCAGAAAGCTAAGATAAGAGCTACTATTGCTTCAAAAAAGGGTAAATAACACATTATGATACCATTTACCCCAAACGCAGTGGCAAAATGTTTTGGCACAGTAGTTGCCGATATTAATAAAATAGCCAATAGCAGCGTCACTGCATGGTTTAAATCTACATTTCCTGACGTGACTCGTATTGCAAGTCTGAATCCTGAGTTGTTTAATCCGGCGTTAGCAAATACAAATGTAACTATTATTCCTATAAAGCCGCCGCAGGACCGACGGTCTAGAACCTACATTCGAGACGTTGACTCTTATAATATAGCAATATCAAAAATAAAAGTAGCATTTGTTATTGATCTTAAGGCTGCGATGGAATGTGCAGGATATTCTCCAGGCCAAATTCAACAAACTGTAGCAGCATTTGATAAATTAATTCCCGTTCTTAGAATTGGTAAATTTTAACTAATCCAATCTGGACTGCGAAAGCACAAAAAGGCCCTTCGGGGCCTTTTTTTATGATTGTTTTTTACAAAGTAGAAAACCCTGACATCCAGTTCGGTCAATCCAGGAGAAGTCAGGGCCGGATAATATAGTTTTAACGACCTAATGTAGTAAATTACTCAGTGAACGAATATTTATCGGTGAGTATTGTTATTATACTACTCTAGTTCTTCCACCACGAAAGGTATTGGCAAAGTTGATCAACCACGCTGTCCCAATCTCCAATACTAGGTTGTCTAAACAGTTTGGCACTGGGATACCATGGACTGTCATTGCGATTCAACAACCAACGCCAATCCTGTGCATAATGATTGAGCATGATCCAGGTTGGGCGACCCAGTGCGCCTGACAAGTGACTGACTGCGGTGTCAACTCCGATTACCAAATCAAGATTGTGTATCAATCCAGCTGTGTCTCCCCAGTGATTAACAGTGCCAGGATACAGCCTTACGCCCAAACTCAACAATGTTTGATTTTCTTCTTCTGTGGCATCGGCCTGCAGATTTACCCATTGATGTTCAGGATTGCGTTTGATTAGATCCACAATGTTGTTGAACGTCACTGATTTGTGTCGATTGAGCCAGGTGTCTCTGCGCCCAGACCATGATATCCCGATTCGTTGCTGAGTCTTGGGTCCTAGTCGTTGTTGCCATTGTTTTACAGATTCTGCTGATGCATCAATGTATTGCAACGGCGAATTTAACGTATCGTATGTCAAGTCCAACGGAACAGGCAAACTCATCAACATTGCCCAGCAGTCGAAATTTTCTACAACATCGTTGTAAGGCAACACTTCGACGCCTTGCATGATTTTTGACGATTGCATCACAGGCACAGCAGTGTCTGTTACTTGAAGATATATTTTTTTAGGATTGCGCTGTTTGACATTGGCAACAAATCTGCAAAATTGAAAGATATCCCCGTGTCCCTGCTCGCCTAACAACAGTATGGTTTTTCCTGACAAATCTTCACCAGACCACACCGGCTGTGAGTATTGTGGCAGCAATCCTTGCAAATGTTCAAAACGCCAGCGAGATTCGTAGTGTTTCATGCCAAGACGCAGATCTCCTTTGAGCAGCAACGCCACAGCAAGATTAAACTCAGCAGTGCTCATTGCAGGATCTAGTATGCAAGCATGCTCAAGGAATGGAATAGAACGTTGCGGAAAATTCAGTTCTCTTAGGGTATTGCCATAGTTGTTGAACGCCGCAGCAGAGTCTGGCTCTAAAATCATTGCTTGTCCAAAACAAGCCAACGCATTGTCAGGTTGAGTCAGCTCTCTATAGGTAATACCAGCATCGATATATTCTTGATATGTCATGGGTTATTTAAAACATAACCGTCCCATAAATAAAATTAACGTAATTCTGCGTTTTATGCGGATACCACCGCGTAGTGGCTAGAACCCACACCGGACTTCTGTAAGGAGAAAACAAATGGGACGTCCTCTCAAAATTCAAAAATATGGTACTGCACAAGGTATCACATACGGTTCAAACGGTGATGTAAATCAACCTGCTGCTGGCGTGCCAGTGGATCAAGGTTATCCAAACTTCGGTAGTTTGACCGATCCAGAATATTATTCTTCATTGACCGCAGCCAACTTCTATGGTGTAGTTGGTGGTGCTAAGTCTGATGCATTGTCAGCAGCTTATCCTATTGTCAAAGTTGAAGTCAACATCACCAACAGCTCCAGTGGTCAAACACCTGGCGTTATACTGCGTCAAAAAGGCAGCCACAAGTATTTGGTAGCTACCACTGCCAGCATTGATCCTGCTAATGCTGTTGCTGGTGTGGCTCTGCGTATCACTGCTGTTGGCGACACTGACTGGGCAGCAATGGGCCTGCGTGGCGCTGCTGCTGTGGGCACAATCTTTACTCCAACTGCTGCTGCTGGTTCTGGAACTTCGGGCACTGCACAAGAAGTTGGTGTTTGCATACTGACCAGTGACCTGACACCAACAGCAGGTTTAATGAGTATCAGCTATGCAGTCGGCGGCGACTCGACCGAAGTTGCTGTTTCTAAGTTGACTAACAAGTTCTTGCAAGGCTGGACAGGTTTTGCCAACGCTGATGGTTCATCTTTAACAACCTATGCCGACGGTGGAGACAACGCAGGTGAAGTTGATTACTCAGGTGAAACCACTTACCTGGCCAACTTCTTCACAGACGAAGCTGGAGCACAAGCAACCAAATCTGGTGCAGAAGCCGATACATTCGCCAATACCACAGGCGAAATCGAGCTGGCACAAGTGGAAAAATACACTTCTTAATTGTATTTTTTTCGACCAAAACCTCTCAGCTATATACTGGGAGGTTTTTTAATGAGCATAGCATTTGTTTTGGGCAACGGTCAGAGTCGCAGCGTATTGTCTCTGCATGATTTAAAAAAGTTTGGCTCTATATATGGATGCAATGCCTTGGTTAGAGACTTTGTGCCTGATGTGTTGGTAGCCACAGATCGACCCATTGCTGCACACATTGAACAGTCTGGCTATGCAAAAAACAACAAGTTTTATACACGCCGACCTGGTGTAGATTCTGGATCATTGACCATACCCAAACCCTATTTTGGCTTTAGTTCAGGCCCAGTGGCCACTGCATTGGCAGCATTGGATCAAAATCGTCGAATATACATGCTGGGCTTTGATCTAGGTCCTACTGAAAACAAACAGTTCAACAATTTGTATGCTGGCACAGAGTTCTACAAAGAAATTGGCAGCAATCCTACATACACAGGCAATTGGGTAAAACAAATACAGCAAATTTGTAGAGACTTCCCAGACACAAAATTCATCAGAGTTTGCGGCAAAACCACGGCCAGGCTGACAGAATTAGATGGGATCAAGAACATGGAACATCTGCCGCTGCAAGCTTTTGTAGAGCGGATAAATAATGTGAAGGATCTTTAAATGGCAACCGTAAAAACAACCAGTGGTGATTACACAATCAATGTAGGACCTTATGATTCCGGCAATACGAAATGGGCCGGAACAATGAATGTCAACGGCAACCTAAACGTTGCTGGCAACATTACCTATGTCACTGACATTGCGGTCAACGATGCATTTATTATTGTTGCTGCCAACAACACTGGCACCGTGACTGACATGGGTGTGGTTGCAACCAAAGGCACAGGTATCTATGCCGGCTTGAGATTCGATGTTGCTGCCAATGCTTGGCAGATCAGCAGCAGTGTAAACGTTGATGGATCTCCAATCTCTGCCTATTCAAACATCAACTCGGGCGGCGGTGCAGCATTTATCGGTGGATCCAACACTCAAGTGCAGTTCAACGATGGCGGCACATTTGGTGCCACTGCAAATCTAACTTTCAACAAAGTCACTAATGTTTTGACCCTTCAAGGATCACAGGCCCTGGGCAATATAGGCACGCCTCCTAGTTCAGTGTCCAATTCTGTGGTGATCTACAACAATGCCACCGGTGCCGGCGCAACTGGTCTGTATGTAATTTCTGCCACAGCCAATGACGAATTAACTGCTTACAACAAAGCCAAATTGTTGAGCATCATACTCTAAGGAACAACAATGTCAATTTCGACCGCAAACGTAACAACTTCCACAGCCAATGCTTATGTGAGCACAGGCAATACTGCTGTGACATTTTTAAGTTTGGCAAACTACAGTGCATCTAATGTGTCTGCCAATGTATATGTTGTTCCCAGTGGCAATGCTGTTGGTAATCTAAACATTGTGGTAGCAAATATCCAAATTACCACTCAAGACACCTACCAGTTCTATGCCGGCAATGAAAAACTTATTTTGGCCAATGGAGATTCAATTCAAGTTGATGCCAGTGCCGACAATGCAATTGCAGCGGTAGTAAGTTATACGTCAATTTAATGGGATACTTCTTAAAAAATCGTCAGTTACAAAGTGGAAGTTCGGGTGTTGTCATGCCCGCAGGCAGCAGTGCCACACGTCCTGACGCACCTGTGTTTGGGTTGATTAGATACAACACAGACACTGGATATGTGGAGTTTTTCAACGGCAACGTTTTTCAAAGTCTAGCTGTGGCTGGTGGAATCAATTACACAGTTGATACGTTTGCAGGCGATGGCAGCACCACTAACTTTACCATGAGTGAGTCTGAACCTGCTGCTGACGAAATCATTGTGTTTGTTGGCAGCTTGTATCAGATTCCCACTACTAACTACACGGTGTCGGGATTCAGCATTGATTTTACATCTGCTCCGCCCAATGGCGTTCCAATCAACGTCATTCACAGCGATAACTAATCAGCTAAATACCCTGTTATAGGGATTACAATGGCAATCAGTCGTCTTTCAGGTCAAATGTTTCAGAGCACCCTGATCAGGGATGGCATTAATCTGAGTTTTCAAGACACTGCAATATCTAACTCCACTTTGTATCTAGATGTTGCCAATACTAGCGTTGGTGTCAATGCAAATAATCTATCGGCAACATTTCAAGTTGGTGGAAATATTTTATCTGAAACAGATATAACTGCAACATCGAATGTTGTTGCACAAAATTCTCTGGTTTCTGCAAATGTTGTTAGCCCAAGCTTGATGACAATTTCGTCAGCAGCATCGGGTAATATATTAATCGACGCTGCTGGATATACACGAGTAGTGGGCACAGATGCATTTTATGTGCCTGTGGGAAATACAATACAAAGACCCAATAGCCCTGAATTAGGCGCAGTTAGATTTAATACCACTACTAGTTCTTTGGAATTTTGGGACGGATTAGAATGGATATCTGCAGGCGCAGATCTAAACGTTATTACCAATCAAACCATTGAGCCCGATGGATCTACGTTTACTTTTACATTGGATCAAGCTTCTACTGCAGAATCAATTTTGGTAACTATCAATGGTTTGAACCAAACTCCTGTTGTAGACTACACTGTGACTGGCAACAGTATATCGTTTACTACTACTCCCATTGTAACCGATACTATTCAAATTCGTTATATTGCAACCACGGCTACAGTCACAGCTATTGTCAATGCCAACAGTTATGTGCAAGTTGATGGTGCTAGTAGCAACGTAAGTATCACAGTCAATGGGACATTGAGTGCAGAATTTGCTGAAACTGGTGTGTATGTCACTGATTTGTATTCGTCGGGTAGAATACAACTCCCGGTATACAACGTAGCATCAGCCACTGCACTTACAGGCAATGCAGCAGGCCAGTTGATATATGTCAGCAACGGCGATTCAGGCAATCCCTGTCTGGCAGTATACAGTGGCGGCACGTGGAAACGTGTTGCTCTGGGCGCAACAATCAGCACCTAACTCAATCTGGCAGTTTTGAATATTCCCAATCTCCATAAATAAGTCATAAATGGAGATTGGAACTAATCATGGCTGTGACCCGGATCAATAACAACCAGATTTCAGATGCAAGTGCTGGAAATACATATGTAGGTATCAATGCTGCTGTAAAACTACAAAATTACAGTATCACTGCAACTAAAATTGCAAATAATTTAACCTACGGGTCTGACCTAACAGTTACTGGTAACCTGACTGTTCAAGGCAATACTACAACAATTGACACAACTTATACCACAATTGAAGATCCGGTATTGTTGCTGGCATCCAACCAAACTGGTGCTCCATCAGTGGACATTGGTTTTGTAGGTGAGCGTGGAACAAGTCAAAACATTGCGTTTGTTTGGGATGAAAGCGTTGGTGAGTTCGTAACAGTCTACACCACCACTGGAGAAACCAATACCACAGTTAGTATTGCTAGCTACGCTGACTTGCACATAGGCAACGGCAACATCGGCGGCAATGCTGTGATCAACGGCACCACTAGTTTGGTCGGTAACTTAATTGGCACAGTTAATGCCACAGGCAACATCAACGGCGGCAACCTTAATGCAGTTGCTATAGTAAATGCTCCAAGCCATATTGGCACTGTGATGTCCGCCTCGGGCAACATCACCGGTGGTAATTTAATCACTAGTGGTCAAGTAAGTGCCACAGGCAATATTACAACATTGGCTAATATTGCAGCTGGTAACATCAATATCACTGGTGCAATTACTACCACTGGAAACCTCAACGTTGGTAACCTCAATGCCACCGACCGTGTGTTTGGCGCCACTGGTTTCTTCACAGGCAACGTCGATGTGCTTGGCAACCTCAATGCCACAATTGGTGTGGTGTATGCTAACTCAGGTATTTTCTACGGCAATGCAGTGACTGGTAACAATGCAGCATTTGCTGGTGTTCCTGGATTTACACAGCTGGGCTCCAACGTTGTGATGCAGTTTGCCGGCAACGTTAATTCATACAGTCAGATTAACTTTGAGAACATCAACAGCGGCAATCGTGCATCAACAGACTACATTGCCACAGCTGACAACGGCAATGATAGTGTAAACTATGTCAACATGGGTATTGCTTCCAGCACCTATGACTATCCAGAGTTCAGCGCATTTGGTCCCAATGATGGATACTTGCACAACAACGGCGGAAATCTGTTGATCAACAACGAAACGCCTGGAAAAATTATTAAATTTGTAGTTGGTGGATCAACCTCCACTGATTTGATAGCCACATTGTCAAATACACAGTTGTCAATGACAGGTATTATATCTGCATCTGGCAACATTATCGGCAGCAATTTAAACACTGCTGGACAAGTAGTGGCCACAGGCAACGTCACAGGTGGTAATATCGTCACAGGTGGATTGATCACTGCCACAGGTAATCTGAATACATCTGCAGGTGTTGCTGCAACTGGCAATATTCGTGGCGGAAATATTTTAACTCCTGGATTGATTTCGGCCAGCGGCAACATTACAACAGCAGCCAATATTGCAGCAGGAAATATTGCTGTCACCGGAACGTTCACTGCTGCTAGTTTGAGTGCAACTGGTAATATCACTGGTGGTAACTTGCTCACCGGCGGCTTGATCAGTGCAACTGGCAACATTACTAGTGCTGCCAACGTAGCTGGCGGCAACGTTATTGCTACAACCACGGTGTCGGCACCTAGTCATATTGGAACTATAGTTTCGGTTACTGGCAACGTCACTGGCGGTAACTTGCTTACAGGTGGTTTGATTTCGGCCACTGGCAGTATTACATCAGCGGCCAATATCGCTGGCGGTAACTTGAGTGTAACTGGCGCTGTAAATGCAGCAACCATGAGCTCCACTGGCAACTTGTTTGTTGGCGGTAACTTAACTGTTCAAGGCAATATTACATATCAAAACGTTGACGATTTGCGAGTAGAAGATCCTGTGATTATCATGGGCACAGGACCCAATGGTGCACCATTGACAGCCGACGATGGCATGGATCGTGGTATCTACATGGAATACTACAAGAGTGGTGCATTGGGCAACGCTTTTGTGGGATGGGATAACTCCACTGGCAACATGATTGCTGCCACTAGTGTAAACTTCTCTGCCAACAACGTAGTCAACGTTTTATCATACGGAACATTCCAAACAGGCAATATTTTTGCTCAATCGGCAGTATCTACAGGTAACATCACCGGCGGTAATTTGCTAACTGGTGGGTTAATCAGTGCTACAGGCAACATTACTAGTGCAGCTAATATTGCAGGCGGAAATATTTCTACAACTGGATCTTTCACTGCTGCAAGTTTGAGCGTATCGGGCAACGTCACTGGTGGTAACTTAGTCACAAGTGGTCAAGTCACAGCCGCAGGCAATATCACTTCAACAGCCAACGTCACAGGCGGCAATATTGTCACAGCTGGTCAGGTTACAGCCACCGGAAACGTATCAGGCGGCAACCTCAATGTCACAGGAAACATTGTTGACACTGGACCGTTGAGTATTATTACTGCTGCTTCTGGTAATATTACGCTGGCACCCAATGGCACCAGCGTTGTGATAGTGACTACTACAGGTGCCAACATTTCGGGCACAGCCAGTGTTTCGGGCAACGTCACAGGTGGTAATATCGTCACAGGTGGATTGATCACTGCCACAGGTAATCTGAATACATCTGCAGGTGTTGCTGCAACTGGCAACATATCCGGTGGCAACTTGCTCACAGGCGGTGTGATTACTTCAACTGGCAACATCACAGGCGGTAATATCGTCACAGGTGGATTAATCACCGCCACAGGTAATATCACATCAACTGCCAACGTAGCAGGTGGCAACGTTATTGCTACAACCACAGTATCTGCTCCAAGTCATATAGGAACTATAGTATCAGTAACTGGCAACATCACAGGCGGTAATATCGTCACAGGTGGATTAATCACCGCCACA
>ERZ869929.915-NODE-915-length-12629-cov-13.249881_pt1 | contig 12629 bp, 14 predicted proteins | sample MGYA00579312_ERZ869929 | MGnify/ENA primary metagenome ERZ869929 (study PRJEB32216, sample SAMN09231818) | wastewater metagenome | place: USA: Maryland | collected 2016-08-09 | study: EMG produced TPA metagenomics assembly of the PRJNA472060 data set (Reclaimed... | reverse complement strand
CTGCAGGGCTTCCAGATGCGCCCGCGCGCCCTCAACTTCGGCGGCGTGGATTCGGAAGGCCGGCAGATGGTGCAGCCGTTGAAGACCGGAGCGAACCTGCCCTGGCAGATCGAAATGAATGAGGGCAAGCGGAAACTCATCAATGAGGCATTCCTGGTGACGCTGTTCCAGATCCTCGTTGAGACGCCGCAGATCACCGCCACCGAAGCCCTGCTGCGTGCCCAGGAGAAGGGCCAACTGCTTGCTCCGACGATGGGCCGGCAGCAATCCGAATTCCTCGGCCCGATCATCGAGCGCGAGCTGGACATCCTCGCCATGGCCGGCGCGCTGCCGGAGCCTTCGCCGGAAGTGGCCGAGCTGATGCAGGACGGCATGATCGAGATCGAATACACCAGCCCCCTGTCGCGCCTGGTGAGGTCGGAAGATGCCGTCTCCATCCTGCGCACCTTCGAACAGCTCTCCCCGATGGCCCAGCTCGACCCCGGCGTGTTCGACGTGTTCGATACCGATGCCCTGCCGCGCGAACTGGCCGAGATCAACGGCGTACCGGCCAAGGTGCTGCGGTCGAAGGAAGCCGTTGCCAAGATCAAGGAACAGAAGCGCCAGGCGGCTGAAATGCAGTCCATGCTGGCCGCCGCTCCGGTCGCGGCCGATGCCGCCAAAAACCTTACGGATGCCGCCGCCACCGCCGCGAGCATTCCGCAAGCTATTCCAGGGATGGGCTGATGCACGACGATTCCTGGAAATACGACGACGAAGCATGGGCCAAGCTTGTGCGGGAAGCCGCCCGCACCTTCTACGGCATGGCGCTAATTCCTGCCATCATCGCTTTGACGCTGTTCCTGTGGCTGTGGGCATGAGCAAAGCCATTGCCGTCTTCCTGTTCGGGATCGCCCCGATCATCGTCTGGATATGGTTCGCCATCCGGGAGCTTGTCAGATGGGGGTGAAAGACTACGTTCGCCGCATGTTCCAACTGCGGACAGCATTCCGCGCCTGCTTCCTTGGCGAGAACGGCCGACCGACAGCGCAGGGCGAGATTGTTCTGGGCGAGCTTCGCAGGTTCTGCCACGGCAACCGGCCGACCATCAAGAGCGGCCTTCACGGCATCGATTCACACGCTTCCATCGCCGCCGCCGCGCGGCAGGAAGTGTTTTTCCGCATCACCGCCATGCTGAAACTGGACGATTCCGACATCAACCGGATGCAGGAACTGGCGGCACATCAACAAGGAGAAGACATCTATGGCTGAAGCAGCAATCGTGAATGAAGATGGAAGCGCGGCCGGTACTGGCGCGGGTACTGGTGGTGCAACCACCGACCAGACTTGGACGACCGGCTTTGACGAGGAGACCCGTGGCTGGCTGGGCGGCATGGGGGTGGACAAGCTCCCGCCCGATCAGGCGCTGGCCAAGGTCATCCCCATGTACCGGGGTGCCGAGAAGAAGCTCGGCGTGCCTGCAGACCGGCTCTTTACCCTGCCGAAGGACGATTCCGATGCCGACGGTTTCCGCGCCGCCATGCTCAAGCTCGGGCTGCCGGAAACCCCGGACGGCTACGAACTGCAGGCACCCGAAGGTGATCCAGGCACTTTCATCAAGGAAGCCACCGGATGGATGCACGAGCTGGGCATCCCGAAGCGCCAGGCGCATGGGCTGGCCGAGAAGTGGAACGGCTATGTGCAGGCGCAACAAACGGCGCGGGAGGCCGAACTGAATGCCAAGGCGGCCAAGGACATCGAGGGCCTGAAGACCGAGATGGGCGACCAGTACGACGCCAGCGTGGAACTTGCCCGCCGGGTGCGCCGCGCTGCCGGCCTGTCAGACCAGGAAGCGCAGCAGATCGAGGATTCCATCGGCGTGGGGCGTGCCATGAAGATGTTCGCCGAACTTGGCAAGGCCATGGGCGAGCATCGCTTCAAGGGTGGCGAGGGTGGCGGTACGACCTTCGGCATGTCGCCGGAAGGCGCCCGCGCCCGTATCGTCGAGCTGACGAAGGACACGGGCTTCCAGTCCAAGCTGTTCGCCAACGATCTGGCAGCAAAGGAAGAATGGACGCGCCTTCACAAAACGGCGTATCCGGATCAGTAATATACGAAATATCGCACCACGGCGCGGATTCTTTGGCATAGGATTCGCGCAGTAGCACTTGCCGGGTAGCGGCTCTGCCGTCCGGTGACACCCTGAAAGCAAGGGCGTCGGCCCGTAGCGAGATTACGGGAAGAAGCGGTTCCGGTGTGCCGGGTAGGCCCTTCGAAAAGTGATTTCTTAACTTTTTGGAGGACTCTCAAATGAGCACCCAAATCACGACCGCCATGGTCGAGCAGTACAAGTCCAACGTCCTGATGTTGGCACAGCAGAAAGGCAGCAAGCTGCGCGGCACCGTCCGTAGTGAAATGGTCACCGGCAAAAATGCGTACTTCGAACGCATTGGCGCCGTCGACATGGTCGATGCCACCAGCCGGCACGACGACACCCCGCAGATCGACACCCCGCACAGCCGTCGCCGCGTGTCGCTCACCACGTCCCGCTTCGCCGACCTGATCGACAATGCCGACAAGGTGCGCACACTCATCGACCCGACCTCGCCCTATGCCATGAATGCGGCTTGGGCGGCCGGTCGCAAGATGGATGCGGTGATCGTCGCGGCTCTGGCAGGCAATGCCTATGCCGGCGTAGCTGGTGCAACTACCGTCGCCCTGCCGTCCGCGCAGAAGGTGGCGGCTGCTTCGGCTGGCTTGACCATCGCCAAGCTGCGCAGTGCCCGCGAAATCCTGCTGGGTGCCGATGTCGATCTCGACATGGGCGCGACCTGCATCATCAACCCGGCCGGCCTCACCGACCTGTTGAGCGCGACGGAAATCACCTCGTCCGACTACAACACGGTCAAGGCGCTGGTGCAGGGTCAGGTCGATACCTTCCTCGGCTTCAAGTTCGTCGTCTCCACCAAGGTGACCGCGCTCAAGGCGTACTGCTACGCCAAGAACGCCGCCGTCCTGGCCGTCGGTTCCGAGCCGGTCGTTCGCATCAGCGAGCGCGCCGACAAGAACTACTCGACGCAGGTTTTTGTCGAGATGGACATCGGCGCGACGCGGGTCGAGGACGAAGGCGTCGTCGAGATTTCGTACGTCTAACCCCCCACGGAAAGGAGAAATAGACCATGGGAACCGCAAACACTCTGACCAACAACGTCACCAACCTCGACGCCACGCCGCCCGTTGCTCTCGACAAGCGCCTGTTCAACGGCATCTTGAAGGAGCAGGTCGGCACCGTCGAAATCGCCGCAGCCGATGACGCCAACAGCGTATACCGTGTCGGCCGGGTGCATTCGTCCTGGCGGATCAGCAACATCATCCGCTACAACGATGCCATTACCTCCGGCACCGACTACGACGTGGGCCTGTACGACATCGCCGCCACCAGCAGCGGCGCCGTCATCAACATCAACTGCTTCGCCGATGCCGTGTCTCTGGCCTCCGCCAGCGTCACCGGCACCAATGACCTCTATGAAGCCGGCAGCGATGTCGGCGTCGAGGACATCGAGCAGAAGGTGTGGGAGATGGCCGGCCTCACCGAAGACCCCGGCAAGTGGATGGATCTCTGCTATACCGGCGTCACTCCTGGTTCCGGCGCCGGCACCCTGTCGGTCAAGATCCAGTACGTCACTGGTGACTGACCTTCTGCAACTGTGGCAAGCCCTGGGCGGTCGGGGGGAACTCCCCAGCCGCGCAGGGCGTTTTTCTGGCCCGCTGCTTGTCCTGGGCGGCGGTCGTACCGTGTGGGACGACTACGCCAAGGTCAGGCCGTGGAAGGGTGAAATCATGGCGGTGAATGACATCGGCGCGCACCTGCACGACCGTATCCGCCATTGGGTGACGCTACATCCTGAATACTTCCCCGGCTGGCGCACCTACCGCGAGAAGCACAACTACGGCGACCGGGTTCCGGCCATGTGCCATTCCCACAAGGCCAAGGAGGGCGTCGACATGTGCTGGAACATCAGCGCCGTTGGCGGCACGTCCGGCTTGTTCGCCTGCTATGTCGGCTTGCTGCTGGGCTACGACGAGATCGTCCTGGCCGGCGTGCCGATGACGGGCGACGGGCACTACTTCGACCCGCCGTGGTATCGCACCGAGTTTGCCGACCGCGCCAACGAAATGGAGTGGAAGCACGCCATCCGCAACAACTTCAAGGGGCGCGTCAGTTCGCTGTCCGGAAAGACCTTGGATTGGATCGGGAAAGACCGCATTGAACTTGTGAATTGTCAGCCGTAAGGGGATAGTCATGCCGAGATACGCAACGCTTGGAGCAGATGGATACACAGTGAATCCGCCACAGTTGGACGACATTTGGGACGAGAAGTGTGTCGAAACGTCGGCCAAGGTGATGGTCAACGGCGATGTCATTTTCACGATCAGCAATGGCCCGATCCTGATCGAGGAGTTGCTGTCTGTGTGCCAGACGGCGAACGACGCCACGGCATCGACCCTGCAATACAAGAGCAATCCGAACGGCGGAGCGACCGCCACGACGATATCTGGCGCTACGGCCACGCTGGCAAACTCGGCTTCCAGGGCCTGCGTCAGGCTGCATCCGACGGCACTCAGCACGGCGCCGGCAATCATCGCCGCATCTGCCGGCGGGGCATCGCTCGGCCTGAACGTCGGCAACCGCGTCATTGTGCAGGACGGAACGCTGTCCATCGTGGTCGGCGTCGGCAGCACCACCGGCAAGTGGAAGCACTATCTCCGGTACAAACCGCTTGGCCCGAACGTCAAGGTGACTGGCGCCTGACCATGAACACCGTTTGCCGCGTCTGCCAGGGGGCCACGCTAAAAGAGGTCATGGACTTCGGCGAGGTCGCCCTGGCCGGCGGTTTTCTCAAGCCGGAAATGTTTCACGTGGAGCAACGCCACCGGCTGCGGCTGGGGATGTGCACCGAGTGCGCCACCGTGCAGGTGGTCGATGCCGTTCCGGCTTCAACCCTGTTCGACCACTACTTTTACCGGACATCGACCAGCCGCACCTTGCGGGACCACTTCGCCGCCTACGCTGCCGACATCGCGGCACGGTACGCCCCGCGCCATGTGGTGGAGATCGGCTGCAACGATGGCGCCATGCTGCGCCCGCTGGCTGCGCTGGGGATCGAAGTGACCGGCATCGATCCGTCCGATGCAGCCATGGAGCACGCCACCGGAGACGCAACAGTGCTGAAAGGCTACTTCGGGCCGGATATGGTCAATGCGATCGGTCGCGCCGATGTGGTAGTGGCGAACAACGTATTTGCCCACGTCGAGGACATTCACGGCTTCACCTCGGCGGTGCGCAGCCTTCTCGGCGAGACTGGCGTGTTCGTCTTCGAAGTGCATTACCTTGGCGCCATGATTGAGCATGGCCAGTATGACGCCATCTACCAAGAACATGTTTTCTACTGGTCCCTGCTGGCGGTAGAGGCGCTGCTCGATAAGCACGACATGATGGTTTTCGACGCGCAGCCCATCAAGACCCACGGCGGGTCGATGCGCTTCCATGCCTGCCGCAAGGGCGCCCGCCACGCCCTTCCCCAAGTCATCCGGCTGCGCAATGCCGAGCGCCTGCGCTGCCTAGACTGGCCGGGCCGCATAGAAGGATTCGCCGAAGCAGCCAAGGAACACCGCTTGCAGATGAATGGCCTGCTGCGTCGGCTCAAGCGTGATGGCATGAAGGTTGCCGCCTACGGCGCCAGCGGGCGGGCCAATACAATGCTGCAATGGTGCGGCATCGGTCCGGATATGGTTGAGTACATCGTCGATGACTGCCCCGGCAAGCAAGGGCATTTCACGCCGGGAACGCACATCCCCATCGTCTCGCCGGACGAGTTGGTCAAGAACCCGCCAGACTGGCTGCTGGTGACGGCCTGGACGTTCATGGAAGAAATTGCCGACCGCATCGCCGGATACCGTGGTGGGCTGATCGTGCCGTTCCCGCAAGTGCAGGCATTCGCCCCAAAGACCATGGAGGTTGCGTGACCATCTCCCTGATCCTGCCCTACTGGAAGCGTCAGGCCGCTGCCGACAAGGCGCTGGCCATGCTGGGCGCGCTCTATGCCGACAGGGATATCGAGGTCATCGTGGTCGATGATGGCGACCCGGACCAGTTTATCGAACCGCGCACGAACCTGGACTTGAAGGTGCTGCGCCTGCCGAGGAAGGATTCCCCGAAGTCACCTGTCACCTGCTGGAACGAGGGCGTCAAGATGGCCAGCGGCGATGTGATTGCCCTCTCCTGCATCGAGGTATTGCATCGCGGACTGGTGCTGCCAGCCATGGAGGAAGCACTGGAGGAGGTCGGCGACGACGGCTACATCCTGGCCGCCGCCTGGTGCCCGGAACAGCGTGCCTGGCATACCCACAGCAGCCTGATCGTGCCCCAATGCCCGCCAGGCACCGGCCTGGCCTTCCTCGGCATGATGAATCGCAGCCTTTACGAACGGGCCGGCGGGTTCGACGAAGCCTACCGCGACGGCGCCGGTTACGAAGACCGCGACTTCATCCATCGGCTGCACCGCGCCGGTGCGCAATTCACCATTCGCGACGATCTGGTGGTGGATCACCCGAAGACCGGGGCGACCATCAAGTGGCCGGCGGAAGCCTTCTCCCGCAACAAGATGATCTTCGAAGAAAAATGGATCAACTGAGCGTCGTCGTCGTCCAGACAAACGATTACCAGGGCCGCGGATCTGAGTATGTGCAGAAGCTGCGCCGGCAAGTGCGTAAGAATCTGACCATTCCGCACGAGTTTTTCGTCGTGACTGACGACCCGGCCAGCTTCTACCCGCGCATGAAGGTAAAGCCTGCCGCCCTGCCCGGCTGGTGGGAGAAGCTGCGCCTGTTCAAGCCGGGCATGTTCCCGGATGGGCGCGTGCTGTTCCTCGACCTCGACACCTTCATCGCCGGCAACATCGACGATATCGCCAGCTATGACGGCCCGTTCGCCACGCTGCGCGACTTCTGGCGCAAGGATGGCCTCGGGCCTGCCGTCATGATCTGGCGTACCGATGCCGAGCTAGGCATCTGGGAGGGATGGGAAGCCGCTGGCAAGCCGATGCAGCATGCCAACGGCGACCAGGGATGGATCGAGCAGCATTTCGGCAACCGCAAGCCGGACATCCTGCAAGACCTGTTTCCGGGTCGATTCGTTTCCTACAAGACGCATTGCACCACCTGCATTCCGGATGGCGCGAGCGTCGTCTGTTTCCATGGCAAGCCGCGCCCGCATGAGGCGACAGGCTGGGCGAAGGAGTATTGGGATGGCCAGTAACGTACAGATCGCCAATTCCGCGCTGACCAAGATCGGGTCGGCACGCATCACCGCGCTTACCGACAATGTGAAAGCGGCGCGGGAGATCAATGCCATCTTCGAACTTCGGCGGGACTACCTGCTGCGCACGCATAACTGGTCGTTTGCCATGGAACGAACCATGCTGCCGGCGCTCAGCGCCGCGCCGGCATGGGGCTACACCTATCTCTACCAACTGCCGACCGACTGCCTGCGTGTGGTTCAAGTCGACGATATGTGGGTGGTGCCGGGTATGGCCGATTACACCTCCGGGCCTGATTCCGAGCCGTACAAGATCACCGGCCGGCGCATCGAAACGGATATCGGCGCCCCGCTCAAGCTGCGCTACATCAAGCGCGTGACCGACCCGGCGCAGTTCGACGCGGCGTTCGTGGAAGTGTTCGCAAACGACTTGGCGGATCAGGTGTGTGAGGCGCTGACGCAATCGAACACCAAGCGCGAAGCCACTCGCGCCGCGCTACGCCAGTCGCTGCTGGAAGCCATTCGGTCGAATGCCATCGAACTGCCGCCGGAAGCCATCCCAGACGACTCTTGGATTCTGTCGAGACTGTAAATGCCAAAGGCCAATCCCTTCCTTCTGTCCTTCAGTTCCGGCGAGCTGTCGCCGCTGTTCGATGGGCGGGTCGATCTCGAAGAATACCAGTCTGGCTGCAGCCTGCTGGAAAACTTCATTCCGCTGATCGAAGGGCCGGCGGAACGGCGCGGCGGAACGCGCTTCGTGCGCGAGGTGAAAGACTCTACGGATCGCTGCGTTTTCCTGCGGTTCGAGTTCAATACCGAACAAGCCTATATTCTGGAAGTCGGCGATCAGTACATGCGCTTCTACACTGATCACGGCATCGTCATGAATGGCACCGTGCCGCTGGAGGTTGCCACGCCCTGGGTGGCGGCCGATCTGGTGGATGCGGATGGCAATTCCAAGCTGCGCTCGGTGCAGTCCGGCGACGTGCTGTACATCACCCACACGGATGGCGACTATCAGCCGCAGAAACTCACCCGCTCTGGGGCGCTGTCATGGGCGATAACAGACTTCTCGCCGGACGGTGGGCCGTTCGAGGACATCGACCCGGACGAGACGATAACCGTCTATGCCAGCGCGCAAACCGGTTCCGTTACGCTGACGGCTTCATCCGCCATCTTCAACGCCAATCATGTGGGCGGGCTGTTCCTGCTGGAGCAGAAGAAGAACGACGGCACGAAAACATGGGAGGCCGGCAAGGCGATCAACGCGAACGACCTGCGCCGCTACGATTACCGCAACTACAAGGCCGTCAATTCCGCCACGACCGGAGGCATCATTCCGTCGCATACCATCGGAGCCGTCTATGATGGCTCGGCCGGCGTGCAATGGACGTTCGAGAATGCCGGGTATGGATGGGGCGTCATCACGGCAATCGGCAGCGGGGGCACCACAGCGACCATGACGGTACAATCGCAGATCCCGGACGGAGCGGTGCTGGTCGGCAATGCTTCAACCCGCTGGGCATTCGCTGCATGGTCGGACGATCTCGGATGGCCGACGCATGTGACCTTCTTCCGGGAACGTCTGTGTTTCGCCAAGGCCACCACGAGGCAGGTGTGGGGCAGTGTGTCTGGCGACTTCGAGAATTTCCGCAACCGGGATGCCGGTGGAGAAACGGTGGCCGACTCTGCCTTCTCCATCGAGATTGCCAGCGACCAGGCCAATCGGATCGAATGGATGCTGGCAGCCAAGCAGCTGCTGGTCGGCACGGCTGGGGGGGAATTTGCGGTAGGGGAGATCACCGCCGCCGAAGCATTCGGCCCCGGCAACATCAAGGCCGAGCCGGTTTCAAGCTATGGTTCAAAGCCGGTGCATCCGGTACGTGTCGGCGACTCCCTGTTGTTCGTGCAGCGTTCCGGCCGCAAGATGCGCGACATTTTCTACACGCTGGAAACTGAAGGCTATCGCTCGACGAATCTGTCCGTGCTCTCGCGACATCTGGTACCAGCTGCAAAATCCATCGTTGGCCTGAGCTACCAGCAGGAGCCGAACAGCGTCATCTGGGCGCTGCGTTCCGACGGAAAGCTCCTGGGCACCACCCTGAACGCCAACCAAAAACGATTCGGATGGCATCGGCATCCGATAGGCGGCGACGGCATTGTGGAGGCCATCGAGACCATCCCCAGCCCGGACGGAGATTCTGACGAATTGTGGCTGATAGTGCGACGCACCATCGACGGCGGAACCGTGCGCTATGTCGAGTACATGGAGCCGCCGCTGGATTCAGAGGCAGACATCATCGAGGCGTTCTATGTGGATTCCGGCCTGACCTATGACGGGTCGGAAGCGCAGACGCTGACGCCGGGCACCGGTGCCACCGTGGCCGGTACCACTGGCGTCACCTTCACGGCAGGCGGCAGCGTGTTCGTGTCCGGCGACCTCGGCAAGGAAATCCGCATCCGCTACCAGGACGACGACGAGGTCTACCACACTGCGCGCGCAGAGATTACTGCGGTCAATACCGGGACAGGGATTACGGCAACCATCATCGCGGCATTCCCTTCGCTGACCGCCATCGCTGCCAGCGAATGGGCTATCACCGTGACGACCATCAGCGGACTGGACCACCTGGAAGGGGAAACCATCGACGTACTGGCGGATGGCTCGCCACATCCGCAAGTGACCGTGGCTTCTGGCGCCATCACCCTGGACTCGCCGGCTTGGTATGTCCATGTCGGCCTTCCGTGTATTGCCAAACTCAAACCGATGCGGCTTGAGGCAGGGGCGGCGGATGGCACCGCGCAGGGCAAGATCAAGCGCGTCCACTACAACACCATCCGACTGGTGAATACCGTCGGCGGCAAGGTCGGGCCTGACGAGGACAACCTGGATGAAATACTCTTCCGTAGCCCGGACAATCTGATGGACGAGCCGATAGAACCATTCACCGGAGACATGGAAATGCCCTGGCCAGACGGCTACACGACCGACGGCTACTTGATGTACATCAACGACCAGCCCTTACCGGCCACCGTGGCGGGATTCATGCCGAGCGTTCATACTCAAAGCCGATGAACATCATCCCCTACAAGGCCGAACACCTCGACGCCCTTCTGCTGCAGCCGGCGCAGGAGAACGTGCGCAAGTATTTCGGCAATCCAGAATACGGCAAGACGCTGGAATTTCCCGGACTGGCATTCACGGCAGAAGAGGATGGGCGCGTGCTGGCTATGGCCGGCGTCTTGCCGCGATGGGAAGGGCGAGCCGAAGCCTGGGCGCTCCTGTCAGGCGACCTCAAGCGGCATTTCGTGCGCATCCATCGCGTCGTGCTGCATTTCCTTGAGACGACAGACATCCGCCGCATCGAAACAGCGGTGGACGCCAGCTTCGACGAGGGCATCGTGTGGGCCGACCTGCTCGGCTTCAAGAATGAAGGATTGATGCCTGGCTATACGCCGGAAGGTCGGGCCTGTTACCGCTTCGCGCGGGTGAAGGGGGCGTAAATGGAAATGGGAGTGATGCAGATCGCCAGCATGGCCTTTTCGGTCATGGGGGCCATCAGCGACGCCAACAGCAAATCGCAAGCCTACGAGTCGCAGGCGGAATGGAACCAGTACAACGCCGCCATTCAGCGCCAGAATGCTGGTGCCGCACTTCAGCAATCCGCATCCGAACAGGCCCGACAGAACCGCCAAGCGCGGCGCGTGATGGGTGAGCAGCGCGCCGCCGTCGCGCAATCCGGGACCGGCTTCGGTGGCAGCAATGCCGACCTGCTTGACCAGTCCGCCACGTTGGCTGAACTGGACATGCTGAACATCGCCTACGAAGGCCAGATGCGTGCGCGCGGCCATGAGATTCAGGCGCAGGGCGAGGACTACAGCCGCAAGGTAAATCGCCGGAATGCCGGCAACGCCAAAACCGCAGGAATATTCAGCGCCGGCCGGTCCCTGCTCACCGGGGTTGGGCGTGGCTATGGCGGCGGAAGTGCTTCCATCGGCGGGCATTACGACGACTGGAACTACGGGGGAACCTTCTGATGCCAGCAGTCAGGATTCCCCGCTATCAGCAGCAGGTCGGCGCACCGAGCATTTCAACGCCGACGGTGCGGGGCGTTGCCACGCCGGAAGACCCGACCGGGGCGGCGATGGCGAATCTGGGGGCAGAATTCGGACGCGCCGGACAAAGGCTGGAAATCGAGGAAGAGAAGCGCCGCCGCATCAAGGAAAAACAGGAACTGGAAGACGCCAAGCTTGAAGCACACAGCGTCCTGTCGGACGCCCGTCTTACTTGGACGGAGCAGATGCTGGCCGCCAAGGAGAAGGCTGCTCCAGGCGCCGCTGGCTTCACCCCGGAAGTTCTGAAGCAGTTCGACGACTATTCCGCCAAAGCCATCGGCGACAGGCCGAGCGCCATCACCAAGCGACTGTTGCAGGAGGGCTTTCAAAACCTGCGGACGAACATCGGGCAGGATGCGCTGGTATTCGAGGCGCAAGCCCGCGTCGATCATCGCGTCAATTCCGTCGAAGCCGGCTTGAACAAAGCCGCCCAGGCGGTGCTGACCGACCCACGTCAGCGCGCCATTGCCCTGAACGAGCAGCTTGCCTACATCAACTCCATCGACATCCCGCCGAAAGCCAAGGAGGCGCTGAAGGAGCGGGCGCTGCAGTCGCTGGATAGCGCGGCATTGAATGGCGAGATCAACCGCAGCCGCAACAGCACACGGGCCATGGATGGGCTGCTCGACCGCATGGGCAAGGGCGAGTTTGCCGGTGTGCCGGCGCAGCAACTGGCCGCCGCAGAAACGCGCATCGGCAACTTCAAGAACAGCCTGATTGTCAGGTCGGAAGCCGCCGAGCGCCGCCGCCTGACCGGGCTGGAACAGCAGGCCAAGCGTTTGTCCTGGTACGTCGAGAACGGCCGCGACATCCCGCCAAACGAAATCGACACCTTCACGCGCAACGCCAGAGGCACGGCCTACGAGGGCGCGCTGATGCCGATTCTGGATGAACAAAAGGCCGTTTCGGAGATTGCGAAGCTTGCCCCGGACCAGCAGATCGCTAAGGTGAAGGAAATGCAGGCCGGCTACGGCGAGACGCCGAGCAAGGAGCAATTGACCAAGCTGGCCAAGATTCAGCGCTACGTGAACAACAACCTGAAGTTGCTCAACGAATCGCCGCTCGACTATGCTGCGCAGCGCGAGGGCGCACAGGTGGCGCCGCTCGACCTGCAGAAGCCGGATACCTGGGCTGACACATTGGGCGCGCGCACGGCCATCCTGACCGATCAGGCCCGCCGCAACGGGGTGGCGCCCAAGGGGCTGCTGCCGCAGGA
>ERZ869929.912-NODE-912-length-12647-cov-7.598872_pt1 | contig 12647 bp, 9 predicted proteins | sample MGYA00579312_ERZ869929 | MGnify/ENA primary metagenome ERZ869929 (study PRJEB32216, sample SAMN09231818) | wastewater metagenome | place: USA: Maryland | collected 2016-08-09 | study: EMG produced TPA metagenomics assembly of the PRJNA472060 data set (Reclaimed... | reverse complement strand
ATCCCGCCGCCAGGGGCGTTGCTCCGGTTCTTTCGTAACGGCGAACTGGTGATGACCGTTCCGCTCGGCGACGCAAACGGCTGGACCGGGACTTTCAGTGATAGAGGCGAGAATTGTCAAGGCCTGCTGCCAGGCATGTACAGCTATCGCGTGGACCTGCTCAACGCGGCGGGTGCGACGAGCGAATTGTCGAACGAGCTGTCCATCGTTGTGGAGCAAGCGTAAACAGTGGCTATTGTCGTTGACTCTTGTACGCCTAATGTCGGCACCTTTGAAGGGGGCACGTCTGTCACTATTGTTGGCAGTGGCTTTCTTGATGGCGCCGGCGTTGACGAAGTGTTGTTCGGTGGCGTCGCTGTATCTGTTACCCCGGTCGATGACACGACGATCAACTGCAGCACCCCGGCTCACGCGGCTGGTGTCGTCGATGTAGTAGCTCACAATACCGGGGATGACACGTCAGGGACTTTGACCGATGGTTTCACGTACTATGACCCACCAGTAATCACTGAGGTCGTTCCTGCTGACGGTCCTAATGTAGCGATCCCAGTCGAGATTCACGGCAGCGGATTCACTGGGGCAACTATAGTACAATTTGATGGTGATGACGCGACAAGCGTATCTGTAGTCAATGACGGAACAATCGCATGTGTCACTCCCAGTCACGCCGCAGGAGCAGTAGAAGTCCAGGTCAGCAACCCAGTATTTAACGGGTTTGAAGACCCGGGATTCACCTATCACAATCCATCTCTTTCCAGCGTCAGCCCTTCATCGTCGTCTCCGGGATTGCTAGTTCATTTTTACGGCATATGGTTGACGGGGACCGATGGTGTCAACTTAGTAGCAGACGGAAATGCAGCATTCACTTCTGTCATCGTTGTCGATGACACCGAAGTGACCGCCTTATTTCCTGCATCTCCAATTACCGGTGCAGGAAGCTATGTTGGCGTCAAGGCGTCCAACCCGAATGGAGAAGGAGAATTAGCAAACGCCATTCGATGGTATTCTCCACAAAATGCTACGTCTCTAGGGCCGACAACAGGCCCAACATCTGGAAGCACGCCTGGTATTGTTGGCAGTGGATTGGCCTACACAAACGCCATTACTTCAGACGGAGACTCAATCAGTTTCACGATCATTAACGACGAATCAGTTAGCGTGGTTATGCCGCCTCACGTAGCTGGAGAAGTCGAAGTCGTTATTACCAACCCTCTGTATCCGGCTTACCCGCCTGAAGGCTCCGACACATTCACATTCCGATATTACAACGTGCCCGCTCCCACTTCGGTTGATCCAGACTTCGGGCCAACAGCTGGGATGATTCCTGTGACCGTACATGGAGCAGGCTTCACCGACGCGACATCAGTGGAGTTTGATGGAGAGGCGGCAACGGGTTTCGACCCAGTCAACGACACCACAATTATCTGCACGCCCCCCGCTCACGTTGCAGCGGTTGTTGACGTGGAAGTTATCAACCCTGACACAGGCGGACTTTTGAATAACGGATACGAGTATACAGACACCCCACCAGTCACAGATGACGACGATGAGGAACTTATGGAAGAATACACAGCCGCAGTTGGAGACGCTCAGTCGCTCGATTTGTCTACTGCCATAACTATCGGCACTGATGTCACGATTCCAGATGGCGCTAACGCTCTGACACTCCAAGCAATTGGTGGCGTAGTATCGTTCCGGCTCGACGGCGGGGACCCTGAAGAGAACGCGTTCCAGTTACCCGAGAACAAGTTCATTACGTTCGTTGATAACAACGGGCGTGTGAACTTGAACAAAATTACGTTGTTCAGCGCCAGCGCGTCAGCCATCGCTCAGTTCAAGTTGGTGATGCCTTAATGCTTCATTCGATACAGAAAGCTCGATCTTGGAGTAGCAACGTCCGTACTAGCGGGCGTAGGATGCCAGTCCCTGGTATCTTCCGCCCGCCATTGGGCGGCGCTGCTTACTTCGGTCAAGCGTATCGATTCGAGCAGATCCTGCACTTCAAGTACTGGGCGTTCATAGCGATCCGGGCCTTGATGAACGAGATTGCTGGCGGCGCTCCACCGAACTTCGGCGAGATCAAGTACAAGGAGAAGCGTCAACAGCAGTTCCGACACTTAGTGTACAAGTCGGCTATGGGTCCTCAAGAGCATGAGGAGTTCATACCATACGAGCACACTCACCCGCTATGCCAGGTCTTCAGGAACCCGAATGATCCTGACGTCGCATATGACCTATGGGCGTTTCATACTCTGTTCCTAAGTTTGACTGGCATAGCGTACTGGTGGGTCATTCGTAACGGCTTCGGTATGCCGGTCGAGATCTGGGTCGTGCCGACGCACTGGGTTCGGATGTTGACTGACGGTGACGGACAGCCAGAGTACTACAACATTCAGTCGCCCTGGGGTCACGCAGTCGACGTACCATATAACGAGATGGTAGCGTTCTACGAACACAGCCCGTTGAATCGATATGAAGGCGCGGCGGTCAGTCAGGCAGTCTCCGAGTGGATCGACGTATACGAGTCGCTCACTCGTATGAAGTTGGCTACGTTCAAGAACAACGCGACGCCTAGTCTGCATGTGTCGCTTGGCGAGTCGTACATTGACCCCGATGATCAGTTCCTGGCACGTTTCTATGCTAAGTGGTTTCAGAAGTTTCAGGGCGAAGACAATAGTAGCCGACCTCTGATCACTGGCGCTGACGTCGAAGTAAAGGGTATCGATGGACACCGACCAGCCGACGCTCTCATGGCGTCAATACAATCAGAAGACCAGATCCGAGACATGGTCTTGGCAGCGTATGGCGTGCCTAAGGGCGTCGTGGGTATTGAGCCAGTGTCTGACGTCAGTGCATACGCCCCGCAGCGTCAGTTCTGTCGGTTCACGATCAATCCCAAGCTCAACTACGCTGGTCAGGTAATCACAGAGAAGATTGTCAAGAAGACAAAAGGTTGCGAGAATGGTCTTTGCTTCTGGGATGACCGAGTAGCCAACGACCAAGAGCTCATCGAGCGTCAACTGGATGCTGACGAGAAGCGAGGTTGGATCACACCGAATGAAGGTCGTACCGTTCGTGGTCGACCTGAGTATCCTAACGGTGGTAAGAACCCGCTGGTCAATGGACAAGAGATGCCATGGGTCACCGGTAAGGTCGACGATGGTGAAGTAGCGCAAGCATTCAAGGCAGCCTTGAGTGAAGCCAGCGGTGCTCAAGGTGGTTACTTGATCGAACAGAAACGGCGAAGGTTGGTGACGCGATGAACAAACTCGAGAAGTCCATGTGGGCGTTCATTGAGTGGCTTGGCTGTATGTTCCTGCTGGCCTTGTTGTTCATTGGCGCCGTCGCCTACGCACTTTACGAGTACTTCACTGAATGAAAGGTCTCGACCAACTAGTGGCTGCGATCAAAGGCGTTTTCAGAGCGCAGAAGCGTCTAGCTAATGCCGGTAAGGAACGGTTCGGTGATTGGAACTTCAAGCTAGCTAAAGCGATCGAAGAGCCTCTGATCCAGATGTACTTTCAGGCAGCCAAGAGCGCTAAGATGAAGCGCGAGTTGGCTCCGGACTTTGTAGCAGTCGCTAAGGAGCGAATACTAGAGTCCAGTAGGTTGATCAACGGTACAACGTCTGACTGGCTCGGCGAAGGACGTGACCCATTCGACACAGCGAGAGTCGCTGGTATCGCTCAGACAGAAGCCATGTACGCCATGAACGCGGCACGTTCCATGGTCATTAACGCTAAGGGAAAGAAACTGCGTTGGAAGGTCGGTAAGAAGCCGTGTAAGATCTGTCTGAGGTTCAAGGGTAAGACGGTCAAGCCAGGAACGCCGTTCGGCGTAGTAAACGGTCAGGCTATATACATTCCGCCGGTTCATCCGCACTGCTACTGTAGTGTAGAGGAAGTATGAAGAAACTTCTCGTACAGATGCCATATGGAACAGCGAAGCGCTTCGGCGCGACGTTGGTGGTCCGTACTCTTAGTGGTAACTGGCGCATCGGTGGAAAGAGCCTGGAGCTTGACGCCGCTGCACGTAAGTGCCAGCAGGGACCTAACGCAGGCAAGCCAGGACCTTGTCCAGATGCATCGGGCGGCTCGAGTATATCCATAGCCACTAGTGGCAGCGGTAGCAGCCAGGCGTCAAGCAGCAAGTTACCTAAGGACTTCGTGGCGCCGGTGAAACCGGGTAAAGGAACACCTAACGCTTCTCTCAAGGCTCAGAGTAAGTATGTGGCGTCGTTACCAAAGGAACAGAAGTCTGCAGTGGTGAAGTATACTGGCGAAGCATACGCCGACTTGAATAAGCGTATGCGTTCGTGTCCTCCCGACTTCGGCTGTCTCGACAAGAAGCAGTCGCAGATGTTCGACCAGATCGAACAGGCGATCTGGGGCGCCGGTTACTTTGATGAGCCACAGACGGTGTATCGCGGTTTGCAGGTCGACAAGAGCACTCAAGCTGCTATTATTAAACAAGCACTCGCTACAAAGAAATCAGGCAAACCGTTCCAGATGCCGTCGATCACTAGTACGTCGATCGACTCGAGCGTGGCAACTGGTGACTTTGGTGATGGTATCGTATTCAAGATGGCGGCGCGTAGTGGACTCTACGTCCAGTCTATCTCTAAGTACGAAGAAGAACGTGAACTGATCATGTCGCCCAATGCCAAGTTTAACGTCGTCGACGCTAAGGACGGCGTGGTGTACTTGGATGAAATTGTCGATGAAGACCTGGTGATTGACGATGTAGAGGTAATAGATGACGATGAATAAGTTCATCGGTGACGAAGACGAAGGTGTGGCGATCCTAGCTGCTATGCGTGGTGACGACGAGCCAGAGACTGGTGACGATGAACCTACGCCTGAAGAGCCGGCACCTGACGACTCGGAAGCCGAAGAGGTCGAAGCTGAGGTGGAGGTCAAGCGTCTTCTAGTTAAGATGCCGTGGGGCACCGTGCGCCATATTGGTAAGACGCTGGTGACCAGGACCATGAAAGGTCAATGGCGTATCAAAGGAAAACGCTATGGGCTCGACCAAGCGGCAAGGAAGTGCCAAGTCGGACCAAACGCGGGAAAGCCTGGTCCCTGTCCTGACGGGGCCGGAAAAGAAACGGTTTCTGGCGATGATCGAGGAGCTCAAAGCGATACAAAGGAATCTCGAGGTCCGGCGTTTAGCGGCAGAGCGCAGCGCGCGTACAACAGCGTATCAACGCTCAGCGCTGAACAGATCAGCGTCAGAGCGTCAAAAGAAGGCGTAGATCTGGCTTCAGCAGATCCGGAAAAAGTCCGCGCGGCTGTGATGGAGATCGCCGGTAACACAGTGACGCCTCCGCCACCTGGTAGGGAACTGAAGCCTGACGTGGAGGCTGACAGTGATGGGGACGGTGTGACTGACGCAGCGCGCGTTGGTGTCCCAGCGACTATCGTACCGCCTCCGCCATCCATGTCCAAGTTGAAGCTGCCGAACCTGAACAGTCACGAACGCCAAGTAGAGACTGAGTTCGCAGAAGCGTTCGAGAAAGACCCCGATGGCTTCTCGGATAAGTTCCTGGACATAGTCAAGAAGAGTACCAAGGAAGGCGAACCTCTGACGTTCGGTACTGATGACGCCAAGGTGCTACACAAGTCCTGGTCTGACCCGAGCTTGTCACTGGAACAGAGGAGCCAGAATCGGGCTACTTTGAACTGCGCGCTACACCAGACAGCTAACGCTATCGCTAAGCGTGCGTTCCTGAAGCACCTAGATAGTATGAAGGCTGGCTCCAGTATCATGGTCACGGTCGGCGGCTGTGGCGCCGGCAAAGGTTACTCACTCGGTAAGGTTCCAGAAGTCCTAGCGATGAAGCAATCCAGCGGCGCGGTATGGGACAGCGCCGGAGACCAGAACGCGACAGAGAATCCTTGGATCCAAGCCGAGGCAGAGAAGCGTGGTCTCAATGTCACATACGCTTTCGTACATGCAGACCCGTATTCGCAATGGAGCAATCCTGAACGAGGAGTCGTCAAGCGTGCCGGTGACCCTAAGGACGGTCGCATGGTCGACGCCGACGTCTTCGCTGACAGCTACGCAATTGGCGCCAAAAACCACCAGGCTTTCTACGAAGCCAATAAGAGCAATAAAAGCGCCAAGTTCGTGTTCCTGTCTAACGGTAAAAAGATCGATGGTATCCCCAAAGAGGCTCTGTCCGTAGACCGTAAGGAACTGGCTGACTTCGCACGCAAGACGGTCAAGGAAGGCGACGCGCCGCCACACGTCAAACAAGGCGCTACGGTCGGTGAGCGTATCTGGGGATCGAAGAGCAAGGCTATGAAACGAATACGCAAAGCCGTGGAGCCTGTCGATGATCCCGATCAAGACGCATGGTGGGATGAAGACGCCGCACGTCTGGACAAGATGGCGGAACTCGCAGCAGATGTGGCTGTTGGCTCGCCTGAGCCGACTATCGACGACCCAGACATTGAAGCGCGCGCGCAGTATGTTGTGGCTAGTGAGGCGGTACCGGCGCCTGAGGAAACGAAGAAGCGATTGAAGAATCCTATCGCCAAGCGTCTCAGTAAAGGTCGACCTGTCCAGACAGACGACGAGACCGGCGTAGTGACGTATATCATGACGTCTACAGCTGAGGACCGTGATGGTGAGACTGTCAACCCAGAAGGCGGTGACTTCACTGAGTTCCAGCGTAACCCGATCATACCGTTCAACCACGATACTGACAGTTTGCCAGTAGGACGCCTGATCGAAGGACCCTGGAACGAAGAGATTGGTGAAGGCACCAACTACGATATCGGCGGGCCTAAGCGAATGGCTCTGCTCGGTAAGGTTAAGTTCAGTCGAGAGAATCCTGACGGTGATCTTGCTTATCGCATGGTCAAAGAAGGCACTCTCAACGGTGGCTCGATCAGTTTCCTGCCGCTCGGAGAGATTGGCAAGAACCGAAGCGGCGGTAACCACTATGACCGGTGGAAGCTGATCGAGTTCACGGTGTGTCCTATCGGCAGCAATCCAGACTCTGTCGCGATCATGAAGTGTATCGGATGCCGGGTGTCTAAGAGCCTACACTCTATCCTGGTAGGTGTCGCTGAGCGCGCCCTGGCTCCAATGGCGGCGGTCGGTCAAGTGGCTGCAGTGGTTGGAGCAACTACGTCAGGGTCACTGGCGGCTGTGTCTGGCGTTCTGACCGCACTAGCTGCCGGCTCAGTTGGACTCTCGGCTGCTATCTTGGCACTCGATCGTATGAGTGACGACAACCAGAAAAAGCTCAAAGGAAAACGACACATGGCTAAGCATATCGCGTATCTTCAGAAGCATATCAAGAAGCCAATCTCGAAGGATATCAAACTAGTCGCCAACAAGATCATCCAGGCAGTACTGGGCGGTATTATGACGTTCAGTGCCGGCGCTGCTGCATTAGCCATTGCTGCAGGCGTGACGACTGACGTCGCTGCCGGCGCTTTGACTGTAGCGCTGACGACAGGTGCGGCAGGTGGCATGGCGCTGGCCAACTTGTTCACTGAGGACTACGACTTCATTAAGAGTCACAAGAACAAGTACAAACCGCGTATGTTTCGTCCCGTCGTTAGGGAGATCCGCGGTGAATGGTGGATCGTTGATTACGGCGGAACAGCTCAAGATCCGAAACAAGGTCCATTCGCATCTAAGGAAGAAGCGCAGGCTGCGCTTGACTACGGTATGGGTAAAAGTAAAGCCTTCGTCATCGTTCACAAAGAAACCGATGACGAGAAGGGCGAGTTCGCTACCAAGCAGGAAGCTGACGCCAAGGCCAGAGAACTCGGATCTGACTACGAGGTGGTGGAGCGCTCGATCAGTAAGGCGTTCGTGGTCGTGAACCGAGAGACTGACGACGAGAAAGGCGAGTACGCGACCGAAACCGAGGCGCAGGCTCGACTCGCTGAAGTTGGTGGTGACTACGAGATCATTCAGCGCAGGCTGAAACGATACAACGTCGACGACATGGATTACGTCGGCAACGCGGGAAACTACGGCGTTTATCGCGACCGTGAGACAGATAAATTTTACATCGATGACGGGTTCAAACAGCAAGGACCCTTTAACTCGAAAGGTGAAGCCATGTCGTCAGTCGGGTACAAGAGCAAAAAGCGCAAGAAGGCCAAGCGCAAGTACTGGAAGCTCAACAACAAGGCCTGGCTCATCAAGAGCGACGGGCCTGTCGACCAGGACATGGAGGCGTACCTGGAGGAGCGTGGTCTCGACGACGTGCGGTTAGACACGGAGGAGCCGCCGGTAGAAGAGGGCTGGGAAGAGCGCGAGATGCCGGTGGAGGCCAAGGACATCGCCGGCGACGAAGGCGTTGGTGAGTTGATGGAGGCTGTCGCGGCTGGCGACTTGACAGTCGACGCCGCTAAGTCCGAGATGCGTAACATGGGCTACTCGGACGCTGATATCGCGGAAGCGTTCGGTCAGAAGTCCAAAGCCGACTCCGACACCACTGGTTCAGACGACCTCAACTTCGAACTCGACAAGTGCGCCGATGACATGATCGCGGATGGCGAGAAGTCTGCGTCTGTCGCCCTGGCGAAGAAGCTGGCGAAGCGAATGATCGGTCGGCTCAACAACAAACGTCTGTTGAAGCGTAAGGGCTTCATCATTATCGGCCCAGCTACATTTAGTGATCACTACTGGGATGGCAGCAGGTTGACTGACACGGGTGAACCAAAACGCTACTCGTCTGAATCAGAGGCAGAGCGCGATCTTGAACGTATCGAAAGTCAACGTTTAGCGCCTGTTGGGCCGCTCGAGGTGGTCGGCGAGGCCGAGGTCGTCGAGAATTCCAAGAAGCTCAAACGCCTCTCCAAAGACAATCGTAGACAGCTCAAGGAGATCAGCGACTTTCTCACTGACGTCGCAGACGCCGGTGACACGCCGAAACGACTATCTGCCGGCATGAAGTTCCATGCTCAGTCACTGAAGGCTCTGACTGACGACGCGCCCTTGGACGATTCTGGCGATGAAGTGACTGACGCAGATGCCGAGATGCTCGAACGAGCTATCAAGAGTCTGCAAGAGAACGAAACGAGTCTCAATGACACGCTCTACGCGTCCACTGGGAAGCGTCTTCGATAAACCTGTTTCGCGGTTGTGTTTCTTAACTCGGAGGTACGATGTCCACTAAGGTACAGGAACTGTATGATCTGGTCCAAAAGACCGCGGACAGGATGTCTGTGGTCGAGAAGACCATCAAAGACTATGCCGGTCAGCGAGACGCTTACACGGACGTAGTCCGGAAAGCACTCGGCTCCGGGCAAGGCGCGCCCAACGCCGTTGGTTGGGATGGCGCTGATACGTTGAACTTGCTGAAGATCGGCAGCATGCGACAGAAGGCCGTCGGCTGGGGCAGGTACCTTCAACTGATCCATTCTTCGGCGCTCGGCAAGAACGTCGAGGGTATCGAGAAGTCGCTTGAGAAAATGGGGTCGCGGCTGGTGACGAAGACGTCACTCGCCGAAGGTTCGGGTATCACTGGTGGTTACACCGTACCCGTTCAGTTTTACGGCGAACTGCTTCGGCTCGTCGCAGAAGACGCCTTCATTCGATCGATGTGCATGGTAGTCCCCATGCAGAGTCGGTCGTTGCAGGTACCTGCTCTAGATCAGAGTGGCACTCCTGCCGCGGGTACGTCTGCCTTCTTCGGCGGTATCAGTGCCAGGTGGTTGCCCGAAAATGCCGGTCTGCCTGAGTCGGAACCCAACTTCCGTCAGGTCGAACTGACAGCTCGTGATCTGGTGTTCTACACGGTCGCGTCCAACCAGTTGCTGCAAGACAACGCGGTGGCTCTGGACACGCTGTTGACAACGCTCTTCCGCGAAGCCATGGCGTGGTTCTTTGACTATTACATCTTCCGCGGCAACGGTGGGCAGCAGCCACTCGGTGTTATCAATGCACCGAGTACCTACCAGCAGAGTCGAGCTACGACCGGCGATCTCAAGCTGATCGACTTGGCGAATATGGTGTCGCGTCTGCTGATCGGTAGCCAGAAGAACGCATGCTGGGTCATGCATCCCTCGGTGCTACCAAAGTTGATCCAGTTGACCAACGGCGCGACCAATTCGCCGTTCTTGATCTGGCTCAACCCGGCTCCTCCGAGCGGCGACGGTGGTCCCATCGCTCAGAAGATGCCGATGTCTTGCCTCGGTTTTCCGATCTACTGGTCTGAAAAAGCCAGTCTACTCGGTGCTAAGGCTGACGTCACTCTGGTCGACTTCTCGAAGCAACTGGTCGGTGACCGGCTGGCCATTCAGATCGAGACGTCGCCACACGTCAAGTTCTTGAACAACCAGATGGTGTGGCGCGTCGTCGCTCGCTTCGACTCGCAGCCCTGGTTGAACAGCACCATCAAACTCGCCGACGGCTCGACTGGCTACGAAATGTCCAACGCTGTCACTCTGGCCGCGTAACCAACCGAGGTCGTTACTCTGATGATTGCTTACAAGGTCAAGAAGATCGACGGCAAGTGGTTTGTCGTCGACGAGGTCGGGAACAAGGTCTTCGGCCCATACTCTTCGGAGGATGAAGCCAATAGGATTCGACTCTGGAATGCTCCCATGAAGGAAGCATACAAGCACTTCGGTGCTGAACTCCAGTTGATGGCACGCAAGAAAACGCCGATGAGTCTCAACGTCGGCGCTGGCGGCGGCTATCTAGTTCCCGAGGAGCTTCAGCTCCATATTCAGCAGTCGTTAGCTGAATACTCGATCTTTGGTATGTGGGGTGATAACAAGAGCATGCTCTCGGCAATGCTCCATGTACCAGTGATCGATATCACAGCATCGCATGCGAATGGTGATTCTCCGTTACTCGGTGGTCTGGCTCTCGGTTACATCGTTGATGGATCATTGATACCAGAGTCTGAGCCTAGCTTCGCAGACAACCAGATGGTTGTCCGTCAGATCGGCGCTGCTATCTACGTTAGCAACCAATTGGTTGCTGATGGAGGCGAACCACTAGCAGCGTTCATAGTCGGGCTGGCGGCTAGATCTCTGGCTTGGAAGGTTGACAAGGACGCTATTTCCGGTCCTGGCGGCGCTAAGCTGCTAGGTATCCGTAATAGCGACGCTGTAGTCACCAGAGCCAGAGGTGTCAGCGGTCATATCATTCAAAGTGACATTGCTGGTATGGTCAGTCAGCTGATCCCAGCATGTTACCCGAATGCTATCTGGATCGCTTCTCCTACTGCTATGGGTGATATTACGTCGATGCCGACCTACGGTTCGAGTAACGTCACACCAGGACCTGGCGGCTTGTGCGGGTCACTGAATGGTCGTCCTCTGTTCACCACCGAGAAGACGGCACAGTTAGGGACATCTGGCGACATAATGCTGGTCGACCCGACCATGTATTGTGTGGCTACACGTAACATCGAGATCGCGCTCAGTGCTGAGTACCCTGGCGCGTACTTCAACAATAAATCCGTCTATCGTGTCCTATGGCAGGGTGACGGGCAACCTTTGGTCAGAGGCACGGCGACTCTGGCTGACGGATCTACCGCCGGTGCTTTCGTTCAACTGAATTAGGAGTTTCTTTCAATGTTCACGCAGACAATCAAGGAGCGCGACTCGTTCGCTGGCACGCCGATTGTTCCGCAGTTGCTGAATTCCACAGTGACTACCGGCTCCATCGACTCGAGCGTGTTCAATCGACTGAACTTCATCGGCGCCATCGGTACGATCGGTTCCGGTTCGGTTCAGTGCTACCTGCAGGAGTCAGCCAATAGTAACATGGCAGGCGCGACCAACATCGCGAATGCTGCGATCACCAACATCAGCACACCGAACACGGTCTTCACGATCGAGCTCCAAGCGATGCAGTTGACGCAGCGTTATGTGGCGGCAGTCATCATCGCCGCCAACACAGTGGTCGCGCTCTTTCCGCAAGGCACTATCGGTCGGTTCCCGCCGGTCAATAACAACGACGTCGCCGCGGTCAACCAACGCGTCGTCACCCCTATCAATACTACGGTCAGCTAACCACAGTCACCTTAGGAGGCTCAATCTCATGGCTAAGGTACTACTGGCTCTACCACGACACGGTCAGGTAGAGCCCGAATCAGCAGTCGCGGCGTTCCTGACCGCCTCGATGAAGCCAGACGTTAATCAGGTGTCGTGTAAGCTGATACAAAGTAGCCTGTTGGCATTCGGATTCAATCAGGCGATGTGCGAGTTCATGAATGATCCGATTTACGAATACTTTGCTATGCTACACGCCGACGTTGCGCCGATCGAACTCGGTTGGCTGGACACAATGCGCCAACAACTCGATGACCACATGGCGGATCTGATCCACGTGCCATGTGCCATCAAGGACGATCGAGGTCTGACGTCAACAGCAATCGGGACTGTGTGGGATCGATGGCGTGTCCGACGCATCACCACTACTGAGCTACATGCTTTGCCAACCACGTTTGACATAAGTGATGTACTCAGGACGCTGGGGATCACAGACCAGAACTACTGTCTGCTACCGAATACTGGTTGTATGATGTTCAAACGTGGTGATTGGTGTAAACAGTTCCCGGGCTTCACCATCAGCGACGAGATCGTGCAGGTGACGGAGACGTCTTGGGCACCACGTAACGAGCCCGAGGACTGGGCACTCGGTCGTTGGATGGCGAAGGC
>ERZ869929.910-NODE-910-length-12683-cov-4.038803_pt1 | contig 12683 bp, 20 predicted proteins | sample MGYA00579312_ERZ869929 | MGnify/ENA primary metagenome ERZ869929 (study PRJEB32216, sample SAMN09231818) | wastewater metagenome | place: USA: Maryland | collected 2016-08-09 | study: EMG produced TPA metagenomics assembly of the PRJNA472060 data set (Reclaimed... | reverse complement strand
CGGCTTTAGTCACTGCACCATTATTGATTTCCACGCAAATTCTGTCCTCGCGAGAATCTTCGGGGTAGCCGAAGTAGTCTTCGCCGTCGATAGAGATAAGCCTGAAGATGATATTCTGTGCTTCGGCGAGGTTCTGCGCCGACTTTTTGGTTAGGCCGATATACTTCTCTGCATCCATGTTATTCATACTCCTTTGTTGTTACTAGTTTCTTGCAAATGTTACAGTGTTCAAACCGAACTTCACGTGTTATGTTATGACTAAATCTGGTCGAATCGTGTGTGCACAGTCTTTGGATTGTTCTTCGAATTGGTCTAAGCATAAATTCCATGACTCTTAGAAATTTAATACGACAATCTCGTTCGAATCTATCGAGAATCATTGCATATTTGAATACTTTATCTTGATTCATGACATCTTATCACATAATTCTAACACGGTGTCTACTTGAATTTGCGACAAAAATTCCTTTACGGATGTCGCCTTCCCGTTTCGTAATGCGAAAAGTGGTGATGAAACTAATTTGCCCTTGGCCGCAAGTGCAAAGTCCTTCTGTACTTCTATGTCTTTTAGTTCTTCATAGTCCTTTTCGACCAATGAAACAAGAGTATCGTATTTCGACTGAAGTTTCAACAGTTCCTCTGAGAATTCTGGTAAAGTAGAAATAACCTCAGATACTTCACCTTCCATTACGACTCTCATAAGAGAACGCGGAGATTGCAATCCGTCTTTGAGATGATGTAGCTTGACGTACTCTAGATTTTTCACTTTGACGCGATTCTCTAGGTCCCACACAATGTACCCTTCTTGCTCCTTTGGGTTTAGGTTATCTCTGGCCGAAATTAAACTATCCAAATCCTTTACGTCGAAACTTTTCACATAAGTGAAATTGCTTTTCGGAAAATACATTTCCCATGCAACAAATGCTTCCATTTCCTCGTATGAGTCTAAACATCGAGCACCAATAAGCGTGATTTTTGGTTCATCATATTGAACTACAACACGATTGTACTTACTTGTAAGTTCGAACATAAAACACATACCGCATGTAGATGCATCTGGCATTTCGTTATCGCCGAGACACTGCAGGAATAGCTCTTCGAATGTGAAGTTAAATCCATTCACTTGGCCACCAGCATCAGGAGTACCTGAGGATGCAATTTGCCACTTACCATCATATGGAAAAACGGTAATTAAGCTTCCGTCCAATTTTTCGTATACTCTAGCTCTAGACCATTGGATTTTTGGCGCCAAAGATTCTTCATGATTGAAAAACTTTTTGAATGGAAAAGATACAACATTCCAATCGTTGTCTGCATCAAGTATGATGCCTCTACATTCTTGAACGATGTTCTTGGAAAAGTCGGATGCAATCTGGTCGTATTTGAAAAGAACTAGATTGTTGTACTCGCGATGTTCCTTCGCTTTGATCGAGTGCTGCGTGACCAGTTGCTCTTTGGTTCCACCGTTACGTAAGAATTCTTGTATCTCTAGCTTTGGTTTGACAAGCCTATCGTATTCCTGTTTCGTTGGGGCTCGATAAATGGCTTCGGACGTTTCGTGCATAGAACCCAAATTGCACCTTTCCAATTTGGCCGGCTGCACAACAAAGTCACTCTCAATGTTGATTCGTATGCCATCACCATTCGTATCGTCTACATGATGAACCCACACAAATTCTTCTGCACAATCACATTTGTCTCCATCATCAATGTAGTCGGTTTCCGTATAGTGACCTTTCTTGCAAACGGCTTGTGCGTACCCAGAATATCCCATGTTATCCCTTCGCCAATTTATAAGCTCGTCCTTTGAGTTTCACGATTTTTCTACCGAGCCCACGACTTGTAGCTTCCGGAACGGCACGTACTACAAATCCCTCCTTGCATGGACATCCTCCAAGTACTGATGGACCTTCTGCAAGTTCGTTTAGGGATCTATCTGTCTTCCATGGTCCTTCATAAAGTACTGGTACAGTCTCTAGTCCAATTTCGTTCGTGATACGAACAACGTCAGACCATTCTAAGAACTTGTTATTCTTTGCGTCGTAGATATCAAATACTCGAAACTTTCTTTTACGTACACCATCTACAACTTCGCAATCGTAGAACCATGGCGGAATAGAACCGTACAATTCACCTATGACTGCGAGATTGGGATAGTTCTTTAGCTTCTCTTCTAATCCAAATTCGACTGCCGTTTCCCACCAATAGCTGTGTGCCTTTTTCGTATCTGGCTTAGTCAATCCTAGAAACTTAAGAATGCTTTTCCACGTTCTCTTGAGAAGACTCTTTTCATATCCAAATGGCTGATTAGCCTTCCATTGATTTCTGCTCTTGACCCAAAGTCTATTTTCGGTATACAAAAAGGTGCAATTCTCTCCTTCAAGCTTTTCACAAATAACGACGTGTTCACCTTCTGTAAAGTGACCACTGTATTTTGCAAGAGGTTCCAAATCATACTTCGACAATTTGGTATACTTTGGACCAGATTCGACACCAGCCTGGTGTTTGTTAATACCCTTGACTCTTGGACTTTTTTCTTCTACTTCTTCTGTATAGACACGCTTTGTAAGCCCATAGAATTCAACGACACTTTGGCCTTCGACGAATCCTGGTGGGCACGGCATGAGCAACCCCTCCGAATAGGACCCGCGCATCTGTTTTGCCCTGATAGTGCGATGCTTCTCTGGTACTTGTCCCACTGGTGGAGTTCCAGACTTTACATTTCCATCCTTGTCTTTACGTGCTGGCGGAGCAAGAAAATGGAACTCAAGAGTATCTGGCACCACCGTGTCGTAGCTCAAGAAGCTGACGAGCTGTCCCTCCCTGTAATCACCCTTGCGAAAAATGACAGGATACTCGTTCCATACTGTTGTCACTTCTAAAAAGTCAGAATTCGGTAGAGGTTCTACTTTGCCCAACCTAACAATTTCACATCGCCATTCACTCATCGATTTTTGTTTCCTCTATCTTGTTGAAGATTCTGATCTGCATCGTAACATACTTCGTTGTAATCTTACCGCTGCAATCCAACAAATAGAACAAATTGTGTTTAGAACCATCCCTTGGAAACCAGACAGATTCTATTTCCTCGATGAACAAAATGATACAATTGTCGAATACAGCACCTTCCAAATATTTGGAATACGTTGACTCAACAACTCCTTCATTGGGACCGTAATAAACGCCATTGACTACCACTCCGGTTCCTTGCGGAGAATCATAGAGTTGAATGCGACGATATTCTTTGCCGTCTCAGAGGTTACATTAGATTTGCGTACCCTGTTCGCATCATCGGAATATGTTCCTGGTGGAGGATCATGAAAGTCATCCTGTCTACCTATCCATGATCCTACGATAAAAGCTTCCATAGAATTGATGGCATGGAATCCGTTTTCCTCCAGAAGTTCACATATGCGAACAGTTATGTCTGTCCAATCCACGCTATTGAAACCGTGCTCATCTGTATCTGCAGACTTCTTGGCGGATTTGGTTAGCGCGTCTTTTGCAGCGCGGTCCATCAACGAACTACAGATGTTTACGAATTCTGCATTCGTGTGTTCCTTAAGACTATAGAAATGCTTCTCGAACGTTGTTTCGTAGCCGCAATTTTTTAGGCAGTAAAAATGGAACTTGCTCATAGTACTATCGTGTATGCCTTATCGCCAGTGTACATGTGGTAATGTTTGCCAGTACAAGAAATTAGACTGACCTTACGATTGAATACGTCGTCAACATTATCGACAACGATAGACGTTCGATATTTCTTGTATATTTTGTTATTGTTGGCACGATAAGACAATGCTTCGTTCAAATCATAGACAACTACATCACCAGATGTAAGGTCTATATTCCTCTTGAACTTGAATTGAATCTTAGATTCGAACGGTTCGTAAACGCGGAAGTTTTTCGTCGTGTTTCTAGTCGTTAGAAACTCACAAGTATCTTCCACTTTGTCATGGCTGACGTACTTCATCAAAGTAGTGCATGTTCTCCAAGGCAGATACAATTGGCCTGGCACCATGTCGAGCACATTTACTTTGCGAAAGAATACATCCATTACGACTACAACTTGCTCTTCTTCCAAGATTCAATGTAGGAAATGATGTTGTCTCTACCGTTAGGATTCTGAGAATGCACATCATACTCGAAGTCGTTGTCGTGATAGTTCTTGATGAGCCACTTTAGGAACACCATGCTCGTGTCGGTTTTCCCGTCCAGAATTCCTAAGTCGTGATCGAATGAAATGTACTTTGGCGTACCCAATTCTTTCACAAGTTCCTTGGCCATTTTGGAATTCAACGCAATGCGCCAAGTAAAATCGGGAGCGTACCTCCAGTGTTCCATTCCTGGCGTCAATGCATCGTCATCTATCCAAAGTTTCCAAGTCAAAGTTTCTGTATCCTAACGTCCTTTTGTAGGCAGACGCGTTCGATATTGCCGCGAGGATCTAACAAATCTAAGAATATACACACGTCATCAGGATTCAATTCAATGCGTTTGTGTACCATGCAAAATTCATCATCCTCGTCTTCGTTTAGGAAGGCCCAAACGACAACATCAGATTCCTTTAGATTCTTTGACTTGACTTTGGACAATGGTACTAATGTTCATTTTAGTACATTTCTATAGAAATGATTGGCATCCCCGGTTGGCTACGATCCAACGACCTGCGGGTTAGAAACCCGCTGCTCTATCCAGCTGAGCTACGAGGACATATTTAATACCGTATCACATACGGAAAAACTTATCAACAAATTTGGTAAATTTTTACCATCTAATCCTCTCTTCGTCATCCGGATCATCGTCATCGACAGGCCCTAAAGCTTTCGACACCTTATCTGCCACATCCTTAGCAATCTTACTCGCAGCACCAATGTAACTCTCAGTACGCAAAGATGCAATACGCTCCCACTTTTCATCGTTATCGATACCGTTGTTCCTAATGAAATCGTCGATATTGAACACCTTGCCTCGTGTCTCACCCTTTAGCATACTGTAGGTGTCATCCGTACAACATGTCTTCAGAATTGTTTGGATCGGTTCCGACAGAAGTTCGCCATGGGCCTTGAGTTCCGCTAGACAAAAATCGCTATCGAATTCTAACTTGCCCAGTCCAATCATCATTTCTTTCCATGCAAGATGATGATGCGCCATCGGCACACCGATGTTCCGCATAACCGTGGAGCCAGATAGATCTCGTTGCATTCTAGAGTTCGAAATCTTGTCTTCGATAAAGTTTGCTATAGCATTCCCTAGTTGGAAGTTCCCTTCCGCATTTTCGAAGTTGATAGGATTGATCTTATGCGGCATTGTCGATGATCCCACTTCGTCCGGATTATGCTTTTGTTTGAAGTACCCATACGAAATATACGACCACATATCACGACACAAATCAATCGCCACTCGATTGAAGCATGTAACTATATGTAGGAATTTACCGATACTATCGCCATCTTCAATTTGTGTACTGCAAGGATTCCAGTTGAACCCCATCCTGTTCACAAAGTTTTTGCTGTACTCCTCCCAGTCGATAGAAGGCGCAGCTTCCATAAGTGCCGAGTAGTTCCCCGTTGCACCGTTGAGCTTACAGGAAAAGTAGAATCCACGCATTTCCTCGTAAAGGCGGTTAAAACGCCACAGGAAGACCGACAGCTCCTTGCCGACAGTTGTAGGTGAAGCATGCTGTCCATGCGTCCTTGCAGGCATTACGGCGTCGGAAAGGTTATTGCACATGTCTGCCAAAGTACGGAGCACACGCTTCCATGACGGAAGCAAAATCTCCTCTTTGAATTCGACAAGCATCTTCGACCACGCAAGATTGTTCACATCCTCAGACGTAAGGCCAAAGTGAACTCTATTGGGATTCTGCCAAGGTACATTCCTTCGAAGGAAGATCTCGCATGCCTTTACATCATGTCCTACAGTTTCTTCGATGCCTTTGATTGTTTTGTAATCATAACTGCTAAAATTGTATACGATTCGATTGATGCTGCGGTTCTCACTCTCGTTGAGAGCATGACCGAATACCGAATCCAAATTTTGGGCATGCTTACACTGGATGATAACTCTATTTCTCGTCAGAGAATAGTCTGAGAAGTAGTATGAAAGCTCCTCAAGTTTCGCAGCGTACTTGCCGTCCAAAGGCGAGATGGGATAATCCATGTTATTTTTTAGTGTCCGCCCTTTTCATTACCAATCCTGCAAGGAAAGTGATCGGAAAAATGTAGGACGCTAGAACAATAGCAAAGATGCGTCGCCAAGTATCGTTCGGAATGACGTCCGGCACACTAGACCATGCCCATGCGCATAGAGCCGAAATGGCTGTGTAAAGAAATAGAATCGTGTATATCAGAATTGTAATCATTGGATTTTCTTCAACTGTTTTGCAAATCCAGCACAAGCTTCTGTGAATTTTTTCAGTCCCTTATTCATTTGTTTCGTCATTTTTTCGATAGATTCATGCATGTTCATGATGTCGATATGTGCAGTGCGAATCTTTCCGCTAGAATCGATATAAGCGACATTACCATCTTTGGTGTCCAGTATCAATCTAGAACCTAACAAAGTTCCTGGCTTCATCGCTTTCCTATAACCATCCATTTGGGTCTGTCCGCATCCGCACTCAATTGCACCTCACGAATATTCCAGAATTCATTCAGGGCTTTACTCCGCCAAACACGGCGAGCATAGAAAGAGGCTACACCAGAACAGCGAACCTTGTGTCCATTTTTGTGCACCCATAGAAAGGCCTTGTGGTACATTAGTGCACCGAATCCTCTATTACGATACTTGCTTCCGAGTCTACTATGCGTTTCGAAAACGTACAATTCGCCTTTGCGAGAACGGATTCGCAACTCAACCCATCCAACCTTTTTACCTTTATGTTGCAATACGACATGCACGCAGCCTTCGTACCGAAAATACTTGCTGAGTATATTCTCCGTAACGAGCGTATAGTCCTTTGGAAGCGTAATGAACTTGTTCTTCATCCGAATTTCCACGGTTCACATCTGGTAAACAACTTTAGGCCATCACAATTTTTAGAACTTACGACGATGTGCCAGCATCCAGATCGTCCACCTAGGACCAGAACATAGTCACCTTTACCCAGTTTGTAGTCGTGAGGTCTCCAGCCATAATTTCTGCCCTTGCCCCAAAATGTCGTCTCATATCTAACCCTGTAAAGATTGGTACTTCCGGGAACGCGGATGAAATATTTTGGATTTATGGTTCGTATATACGACATTTAGAGAACCGTTATGGAACCATCATAGCGCAGAAGGCAGCTCCTTGTCGACTTTACAACTACAAAAATCTCATTCATGTCAAATTGAACGCCTCTGCTACTGACAAAATGAGCGTAGTGACCTGTGGACTTCCACATGTTTCCACACACATGCTCGAAAAATGATTCGTGCACCGGGAAACATCTTCTAAGAATTTTCTTCGACTCGTCGAATTCATCTGGACACCCTCCATTGAAACTCATCGCAGAACCTTCCGCGCCAAGAATAACAAATTTGCAAGTCTTCCAGTAACCATCCCCAGCATAATCTGATTGAATAAGCGTTCGGCCTGGGACAATTTGATCGAGAGTTGTCAGCAGCTTTGGTTCCATATAGAAATTACTATCGCATACCCTTAGAAGATAAGCAACTAAAGTTTTGGCCTAAACAGCAAATTGCATCCATACTCCGAGAAGCAACTCCGTGTTCGTATTGAGCCATTTCTGTTAACAAATGTAATCGAATGAAATTGATAGTCTTCTTTCGTGCTAGAAAGAACAAATCCTATTTCGTATGGTTTATCGAACGTGGCGTATATTTCTACAATGTCTCCAACCTCCATATCAGAATGCAAAAGATGTCTATAACCACCTAACAATGTCGACATCTAAATTTTACACATCCAATCGTAATCGTACTTGTGAATGTCGCTGATTCGCCATGAGTCGTCTAGTATCGTAAATTTGTACGTGATTCCGCCGCGTGGATTACCACCAGTAGAATTTGCCTTTTCCTTCGAAAGTATAACGGCAGTTGTCATATACGCCTTGATGCAATCGCCTACATGTATATTCGATGCCTGGAAGTAATCCTCGTTCGCTGCGTTAAGTGTACTCTTAAACACGATCTACCACCTCCAGGACGCATAAAATATTCTTGAATTTGCCATTCCAACCAAGGATTCCGTAAGGCGTAAGGAATACATGATCCAGATGGTTCCCTACACCAAGATAAATGCAAATGTCTCTACTATGCAAATCTACCATTCTATGTGTCGATCTACTGTCGATAAAAGCATAAGAACCAAATGTTCGGACGCGCAGAACGTCATAGACTTCTATCTCCATTACAACAGCACCCAAGCCTTAACTTTGGATTTCCATTCTTTTTCCAAAACGATAGAATTTTGGAACACAATTGTCGCCACGTCTCCGTCGACATACAGGACAAGTGCGGTCCAAGCCCCATAAATATTCCTTGTATTGGCAGGACCAAATAGAACGCCAGGAACAATGTCTTCCGTCTTCATGTTAAGTTTTCCCAGTCTTCAACCTTTTGTTGCGTAAGGGCAAATCCACTATAGATTATTCCATTGCTGCAGACAACATCCACAGTTGGATCATTCTCCAAGTGTTCATAGTGTAGGACGCAATAAATATCAATATCGTCTCCAAAACATTCATGAATTGGCGGTATGCGAAATACGGTACCGAGTTTGATATCTTCCATCTTCATACAGCTTCCACCACATCATAAGCGCTCAAGAATGCCTCCGTAAGGAACCTCCTTGTATGCCTACCACATGGCTCAACGACAAAGGCCATAGGCGTCTGGAACGGAATATGTAGTGGCACGGTCGCTTCTTCTGGTCGCTCATCAACGCGCAACACAAGATAAACGTACTTACCTCGCTTGTGCATCAAAAGGGAACCTGGGAGAATATTCTGGCTCATAGAAACTCGTAATCGTCGATGTTCATAAGATCGATAGTAACTTTTCTAATCCGCGCAAATTGGTCAATATATTCGACAGATACAGCATTGCCCAAGAACCCACGAGCATTATAGTCGACAGACAGAACGAACATTTTCGTATCCGAACGGCGCCACCCCAATGTAACAGATAGAACCAATCCGGTGTACAGAAGCAAACATCCTGGTACGATATCGCTAGTTCTAAGACGGTATGTTCCTGGAATGTACATCTTCATAGCAGCACATCCAGTACAGAGTCAGACATAAAATGCTCCTCGACAATTCCGCAATCTCTCAAAACAATAAGTGTCGTGACTCTGGTATCAAAATTTGCAACAAAAGAATCCAAAACGATTTTGGTTTTGAGGTATCGTGGCCGTATAAAAATATCTCCTTGCTGCAGGTCAGCTGCACGCACTTTCCTACAGGTGTAATTCATGGCATCGGCATTCTGTAATGCTCATCGTTTAGGATGATCTCTGAACGGATTGTGCCATTACAGCACAGATAGAACAGCGTCGTGTACTTTGGATAGCAAATGACATCCACAACCAACGCGGGCAGTTCCTCGCCACCATATTCCGTCTGATACGAAACGAAATCACATTCTCCAATCTCACGTCCAAGAAAGTCGCTGAATTTCATTCATACACCATCATAGACCAATCTGGCCGAACCTGATGCCACGATCGTCCTTGCGGCAACCTCTCGTATCTCTTTCTCTTTCTTCAGAAGCATCTCCTTTCCCGCCAACAGCGCGCCCCCAACTTTTGTACATGTAATCATTTATACTGCATGCTACGTCAGAACCAGTATCGCATATTCTCACAGTGAAGGCAACAATAATTTGTACCTATTTGCATCTCCAGGATACACATATCTTCTGCGAATCTCACCGTCTTCGCTAATGTAAAAAAGTCGCAAATAATCTAACGAATATAGGTTGTCGCGAAGTTCTGCCACATCTAAGATGAGCATAGGAACAGATTCGACGAAAACGCAATTCAAAATAATGCAACCCGGACGAATATCAGATAGGTTCATCAGAATTCATTCCCGTCGATGGTGTACAAGTCCATGATCGAGCCCACCTCCAGTTTCTCCAGTTTCATCATAGAATCCTGTAATTACCGATACCGCTTCCGAACACTGTCCTGGTCTCCATAAGACCGTTCTTCCCGTTCAGAACAGTGAGACGACAAACATATTTTTCGCCTCTTATCCAGGAATCGCATATCTGCGAGTCTAAAATGAGCAACTTGTGGAATCGTCCACTTGGTGTAGGAGTGCCATCCAGCAAGAGCCACGAAATACCGCGACCGTCCAGGAGTGTGGTTCCTACAGTAAGTTGTTCGAGAGATTGTACAGACTTCATGAGTTCAAGCATTCAATTGTAGCACAGTCCTTATCCACTTGTGGGAGAGTCCAGTTGTCCTTAGGATTCCAGAACTATCCACAACTACAATGTCATAATATTTGCATTCGCCTAAGTTCCAAGTCCTACTGTTATCCAACACAAGACAAATTCCCTGAAGAAGAATGATAAAGTCTCCTGGCATAATTTCCCAAGGAAGTTTCTGAACCGTCTTCGTTCCATTTATACACATAGAAACTTGTAGTACCCGTTCCTCAGGTCTTCGTTGATGATTCGGCCATGACCATAGTACATGTCACTTTCCACGAAGTGAATGTCAATTCCTTCATCATGAAGTCCATGAAGTCCATGTGTTCGTTCGACTTGAAGAATCATGAAGACGGTGTCCTCGTAATCCACAAGTATGCTGCCAGGCACGATGTCGTCGAGAGAATTTATCGACTTCATAGAATCCAGTATTCGTGAATAGAATCATCCCAAAGGTACCGATCATGTATGCAGCCATTCAATTCGACAACGACAGCAAGCACTCCTGCATGGTGCGCTCCTACGATATCCAAAATAAGGAATCGACGTTTGTCTGTTGGGCACTGATCGAACAGGACAGTTCCTGGTACAATCTGAGAAAGGCTTTCAACGAACTTCATGGGTCAATCATACTACATGTACGGCAAAGTTGGAATTGTTATGCAAAATTTGTTTGCGGAAATTTTGGGAGAGTCTTTATGTGGGAGAGAGTTTCCCCTATAGAATTCGCAAGCTCATTCTACAAGTACCTATAGGAACACGTTACGTGTTCAACAAGTACCTATAGGATTCCCTGTGGCGAGAGTGCTCGAAGAGAGTAACTCCTATAGGAGAGAGTCTACGAGACCTGAATTGGGATGAGGTCATTGGAATCGGTAGGTGCGGCGCATTTGTTAAGAATACATTAGTAATTTCAAGTACTTAGAGTATCGAGTTGATTTGGTAAATTTATTTCCAGAAAATTTTACGTGAGCTAAGCTCACCCGATTCCTCCTCCTACATTCCTCGTGGTAGCACCCACCCCTCCCCCTCTAAGTGGGGGTGTTTGGGGGGTACTCCAAGGGGGTCTAATGGCACTTTAGGACGGGGGGGGCCTATAGGTGCCGATTCGTTCTATATATGGGGTGCTATGGGGTGTATTCTACTGTATGCTCCTATAGGTTCCTTGATGTGCTTGCCGTTGTGCAGTTGGCATGGTCTTTGCTATTGCAATTGTTATGCCATGTTACTTGCGGCTGGCGATGGCGTAGTCTTAGAAGCTGTAGTGCCATTCCATCTGTTTGATTGTGTAGTATGCAGGACTGCTCATGTACACGTCCATGCCGAGACGCTTAGCACGTGATACAAGCGTACGAGCCTTGCGATATGTGTACAGCTTCTGGCTGGCAGCGAAACCATTGGCCCCATTCAGGACCATGTACATCTTTGTTTGCTTGTCTGCTTTGTTGCTGTTCATGTATCTGTTATCTCATATGTGCAGACGTTTATCAACTAAATCTTTTACTTTATTTGCTGGCACGGCATGACTCGAACATGCATATCGCTGTTAAACAGACAGCCTCACTTCCATTGTGATACATGCCAATACTCTACTGATTCACCTATTATGACATGCTTGCTGCAGGATCCTAAACTCGTCCAGATTCATAAGGACGTTTTTTCCTTCATGGTTCTGTTTCTCCACAAAGCATGGTTGTGGTGCTACAAACTTGATGGTGGCGGTAACTGCTCCCATGGTTAGGCATTCATACGTTTTGCCCCGGACTGTTACTTTGTACATCTGTTGACCATTCATTGTGTGCACCCTTATGCTTCCGTCTTCTTCCAACCCTTGAGAAACTTGTACGAGTAGTCCCTGTATGCCTTCTCATCCGACAGTCCGTCCAGACGCATCTTGTAATGTGTCTCGTCCTTGCTTTCGGCCTTTGTGGCGTCGGCATCTTCCTTCCGGCACTCGTAGCTGTCAACCACAAAGTGCTCCGTAGGATAATGCTCCTTCAGTCCTACTAGGAGGTCTTCCATGGCTTCCTTGCCGTTGTCGGCTTGCATTGCCTTGTTGGATTGCACCTGTCGATCCTTCGTGGTGCACAGGATGACGTAGAGGCTCATTCGTCTGCCAGGTCTGCTTCGCGCTTTTCCATCGGCTTCGGCACGGCTCTTGCACTTGCAAGAATTGCACCAATGTCGACAGAGGTCCACTTCATGGTTCTGCCGTTGTAGTTGGAATGCGAGTATGCGCTTTTTACAGAGATGTCGTATTGGTATCTGGTCATTGTTTTCCTTTGTTTGTTTGTGACTAAA
>ERZ869929.909-NODE-909-length-12722-cov-3.892950_pt1 | contig 12722 bp, 19 predicted proteins | sample MGYA00579312_ERZ869929 | MGnify/ENA primary metagenome ERZ869929 (study PRJEB32216, sample SAMN09231818) | wastewater metagenome | place: USA: Maryland | collected 2016-08-09 | study: EMG produced TPA metagenomics assembly of the PRJNA472060 data set (Reclaimed... | reverse complement strand
TCACCCCATCCCAAAACACCGGGAACCCATTCCCCCGCCGTTCCCCCACCTGGAGCTGCAATTCATTCCGGATAATGTGCCCCACGCCCCTGGCCGTCAGCTCAGTCCCCTTCCTCCCCCCCCGCTTACCGCCCTTCTCCGTCTCCTCCTCCGACTCATCCTCTCCTCCCCGGTTCATCTCATCCATAATCTCATTCGCAATCTTCCGGATATCCCCGATCATGATGAACTCTTCCCCATTCGTCGTCTTCTGCAGAAGCTCCTTCCTCAAATCCGGCGCCTTGTATATTTTCCACATCGCCTCCACCACCCTCGCCGCAATCGTCATCGACCGGGTCAGCACCATATCCCGGTTATACGTCCGCAAAAACTCCACAATCTCATCCTGTAACTCCGGATCATCCTGCGCCAAAGCCTTCAGCGGCATCGTCACCTGGTTCAACCGGCTCGAGATCTCTAGGTCCATCAGCTCCTCCCCCACCTGGATCTCCGGCAGCCAGTGCTCCAACCTCCACCTCAGGAGAAGGTTCCGGATCGCCGAAGCCTGCTTCCGAAAATCATCATCGATATACAGCTTCACCCCTCGCTGCTTCAGCTCAATCGGCTCCCTGGGCATCAGCTTGATCGTCAGCGACCGGCTGCCCACCGCATCGTCCCGGAAATCCTTCCGCATCGCAATCAGCTTCGGACAGAACGTGCTGAATGTCGCCACCTCGTAGCTCTTCCCCCCGTCAGGCTTGTACACCTCCTCCAACCTCCAGATCGGATTCCCCCGCATTGCCCCCAAATTCAAGAACTTCACCAGGTCGTTGCTCATATCCCCCCCGTCGTGGAGGTCCGCCTCGTCGATAAACACCGTTCCCCGGTATTGCTCCGTCGCCCGGAAGAAGCTCGCGCTCGTATTCGCCCCACTGGCCATCATCAGCCGGTAGCACAGATACCCCACCCGCTTCATCAGCTCGCTCTTCCCCGCCCCTGCCTCTCCCATCGTCCTCAGATACGGCAGCGCGTTGAAACTGTCATAGATCCACGTCAGCAGCACGTAATACGTAATGATCCGCCCCAGATACCGGTTCTCCAGCAAATAATTCCGGTTGATAAACGCCTCCACCATCGCCACCAGCTCCCTCGTCCCTCGAAGCTGCCCCAGGTCGCTCGCGAAAATGCACCCACCGCCCCGGATAAACGCTCCCGGCTCCTGTGGCACATACTTCACATCCTCGATCATGATCTCCTTCCCGATACCCACCTTCTTATCCGGCGCCCGCCAGGCCAGCCTTGCCTCGTCCGTTGCTGGGTCATACACATACTCCACCAGGTATCCCCCGATAAACCCGCCCAGCGTCGGCATGATCGTCTCCTCGCTCTCCTTCCCATTCTTCGCCGTCGCCTTCTCGATATCGTTAAAATCCCGGATCCCGATCCCCATCAGCTTCACCAGGCGCAGCCGGTACTGCGCCCGGTCCACCTTATTCATCCCCCCCACCACCGCAAACACCAGGCGCTGTGCATCATCCCGCTCCCCGCCCTTCATCCCCCCAGCCCAGGCCGCCATCTCCTCCACCAACGTCGGCGCCTGGTCCAGCATCCCCCTCAGCCTCGCCCGCTGATCCTCATCGCTGACCCCCTCCCCCACCCAGGTCTTCAGCAAATCATTCGCATCCTTCACTTTTAGCGGTTCACTTTCCATCGATGCATCCATCATGTTTTCCATTCCTTCAGAACATCACTTAACTTCACATCGTACAACAAAGCCTTCACTAGACAATACAGAGCGTAACTTAGCCTTTACCCGACGAGACAGCACTTTGCCTGACATGACTCACACCAAACAACACATAACCAAACTTCACCTTCACTGCACCTAACTAAACGTTGCCCTCACCTGACTGGACCGAACAACACACAACCACCACCGTACGTCGCATAACTTCCCTGCCCTCGCTGAACGCTTCTCTGCATAACTTTCCTCTGCCGCCGCTATACGTTGCATAACTTTCCTCTTGCCAGACTGCGCATTGCTCTACACTCGCCTGACCCAACATAGCAAAACCTTGACGTTACTAAACTGGACTTCACACGGCCCTCGCATCACCCCGCCTCTCTCTGCGAGACTGCGCCTCGCTTGACCTTCGCATAACATGACAAAACCCCACTCAACATTACCTCCGCCTCACTCGGCAACACATTCCGCAACCCACGCAGTACTAACCTGTGCAAAACCCTCGCTTGACTTGACACCACAATACCCAAGCATTTCATCGCTCTGCCTCCACAAAACCTCTCACAACTTCGCTTGTCATAGCCACCGCCTCACACCGCCTGGCGCCGCTGTCCTTCGCACCCACTCCACCGAACTGAACAATACGATACCTTCGCAAAGCATTACCCCACCTCACCCAACAACCGCCTGACGTAACATCACCCCACCCACACATTGCCGAACAATACCCCCACATCTCTCCACTGCCCCACACACAACGCCGCCAGACCTTGACTTCACTTCGCAAATCACAACATCACAGTTCATTCGCCTTACCATCCTTTGCAGCACAGTCCCTTACTCAAACCAACGGTACAGAACCTTCACAACACGAGACGCCACCCCACCATACCAACACCGCACCTTACGCACCTCCACATCACCACTGCCTAACTATGCTCGACTCGACCTTACACCAACCTCGCCTCGCCATCCAGAACATAACCTTCACCGAACAAAACATCGCCTTGCCCTCACCCAACTCAAATTTGCACTACCACTCGATACCCAACCCTCACAGCGCCCGACGATCTCTACCATACAAAACCCTTGCTTGCGGTTCAACAACCCGGGCAGTCCCCCTAACTGCCCGGACCTCCACCAACCTAAACCTCCGCCATCACCAGCGTCGCATCCGAAACATCCACCCCCTCCGCAACCACCAACTCCGAAGCGCCTTCCTCCTCCTCCCCCTCAATCTCCAGCTCCGTCCAGCTCGTCACCACAAACCTCCCATACCCCCCATTCCGCCACTGCCCGAGCCCCTTCCGCTCCCCATAGCTCACCAGGTCCTGCAGCAGCTCCACCGTGATCGGCCCCGGCTCCAAAATATCCACCACCACCTCGAACCGCGTCCCTGCCGCCAGCATCTCGCTCCTGGCCAGCGCCACCCGCGGCCCCTGCATCGTCTCCGCCCGCAGCGGCCTCTCCAGGTACTCCATCTCCGTGTGGTTCTCCTGCCGCAGCAAGATCATCCGCGGGTACACAAACACATAGCTGTCAATCTTCGACCGCAGGTTCTTCGCCGCACGCAGCCCGTTGAACGTCTTCCCCGCCTCCTTGATGAACCCCTTCACCTGGTAATCGAACAGGCATGGCCGTCCCTTGCTGTCCCGGTGAAACACCGTCGTCCCCTTCTCCAGCACATCCGGCAGACTCTCCAGCTCATCCTCCGGGATCCCCTCGATCCCCGCCCGCTTCGCCAGGAACTCACTCGCCACATCCTTCGTCGGCTGGCTCCCCAGCACCGGCGTCTCGAACTTGCACTTCAACAAATAACTCTTCGCATTCATCTCAATTCTCCTTATCAAAACTAAAATGAAATCTTCTCGGACTCGCCAAACACTTCAAAATGCACTTCACTCTCGATCTTGCTCACCTCCCCATACGGCGCCCTATCCAATTGCACCGGCTTGGCCGGGATGGCCATGCACTCATTCTCCGCCTCAACCAGCAGCATCTTCGTCATCTCACCCTTTCCAGGCTCATACATGACCCATTCTCCGAAAACATTGCTAAAAACAGACGCTGCCGCACCCATCATATTCGCCTCGCTCGCCTTCACCTCCTTCGGCGCCTCCACCTTCGCCACGTGGATCAACCTCAACCGGACCACCTCCCCACCATCCAATACCCTCCAATAACCCTCCTCATCCGGCTCCTCATCCAACGACCACGCCTGATCCAGCCACCAATCGCCCGACTGGTCATTCAACACCACCCCATAATGCACCCGTGTAACCTCATACGGATAATCCAGTGCCTCTTGCAGCTCCTGGAACACCTGCCGGTTATGCTCCTGCGCCGTTTTCGTCGCCACGCACCACGCCCGGTACGCCTCCCGGTACTCGCTCAGCACCACCGGCTTCCGCTCCATCCACTCCATCTCCCCCATCACCCTCGCTGCCTGTGTGTTCACCTCCCCCACAAACGCCTCAAGCAGCTTCTGCCAGCCATCCTCCCTATCCGGCGCCAGCTCGATCAAAGTCTTCATCTCCTGCGTCCCCTCATCCCGCAGGATCACGGCCTGCCGCTGCACCTGGTAAGTCGCACTCCTCCACTCCTCGCTGCCCACCTCCAATCCCTTCCAATTCACTAGCCCGGCCTGGAACTGCTCGTACACATTCCCGAGCAGCCACTTCCGCCCCTGATCGATCCTGCTGCGCACCCACGACCTTCTTGCCGCCTGCATCATCCCCCCAAACTCCCCCGGCAGCGCATACTCCCGCATCGAATCATCCCCCACCCTCCCGATTACTGACCGCAGCCGCACCGGTCCCGCCGGAACAATCGCCTCCGTCCGCACCAACGAAACAGGTTCTCCGGACATCTCCCCCCGTTCCTCTGATCCACCTGCCTTCTGCACGCGTTCCCCCGATCGATCCGCCAGCAGCAGCGCCGTCACCTCCAGCCTGAAATTCTCCAGCCTCAAATGATCCGCTGCCACATCCAGGTACACCTCCGCCTGCATCGCCACCGTCACATCCCGCTGCCAACTGCCCTTGGTCGCATACAACTTCGTGAACCGTTCCCATGGTGTTCCGGCTTCCAGCTCGCTTTTCCAATTCGCCCCCAACACCTGATCCAGCGTCTCCTCGAACTTCCCCATCCCGGCCATCGTCAGCTCAGCCATCCACGACTTCACCTGATCCTGCCGCATCTGTTCCCGTCTCTCCAACTCGCCAATCATCTGATCAATCCCGTTCATCGTTTCAACCCTCCCATCATCACAAACACCAGCCCCCCAACCAACACCGGCGCCCACCCCAACGCCGTCGCCGCCCCCCCCCGCCCCCCCCCCACCCCCTCCAGCCATAGCAGCGCCAACCCACCAACCAACCCCGCCCTCATCACCCTCCGAAACGCCTTTTCCATCACGCACCCCTCCCACCCCATCTCACCACCCTCGCCATCGGCCCTAACACCTTCGCCAACGGCCAATCTTCGTGCTTCCCCCTCAACCCCGCCTCACCGGCAGCATCCGCATCCAGCCCCACATAAATCCGCTTGTGCCTCTGCCTCAATTGCCCGATCAGCTCTTCGTGATCCTCCCACGCAGCCCCGGCCAGCGCCACCGCGCTCATGCCCCACTGCCCCAGGCTCACCGCATCCGCCTGCCCCTCCACAATCATCAGCTCATCATCCCTCCGTCCATACACATGGTTGAAAAACACCTGGCGTCTCCCTGCCAGCGCCACCGGCAGGTTATAGCTCTTCCACTCCCGCCCTTCCGCCGTCACATCATCCCCCAATATCTGCCTGGCGCTCAAATACCTCACCCGCCCCCCAATCCAATGCGGATACACCAACCGCTTCTTCGCCGTCATCCCCGGGATCCACCCCCACTCGATCCAGTTATCCTGGACCTGCACCTCATGCGCCTTCCCCCACCCCTTCACATCCCCCCGGAAGCCCATCACGCACACCACCTCCGGCGCATCCAGGTCATACTCGTACATCGAAAACTCAGCCCTCAGCCCCTTCACAGCAGCAGCAGGATCACGCCCCGTAAACCCCAGGCCCGCATCTTCCACCGTCCGCACCGTCCAGCCTCGCCCCTGGCAATAATTCATCGCCCCCTCATCCAGCTTCAGCAGCTCCGCAAACACCCGCTGCGCAATCCCAAACACATCCTCCCGCATCCGTGCAGCATGCCCGGCCTCCCCCTCACCGCTGAACCGCTTCGGCATCTCGATCTTCGCCCGCTCTGCCAGCCATCGCAAGCTGGTCATAAAATCCCACCGGTGCCTGTACTCCAACCAGGAGAACACGTCCCCCTTTTCCCCCTTACTGTTCCACACGAAGTATTGTTCATCCAACCGCACAACCAGGCTGTCGTGATGCTCCCCTCGGATCGAATTACCATGGCGCCTGCGCAGCTTGAACTCACTGGCCGTCTGCTCGATCACATCCTCCAGCGACGTCGCTTCCTTCACTCGCTCTACAAAAGCCTGGAAATCAGCATCCATGATCAAACCCTTTCTAAAATACGCCCGTAATTTTTCGAGCCACACACGCCATTCAAAAAAATAAAGCCAGCGGCTAAAGACCACCGCCCCCCATCGCGTGTTATGCGACAAATATTCATGCCCTTATCAGCTCGATCCAGCCCCAAAACAACCCATCCTCGCCCGTTTCTGTCGCATAACCTGCTCTTATGCGACACGCCCCCGCCCTTCCTACCACGCCCCCAGCCCCCCAGCCCGTAGGCGAAGAAACTGATTCTTCCTGCTACTGGATAACAAGATGATCGCATCATCATCCACCACCCCAACGTGCAGCATGCTGCGCCTTAGCGAACTTGACCAGCTCAGCCTGCATCAACTCCAAGTTCTGCTGCGCCTTCTCCAAACGTTCCAGCCCAGGCGCCAGCACATCAGCCACTGAAGACGTACGCCTCATCGCTTGCTCTGTCCGTATCCTCAGCTCATCGAGATCCAGCATCATATCCACAATCACAATCTGCACCGTCTCGATGCTGTTCCTGCCAACCTCACAACCTTGCTTCAACGGTCCCGTTCTCATCCTGCGCCCTCCCCAACTCCTGAAGCTCCGTGGCCAGCACAACCCGACCAACCACATGATCGAGCACATACGACAAAAGCACCACCGCACCCCCGACCATACCCACCACCCACAGCCCAACCAGGTACCACCACCCATCGATCCCCATCGCATACCACCGCCAGAACAACCAGGTCAGTGGCGCCATAATCCCCAGCAGCCCCAGCACATACGCAGCCAGCCTGGGCAGCCTCCGCCTCAGCAGCATCCCCCACGGAAAGTAATGCAGCACCAGCTCGATCAACCCGCAAATAATCGCCGCAATCACCAGCATCTCGACCACAGTCATACCTCCTCCACTGCCTTCTCGAAATCCTCCCACCCGGGCTGCACATATCGCGTCGTCGTCTCCAACCTGCTGTGGCCCAGCAGCTTACTCACCACAGTCAGCGTCACCCCCTCATCCACCATCCGCTTAGCAAACGTATGGCGGAGATCGTGCGGCGTCACCGATAAACCAACCAGCCGCCCGACCTCCGCCACATGGCGCTGCACCGTCCGCTCACTCACACCACTAAACAGCGAACCCGCACCAGCGCCGCGCTCCACCAACCAATCCGCCAAACCAGATCGCGCCTTCCGGCTCAACGGCACCACCCTGCGCTTACCCCCCTTGCCATCCCTGATCACCACCCTGCCCGACCGCTCCCCCAGCTCCACATCCCCCACCTCCAGCCCGCACACCTCACCCTCCCGCAGGCCCGCATACAACATCAAACCCACCATCCCCCGATCCATCACCGCTCGCCGCCTGGCCGCAGCCGTCGCCGCCCCATTCACACACCGCTCCACCTGCCTCTCAAAGCGGTTCGTCTCAACCTTATCCAGCCATCTGGGTGGAAGCTCCACCTCATCCGCCGGAGATACCCCCTCCAGCACATCCACCCGCAGCACCCTCTCATCCCGCAGCCAACCACAAAAAACCCGCAGACTCGCCAGCCTGCGGTTCCACGTCGCTGGCCTCACGCGCTCAACATCCAGCGACCATTTCCGATACTCATGCATATCCAGACTCGTCAGGCTCCCACCATCGAAGCCCGCCCCCATCTCCTGCTCCCACCACGCCGCCAGGCCCCGCACATCTTGCGCATACGCCTGCAACGTCCGCTCACGCCTGCCGACCAACGCCGATACAAACAACCCCACCTGAGACTGGATCGTATCCATCTCACCCTCCCGATTTAATCATTCCAGGATACCGGACCTCAAGCGCCCGGACCGCAAACTCCCTCCGCCAATCCACCGTCTCGCTCGCCAATCGCAACAATAAATCAGCCGGTGGCACCGTCCGGCCATCTCGCCAATTGATCACCGTCCCGTGCGAAGCCACACCAACCTGATCCGCAAACTCCCGGACCGTCAGCCTCTTAGAACTCAGATACTCATTTACCAGCTCAGAAATTGTCATTTTTATCCCGTGAACTCTTTACGAAATACGAAATAATCATTAATCGTGAACATTTATATTTTTACCAAACTATCACTTAAATGTCAATAGATTGACCAAAGTCACTTTTTGTAAATTACAATATTGTTAGGTCTATGGAATTCAAAGATTATTTATTAATCAAATTGCAGGAATACGAACGACACGTTGGCCATCGCGCATCAATAAATGAATTTGCCGACTATCTAGGAGTCTCAAGGTCGCTACTGTCATATTGGCTGGCCGGGAAGATAAAGCCATCCATCCCCAACGTCCAGCTCCTCGCCGAAACCCTCGGAAACGAAATCTACACCATCTTGGGCCTCATCCCCCCAGACGAAAACCTCCAATACCTCGAACGCAACTGGGAACGCCTCGACCCCGACCTCCAACAGCGAATCATCAAACTCGTCTCCGAAAACACCGGCGTCCCCTACAACACCAACCATGAAGAAAACACGGCCCCCTGACAGCATCTACCGCAACTGGTCTTCACTCCCCACCTGGCGCAAACTTCAAATCCGCCTCCTCATCTGCCGCGCCGTCCGCCGCTTCAACCCCGTCTACTTCTCCCTCTACACCGCCTGCCTCACCCTCATCATCCTCCCCCTTTTCCCCACCGAACCCCTCACCCTCCCCGCCGTAATCGGCTCCGCAATCTCCCTCGCCCTCATCACCGAAACCCTCGCATGACCCACCCCGGCGCGCTTTCCCCCCCCCCCATTCCCCCCCAAACCCATCACCACATACAACACAATCACCACAGGTAATCACCCTGCATATCGTGAGTTACTCACCGCACATGGGGTGCAAGAGGTCGGAGGTTCAAATCCTCTCGCCCCGACCAAAACTCAATTACCTGCCCTCCTCTCTTCGGTAAGCGGCCTTCAGTCCTCGTCAACATCAACAGGAGACCTCTTACCATGAAACTCTCAACCGCATTCCAGGGCTACACCCTCGCCCGCTCCGCAGACGGCTACTCCCCCAACACCATCGCCGTCTACAAATGGGCCATCGACCTCCTCACCCACTTCCTCAACGACCCCGACATCGCATCCATCACCCGCTCCGACCTGCGCGCCTTCTTCAAATACCTCCGCACCGAATACACCCCCACCCGCCCATCCGGCGACGCCTCCCCCCTCTCTGGATCATCCCTCGAAAACGCCTGGAAAGCCATCCGCTCCCTCTACACCTGGGCCCACACCGAGCTCGACATCCCCCGCCCCGACACCGACCTTCCACGCCCACGCTACACCTCCAAAGAAATCAAACCCCTCGACCAGGACGAAATCACCGCCCTCCTCAAAGCCTGCTCCGCCACCTCCACCGCCGCCACCAACGGGCGCCGTCCCTATCGCATGTCCCGCCCCACCGCCCGCCGCGACCGCGCCATCATTCTCACCCTCCTCGACACCGGCCTGCGCGTCTCCGAGCTCTCCCGCCTCCAGATCCGCCACCTCAACCAAAAGACCGGCGAAATCCTCGTCATCCCCTTCGGCACCGGTCAGAAAACCAAATCCCGCTACGTCTACATCGGCAAAACCGCCTCATCCGCCCTCTGGAAATACCTCGCCACCCGCACCCCCGAACCCCTCCCCGAAGACCCCCTCTTCGTCACCATCGACGGCACCCTCATGGATCGCAACGCCATCCGCTGCCTTCTCGACGGCCTGGCCAGGCGCGCCAACGTCACCTCCGCCCACCCCCACAAATTCCGCCACACCTTCGCCATCCAATACCTCCGCAACGGCGGCGACGTCTTCACGCTCCAACGCCTCCTCGGTCACGCCTCCCTCGAAATGGTGCGCAAATACCTCACCCTCGCCGACGCCGATGCCCAGACCGCCCACACCCGTGCCTCACCCGTCGACCGCTGGCAGCTTTAAACAAAAAAGGGCGCCAGGCGCCCTCATATCCATCGTCGATAATCCTATTTCTGGTACCCCCAGATCTCCAAAAACACATCCAACCCAGCAGACGCCTCAACCTAGTAATAAATATTACAATTTGATGATCATGATCCCCGTGAATCCAGGCGTTGCCTCGTTAAAAATGGTCAATGATGAACCAGTGTTTTGGTAAACTTTTACATTGATTTCATCACTCAGCGCAGCATGCACGATCCAAGTCCCACTGAGCTGCATGTATAAGGACGATCCGGGAAAATTATCTTTACGATCAAGATACCAATGACTCGAGCCACACACTAATTTAATTGAGCCGAGTTCACCGTCCAACCAATTCGATGTCGCCGAAAATAGCAATCTGACTGACACCAGGTAATACCCCGCACTGGGCGCCACAAATTTCCAGCTGGCGCCAGTCGTAACAGCGGCATGAGTGTCAATTACCTGGTCCTCAAAATCTACGATGGTTTCTGTATTATGGCTAATCGATTGCGCCTGGTTTGTTGTATAGGACGCAACGATTTTTGTTGAGGGCTCAATTGCCTCTAAGCTCTTTAACCGTTTTTCGAGCTCAGTCAATTTGCGAACGATTTCGATCACAAATCAATCTCCACGCTAGCATCTACCGTGTCCGTGGATGCCACTCTGCTGACATGCACTGTCCGGATCAAGGCGCTGTATTCCTGATTGTCGATGCGAACTTTTACCCGATCCCCTATATACCAGTCCTTACCATACAACGACCCCTTCACGTCCATCAACCGGCCTGTAATCCTCAGGCGCGGCCTGGCTTCAGCCAGTGCAGCATCTCCAGCCGATTGTACTGCAGCCGTAGTTGCAGCATTCCTCGCATCCACCCAACCCTCGATCCGGTTCCAGGCGCTGGCAGCCAGGCGTGTTGCATCTGTGCGCTTCTCGACAACCCGATCAGCCTCTTCGCCTTGTCCCCCAGCATAGACTACGGTCAGCTCGTTGGTGTAGTCGTACTCGATCTCGGCATTGTCCATGTTACCCCAGGTCTCAGCCAGAACGAACGTATTACTGGGACCAGTGCGATCAGTGCCTGGCTGACCAATATACGTCACGAACTGCAAGGTCAGACGACCGGCGCTCCATGCAGGCACCAGGTCAAAATAGAGTTCTGTTCCGGACTGCCGGCTTATATTACAAACATCCTGCATGACGTCGAGCACATTGCGCCTGGAGAACGCCAGGGGAATTGACGGAGCCAGGCTGACCTGTGCAGCACTCGTGAGACCAAGACCGCTCCAGCGTCGATCTGCATCTGTTGCATCTGCGCCTAAGTTGTGATCGAAGATCTCCTTAAGCATGTCGTCAGCGTAATCTGACTGGTCAGCCTCAGCGGACCCGGCATTATAGGCCACAATGCGCCTATTGAGTAAGTTCAGCTTTCCGGGACCCTCGAGCGTCACGCTGGTTCTCGATTTTTTCCATTTCCTAAGAAACCCAAGAGAATCCAGGATTGGAGCTGCACCATCAGGCTGTCTCCAAATCTCAACGATGAGATCTCTAGAGGGCTCGATAGCCAGTTCAGGGACGCCGACTTTAAACCAACCCGGGTTATTCAATGTTCCGACATAATCTATGTCCGCCAGGTTCTGCAGCGAAACAAGACGTTCTCCCCGGTCGTTATCGATCCATACCTGGTAGTTCACGCAGCAACTCCATCCGCGCTCCAATGAGTAATGCGCCATTCTATTGTCGCCGTGACTGTCGCACCGCTGTTGTACACAAAACCCGAAATGATATTAGCTCCTGGCTGCAGTGTCCAGTTTGCCAGGTCACAGTTGCGCAGCAAATTTGAGAGCAGAATCCCGCGGGAATTTGACGTGATCGTGCGTTTTCCGATGTCGATCGTGATTGTCTCGCCATTCAGAATCTGGAAATGATTGTAATTCTCGAAATATAATCCGCGGCCGGTAGTCAGGTTATACAACGAGAACAGGTATGCAGTGCCTCCGGTCTGTTTGATTTTGATGATCGGATACGCCGATGCCGATCCAGAATTAGTCACAGTCGTTACACCAGAATTGTAGTAGGAACCTGTCACAGATAATCCCATGTACATGGTCCCGTCTGGAGCAAAGGCAATCGCACCGCAACCTACGCTAGGCACCAACCCAAGGGATGTGTCGAACATCCGGAAAACACCACCGGACCAGACCCAGATCGCTAGACCTTGGTATGCCGCTGTTGTTACTCCGAGATAGACATCTCCTCGGCTGTCAACCTGGATTGCTGACACAAAGTCGTAGGGATCAACGATCACATCTCCAGGATCCAGATTCGTGTACACGTTGTTTACGATTTTCCCGAGGAGGTAATCCGTTGTCGTCGTACCGATATAGACAATGCCTCGGCTGAGGTCACAGGCAACACGATTCCCGGTTATATCAACCGTCTGCCTGTAATCAAAGGCATAAGTCGACGGATTGACCGACGCAACCCCAAGTGCAGCGGCTTCACCCGCATTATTGAATGCTCCAACCATCCAGACATAACCGCGAGAATCAACGGCCATGCCGTTCACAACATCGTC
>ERZ869929.908-NODE-908-length-12726-cov-4.249704_pt1 | contig 12726 bp, 18 predicted proteins | sample MGYA00579312_ERZ869929 | MGnify/ENA primary metagenome ERZ869929 (study PRJEB32216, sample SAMN09231818) | wastewater metagenome | place: USA: Maryland | collected 2016-08-09 | study: EMG produced TPA metagenomics assembly of the PRJNA472060 data set (Reclaimed... | reverse complement strand
CGCCCCCTTGAAATAATCCGGGCTGAAGTGGTTCGGGTCGTTGCCGTCCAATACCATCTCCTGATTCGGCGCGCCTGTGTAGGTAAACGAGTGATCTACCCCCACCAGCAGCGCGGTATCAAAACCCATGTAAAACGCGATCTGCATACAAACGAATGTGACGGTATGCCCCTCATAGATCCAATTTGACGCGTCCTTACTGAATACCGGCACGCCAGCCGACTGCAACGGCAGGCAGGTATCATCGAAACAGAAGGATGCCGGTAGGAACTTCGGCGCGTCAATGGCGGCTATGTCATCAGCGTACTGCCCGATCACCAGGGGATTGACTGACACATAATAGGTCGGGGTGAATCCTTTCTTCAGGTAGATGCGGTTCGTGCCAAAGGTCGGGTACTTGTGAAAGAAGTACGCCGGTACGTTATTCAGGCTCGGCCCGTTGCCGATAATGAGCGCGGTCTCTCCCGCGTGCTTGTTCTTGTAATCGCTCCAGTTCATTGCGCCCGCCTGAATATCACCGTGGCGTGTGTGCGCCATTCTTCGCTCATGTCGTAGGGTTCAACCTTCCTATGCTCTCTGCATACTTTGACCGCTTCAAATCCGGCGTGTAAAAAGGCGTCGCAAATATGTACCGGGTTGCCGTATTGTGGGTGGAGTTCAACGATCCATGTGTGCGTCTTCGGCATCATGTCAATGCCATCTGGCAGCACGTTGTATTCACCACCTTCGATGTCCAGTTTGATGATTCCGGCATCCGGTAATAATTCCTTCAGCATGTAGCACTGCACGTAAAAGCCGCCATAGTTCACCAGCCGCCCGTTCGTTGCCCCGCTGAAATGGCGCTGTTCGTGCATGTCTGCGACCGCGCCCTCTACCACCTTCGCATTGATCCCGTTCCCTTCCAGGTTGCGCTTGATAATTGCTACGTTCTCAGGATGCGGCTCTACCACGACCAACTCATTGTTATCCGCCAGCGCCAGCGAGTAATGACCGTGATGCCCGCCGCATTCCAGCACCTTCTCGCCCGCCAGTTTGACGTTTTCTGTCACCCATTGGTACTCCAGAAGGGTGTACCACTTGATCGGGTCGTACCAGTCCTGCGCTTCTTCCGTTTCCACCCGGAATGTGCGCCCGTTGTATAAGGGGATGGTATAGGCTTCAAACATGGGCTAATAATTCCTTGTAGGCCTGGAAGGTGCCCACGTCGTGATATTCGGGGATCTCGAACAGGTCATACCCGAACTCACGCATGGCCATGTTGAACGCCTGGGTATGGCTGATGATTTCACCCGCCCACTTTTTCCAGAACCGCACCACGTTCCTGGACCATATCGCCGCGCCCCATGCCTGCTGTACTCCGCTGATGGTGGTGTCCTTATCCATAATTTCGCCATTCAGCAATACCCCGAAGTGCTCAGGTGAAAACGTGGTGAATATCCCCAGCATGAAGTTCGCTTCAGTTTCAATCGGCAAACATCCGCTTGTCATCCACACGTCAGGCATGATGTAGTAATTCCTGTCCGCGCTCATGTCAAAGGATTCAGTAATCGCGCCCCATACATCATGGGAGTAATCCCGCTGCACCGCGTATTTCACGCTTCTGTTCTGCAGCGCCATCGAATGTGCCGCCACTTTGTAATGACTGGTGATCACCAGCGTTTCATCCACGCCCGCCATCTCAAGGTTATCCACCGCCCTGGATAATAATGTTTCGCCGTCTCCACAGGGCAGCAGCTCCTTGAATGTTCCGTTGAACCGCGCTCCCTTTCCGGCAGCCGGTAGGATTCCAAGTTTAGTCATGCGTCACCGTCATGTTCGTGCCCAGTCTATAGCCGTGCTTCTGCTCGAAGTAATCAATATTTTTTTCACGCGTCTTTTCGTACCCTGGTATTGCCCAGCGCGTCTTGCCCCATAAATGCGTGAAGGGCAGGTTCACCGGCTTCGTGTCGATGCCAAGCGCCTTCGCTCTCACACAGTAATCCGCGTCTTCAAATCCGCAGGCTTCAAACTTCGGGTCAAACTCTCCCACCTGCCAGTAGACCATGCGCGGAATGAGCGCCAGCCAGTTGCCCAGCCACACGTGCCCCGCCTCTTCGATGATCTGCCTGCCGTAAATGGAATCATCTGCCAGGCTTTCGATCACCTTCACGAATGGACCGTTACAGCGAATATCGTTATTCAGCGATAATATCCAGTCACCTGTTGTAGAGTACACGCCCTTATTGATCGCCGCTGCGTAGGAGAGCCGGGTATTGACGCGGTGAATGTGCTGCGCCTCCGGGTAGGGTTCCTCGCTGGCGTTGTCGATCACGCATATATCCACATCCGGCTCGTGCGCCCAGATGCCCGCTATCAGAGGCCGGGTGTACTCTTCCCATTGGTTGATGCCCACGATCACGATGGATACGCTCATCAGGCCGCCTTCTCCCTCAGCCGTCCTGCGTTCTTTTCTCTCCACTTGAACCACGATGTAGAATCCACCACCGCCGGGGTGATGTGCGGGCTGGTGGTTTTACAGTCCACCCACATCTTTATACCCGCGTCCTTGCACTTTCTTGAGAATCCAATATCCTCACCCGGCCATGAATCGCGCCAGCCCTGGGTGTAATCGTTGTAGAACCAGGGCGGTTCCATCGTTTCAAATACCTCACGCGCGATCATGATTGAGCCCGTGCCCAGCCGGTCTACCTCAAGTATTTCCGTGTCGTCATCCCATTCGATCGTCCACATCGATTGATCTGTTTCATCGTAGGTGTACGCGCATGGGTCGTGCGGTTCGCTGCGCCTGAAATTCAGCCCGCCTACCACCTGATATTTCTTCGGGTCGGCCAATGGCCAGCGTGCCAGGCGCTGTACAATGTCATGCGGGTGGATATGGTCAATATCCAGCATGAGCAGGTGGGTGAAATCGGTCTTCAGCAGTTCAATGGCGGCCCGGTTCCTCGCCAGGTCTGTACGCTGGTAAGGCATATTCAGGATCACCGGCCCCTGCGCCGCGATCTGCACGATGGTGGGGAACACGAGATCGGCGTAGCTGATGGAGCGCTCCAATAGGAACGCAACCAGTACACGGGGGAACGGCCACTGCATTATTGGTAACGTGTTGAGTACATTTTTCTCGACCAAAATACTCCTTATGAAACTGTTGATTGGATCTTTATTCCGTTCACGGTGTAACGGAATCCGACGGTATCAATACCCGCGTAACTCATGGAAATAAGCCCGCTGCTGATAATGTCGCCAATGGTGGATACCGTGTTATTCAAATAGCCGTCAAACAGGTCATCGTACAGCGCATTCGGGATTGTGCTGAAATAGGGCATGATGCGCTTGATGGACGCCGGGAGGTTCGTGCGCGGCGTGTGCACTTCGATCACCACGCTATAAAGCGCGGTCATCATGCCAGCGGGCATCCCACCGATGAATTGAGACGCGCCGGGGTAGAGCACCACCCAGTTCTCAGTGGACGGTAGCGATTCGGGCAGGTAATTGGACGCGCCCTTGATACCCGTTATGGCTTCGATCTTGTCCTGCATCCTGTCGATTACATCCTGGAGCGCCATTACACCCGCCTCACATAAGGTGAAAGTAACATCTTCACGTCCGGGTCAAGGTCGGGGATGGTCATGGACTGCGCCATTTCACCGCCCGCAATGATTCCAAACGGCGCATCCCTGCGTTTGTACAGCCGGATGGACTGTATCTCGCAGGCTTCACGTATCGGTTTCGGCGCGCTTGAGATTGCGCTGTACCCGAATGAACCCACGATCTGTACCGCGCGTTTGACTCCCAACGGGAAGGAGTATTTACCATATCCGCTTGTTTCAATGCGCGTCTTGGGCGTGCTGTTCAGGGGATAGAGCAGGTAATCGGTTGTCGCCCAGGTGGTTTCAAACACGCCATCCCCATCAGCGTCCGTTTTCAGCGTGGTGATACTGAGCAGGTCATCCACATAGATCTCATCAATGCTTACCGGCGCGTAGTAATTCGTACAGGTTGCCGCGTAGAATTTGCGCCCGGTGTGATCTTCAATCATCCTGCTAACGGATTCGATGGTCGCCTCGATGTAGGGGTCATTGGTAACATCGGTCGAGGGGATGCCGAGCGCGGTTCGTATCGTCAGGAGCGTGGTGTATCCGTTAGTTATTGTCATGGTTACTTCCTTACCTTTACCGCTTTATCCATCGGTGGTTTATTCACCACCTTGACCGCCGGTTTGATCAATTCAGCATAATGCCCGCGAATCATATTGTCCGCGTCCAGGTCGGGTATCTCACCTTCCCAGCCTTTTTTGAAGTGGATACTTGCTCCATCCACACGTCCTACAAAATCCTCTAAAATTCTTATTTTCATTTTTCGCCTTTAGGGAGGCGGCTATTACACCGCCCCCCTGTCTTTACAGATTACAGTTTGCGCACGTACTGGCTGAGGACGGAATCCAGGTTCGGGTCCAGAAGCCCGCCGCCCCGGTATAACAGGGCTACTGCGCCGTGAAGTGTGGCTGCTGTTCCGCATGTCCCGTAAAGTTTCAGGAACGGTTTGGCGGAATTGACGCCCACATCAATGGCGAATATCTTGTTACTTGAGGCGGTTCCTGAAAACAGCGTCAGGGATGCGGGAGTTGATCGGGCAGCATAGGTTCCGCCGCTTGCGGTCGATTCCCTTACCGCGCATGTCACTCCGGCCGTTGCGGCAACCGCCCCGGTCAATAAGAGGAATGCGCAGCGGTCAAATCCGGTCGCGTCCACAGCAGTCGCGGCAATAGCGGCACCGGATTTGCTCACCGGTACTACTGCCATTACTGGCTTGACATAAGCTAACAGTTCTTCCATGTCAGCCTCCTAAGCTTGCTTGCCGACTGCGAATGCCTCTGCCTGTAGAACGCGTCCACCCCAGCGGGCGGTCGCAAGGAATCCTACCTGGCGGGTGCCAGCATACAGCTCGTCCAGCCGCTTGATGGTCAAACCCCGGCGCTCAGCCATGCCCCAGTACGACCAGTCACCCACGCACAATGACGTGTACGCCGTGGTGGTGTAAGAGGGAACGTAGGTCGAAGCGAAGTAGCGCTTGCCCATGATCTTGTTTTCGTCAATGTCATGCGGTCCAAACGCCCAGGTATTAGTGATGGGCAGCCCGCGCAGGAAACCGATGGTTGCATCATTGGCGACCCAGGAGGAGCGCTCGCGGTAGTTCTGATTGAGCTTGTAGTACAGCTCAGGGATCTCGGTGTAAGCGATCGAGTTGGTATCGTCAAAGGTCAGCGCGGCGGTTCCGCCGATCAAAACGCCTTGCGGCTCGTTGGTGCCGGTGCCGATCAAGGAGTAGCGGTTTTCGGTCATCGCCATCCAGCGCCCAAAGTTGCTCGCGAGGAAACCGGAAAGGTTGGCGGCTGAATCTTCAAGCAGGTCATCGGATACCTTGACGATCTTCGTCCAGGGGTACACGGTGATGGATACCTGGTTGACATACGGCTCGTCTTCCTGCACGGCGGAGATTTCAGTCCCAACGCCGAAGTAGGTTGAACTGGTGGACTCGATGGGGACATTGATCACGTCGCGCGAGGTCTGGAAAATGGTCGCTCCAGCCTGGCGGGGGATGCTCATTTCGTTGCGTTTCTCGATGATCCCGTTATAGAAATCATCGGGCACGAGTACCCCACCCTGGGCAGCGGTCGCTTCACCCATCGGGGCGGTATTGACTTTCAAGCCCTTGATGCGCTCACCGGTCTTCAGGTAGTGGATAAAGGCTTTGTTCGGGTCAGGATCGCCCATGTTCTCAGCCTTCAAAATAACGGGCGCGTTCAGCGGTTTCTCGTTGATGAGCGCCTTGATTGCAGCGAGTTCACTTACGATCGCGGCAATATCGACTTCTTGCTTTACTTCCTTGATTTCATCTTCCATGATGATCTTCTCCTGTGTAGGTGTTTCAATGCTTGCGGCTGGAGTTGAATCATCGACTGACTCAGGCTGCGCGTCCTGCGCCTTTGCTGAATCCTCTGCGACTGCTTCCCCTTTTGCCATGAAAACGGCGTAATCATTCGCCGGTTTTCGCCATTCATTTGTGTCAAATAACGCCAGTTCACCCAACGGCCAGGTGGTAATCTCGCCATCCTCTGACGCTCTCACCAGGTGCCCCACCGCCCCGCTTGACGCGCGGACTATGTCCGCTTTTACGCCGGTGATCCTGCCGGTCAATGGTTCGCTCGTGTCAAACTTCACATCGAACCAATGCCCGCGCGCGTCCGTATGCGTGAATTGCGCAGAGCCGATCACGGCGGGCGGGTCCTGCCATTCCTGCGGGCTGTCGGGTCCAAAGCCGTGGTAGTAGGTGACTGGTATCTCATCGCCCGCCTTCAGCCAGGTATCTGTCTTTGCGCTGAAGTATTGGCCGTCCGAGTCCTTGCCATTGAGCGGCCCGCCATAGGGCACGCCCAGCACGGAATATGATGCGCCTTCCAGGTCATTGAACGCCTTCAGCATCTTGACCGGATCGCGCTGTTCTGACTTCATTCCTTCAGGTGGTTTCGTTTGTATTTTTAGCTGCATTGTTCACCTCGTTATTTGAGCGCGCGCTGCAGGAACATGCGCATGATCTCGGTCACGCGCTCCGCGTTCATCTGTAGAATCCCCTGGATGGTCTTCCACCCATGCCAGGCGTGTACCTTCGTTTGCATATCCCTGTCCATCACATAGCGGTTGTAAGGCACGGCTGCCTCGCTGCTTCCGATCTTGACCGCGTCGCCATCGTTGTTCACCTGGTACGTCCAGCTATTGCGCAGTTTGTTGGTGCGCTCGTAGGTGGACCCTGCCGGTACAGGCGGGTACTGCTGCGCCTTGCCCACCAGCTCCAGGCCAACGGACTCCATGCCGCCCTTCACCCACTTGTTGCCACGAATGGGATCGATCTTGGCCATGAGTTCGTCAATGCCCTGGATGGTTACGCCGTAGCTCATACCTTCAGCACCTCATACTCCACATAACAGGCGCAGTTGATGTGCGCCGGTGGATAGCCGACCTCTGACGTGGGGTGATGGTTATTGCCGATGCACTCGGTACAGCTATCGGCTGAATATTCACTCAATCGCCAGGTCTCCGTAAATTGCACGCCGTAAAGGTTCATCAGTTCACGCGCGGTCGCCATCTGACTCTGCACCGCCGCTTGTGTCGTTTCGGTTATGGCGATGGTCAATGCGCGGCGCTCTCCAAATAAGGGCGCTAACCTTTCAGCGAGGTCAGCCAACGTCCAATCATCGGTGTAATAGCGTTGGATGAGCTGCGTCAATGTGTTGCGGTTCGTGTTCGCCCAGTTCTTGATGAGCTCGCCCGCGTGCTGCCCTGCCCATTCAATCGCCTTCTGGTTTATCAGTTCCCAGTCCACCACCAGGTGGGCCTGCCGCGCCAGTTCTTCGGCCTGCGCAATGTAGATGCTTTCGAACACGCTGGTGACGGCCTGACGGATCGCCTTGCCGCCGTTATTCCAGTAGGATTCTGGCACGTTGCTCAGGCTCGGTGGGTCGCCCAGCAGTTTCATCAGCGCGTCACGCTGCCCTTCCCATGCGTCACCCAGGCGGCGGGCTATCTCACGCTCAAAGCGCCGCCGGTTGATCACCGGGCTTTTCAGCGCCTTTGCCAGTAACGTTTTTAGGCTATCCCGCGCGTTCATCCTGCTCCAATAAGTCGTTGGCGCGTTTGAGTTCCTTCGCCAGTTCGCTCATTACGTCAAACTCAGGCTTGCCCTCGAATACCGCCTTGACCTCATCGGCATCGTGGCACAATTTCAGCGCGGCGTGCAGTTCGTCCAGTATGCCCCCCGGGATCACGTCGCTCTCGAAGGCGCAGTCCGGCTCCTTGCCATCCTTGACGCGCTTCAGCGCCTTACGCATGAATTTCTCCATGTCTTCGTCAAACGGATTCGGCTTTTCTTCCGGTGGTAAGGCGGCTGGCTGTACAATGACCGGCGCGGGTTCGGGTTCCTTCTCGGCCAGGAATGGGTAATCTTCGGGCATCTCAATACCCAGCATTTCAGCGGCTGCCATCGGGTTCACGCCCGCGTTCACGTAGGTGGCGAATGAGGTCGCGCGCTGGTTCTCGTCCTCCTGGAATATATCCAGTTCGTCAAAGTCGAACGCCATCTCAAGCCCCATCGCGTTGAGCAGCTGCCGGTTGAATGCGGCTTCGATCATCTTCCCGCGCGGCCTGATAACGTCCTGCCAGAATTGCATCCGGTGGCTATCTGCCGATGCGTAGTTATCGTCCCCCTGGAACATATTGACTGGGATGCCAAACGCGGCGGCAATATTCTTACTCGCTTGCGTGTACAACTCAGGCATGGTCATCTTGTCCAGGTCTTGACTGACAACTTCAGGCGATAACTTCGTCCTGGTCGCCAGCACGCGCCAGGCATTCGTTACGCCGCTTGCCAGTTTGCTGAAGAAGTTCTGGATGCGCTGCTTCTCGTCATCCTGGATTCCTTCGGCTGATACCAGCACGATCGGCATGGCTCCGGCTTCAAAGAACCTGGACGCAAAGCGCGTTTGATAATTCATCAGCGCGGCATCATTCAAGCAGGCTTGCACCGTGGCCACCCCGCTGGTAATGTCATCCCCGTAGGAAAATTCCTTGATATAGATAATTTCACCCGCGCCCCACACCCGCCCGGTTTGCGAGAAGGTCAGCCCTTGCCCCTCGACGTAATGCACACTGACCGTGAACGGATTCAGCCATTGCAGGTCAAGCGTCCTGACGCGGTTCTGCAGCTTCAGGATGATCGCCTTGCCAGCGCCCAATAATGCCGCCTCTGTTTTCCACAGCAGGTCGGGCAACTCCACCGCAAACGGCCATTCGGCTTCTGCGCCTGATTTCAGTTTCTTCAACGTGACCGGCACGGATGAGATAGCGTCACAGCGCATCTTTACGGCGCGGTTGATGAGCGGCACATTGGCGAATGCGTCCTGCACGGACGAGATATTGTCAGCGAATAGCCCGCCGTTGTCGCTAAGTAGCTGCTGCTGCCAGGCCGGGATTGATACCAGCCCTTTGTAAGCCTGATTGATCGTTGAATATTTCATAGTTAGGCTCCGAATAGAATCACGGGCTGCGCGGCTTGCACCGCAAACCACGCCAGGGCAAGCGACATAACCGTGTCATCATGCTGCCCGTCCGGCGCGGAATATGTGAAATTGCCGCTGGTTGTTTTCTTGCTCTCGAATGACAATAGTTCCCCGATCAATACCGGATTGTCAATAATCTTTATTTGCCCGTGTTCAAACGCCGACTGTAAAGCCTGAATGATGCTGTGCTTGCTGGCGTTGGTTGTCGTGAACGGCATGATGGTCAGCCCGCGTCCGCGCAGGTGGTCGATTACCCCTGCCCCTATCGAGTTCGCCTCAATAACCATGCCTGTAAGATTCCAGCGATAATAAGCGCTCGCAATACGATCTTCCAGAACGGGATAATCCACACGGTTAAAGCGGTCGATATGTACGGCTTCTTTGCTCTGAGCGTCAATAACAGTAATAACCGTGTAATCGATAGATGCCGCAACGTCCACCCCTGCCACGTACTGATGTCCTTCAAGCGGCGCGTCCAACGGCTTTAGAATTGCCGCATCTCTCACTCGCCTGAATACAGCGCCCTCACTATCGACAAATTCCCCTAACCATTCCTGCCTGAATGTGAGTTCTGGAATGCGCCCTTTTGCTAATCTAAATGCTTTTTGAATGTTCGGAGCCGGGTTTGCTGAAGACGGCGCAGTCCATGACTTTTGTAAGTTTTGGTCTCCAGATAAACCACGTTGATATTCTGCGTAAAACCAGTTTTGTCCGCGTGGTGTGCTGATCAGGATTGCATCACCATCGTTATCTGCAAGTGTCGGCATAATTGCATCTGTCCATGCCGTCTCGGATATGCGCGCGGCTTCGTCAAGTATCACGAGATCAAATGATTCGCTTCGTATGCTGTCTTCGTTGTCTGCTGAAAATATTCCCAAAAAGCCGCCGTTTGGATAATCTATTGTCCGCTCCGACTTATTCGCAGATACGCCATAGCGCTTGAAAGGTGCAACAGTGTTTTCACACCAGCGCCACAATGCGCGTCCATTCTTGTACTCAGGAACGACCCATGCGACCTTCCCGCCTTTACTCGAAGTTGCCAATGCAACAGCGCCGCCCAGTATGGTCTTACCCCACCGTCTCCCCATCGAAAGAACTTTCACCTTCGCTGGGTGATTCGCTATCATCCACTGGTCTGGGCGCAAGCGTGGCAATGGCAACTCTATAATCAACTGGCACTACTCCAAATTCAACCTGTCCAGATATTTCGAGCGGAGAAACTGGTTTTCCAATAAGCCTGTCTGCATAAAATTCAACCGCCCACCTTTCGCCACGCATTGCCAATTGCTTAACCTTTTCGAGAACTTTTTCCCAGTCTTTTTTTGGCATAGACTTAACCACCGATTGAAGATATTTTTCTTCAACCGGGCGTGGTTTCCGACCTGACGGATTACCAGACTTCCCTTTGACCCAGTTAGGATTCCCAGCTCCCATAATTAGTTATTCATTTGCTATCTTATTCTTCCAAAACCGCAACAATGCGTATCATCTTGCCCTGCCAGTCCAGGAACTTCTTGACCTGCTCCTTGAACGGCTCCGGGAAGTTCAAGACAACGCTAACGCTGAAGTCCGCCATTGACTTGATCTGACGAACCTCAGCGCTTGCCTCAATTGCGATTTGGTTATCGGCCAACCTACCCCGCGGCGTCCCTGGCGTCTTTGGCGGCTTGCACGTCACCCGGCTTCGGGCTGATGGAGTACACCGCCTGGTTGCTGATGATCGCGGTGATCACAATGAGCACGAAGGAAACGATGCCGCCCTTGTCGCAGGCGATATTTGTCACCAGGATGCCGTTGCATCCCAGGACGTACACGGCGGCGGAGATAGCGAGTATCAGCCCCAGCATGATGAGCTGCTTGGTCTCGGAGATGAGACCGGCGTACCACACGCGCAGGCCGGGGATGTAGCTGAAGAGCAGGGACAGTACAACGCCAGCGATTCCAACAAGCATTTCAGAAGTTACGGTCATTTAGTACACTCCTAAGTCTGTAAAAGTGATTTCGTGTTTGTCAAATTCTTTTTCGCGGCGGAGTTCCCTTTTGATGTCATTGACAAGGAATTTCAGCCACTCAGGCCACTCCGCGCGGTGTGCGCCATAGATAGCGAGGCACTCGTTACAAAGCTCGTTGTTACCGATGATGTTCCTTCCGCACACGCATTTATGGTGCATAAATGTCCTCAATATCTATAAGACAAGTTTGGGCTTGTTTGTTAACTATCCGGCCGAATAATTGGCAAATTGCCGGTCTACTGACACCGAATTTCAGCGCGATTTCGGACTGGCTATACCCTGCGCCGTAAAGTAGCACCGCCCTCCTCTGTTGCGGAGGAAGGCGGTCTAAAACTTGCTCAATGTCGAGCCGTGTGTCGATCTCGTCAGTCGGTCTATTCATTCGCCTCCATGCAGCACCCACCAGCAGAACAACGCCAGGAGAATGGCCATCACCAAGAACATCAGGCTTACCAGCACCAGCAGTATCCACAATAGCGCGTTAATCATTGCACGCCCACCACACGATGCCGCCTACGACCAGGCAGGCAACGAACACGATCAATGCGTTCCAGAAGGTCATTTATTCTCCTTCGTGTCCTGCTCCAACTGCGCGTTCCTGCGGATGACATCGTCCAGTATTGCCTCATTCGCCTGATCTAAAGCAGTGTTTAAGTCGTTGGAGTAAATCACTATGCGCGGTACACAAAATATTGTGACTCTGAACTTACCAGCCCATGTCGGCTCTTGCGGAATACGATAATCTACGCTAAATCCGCCGCCATAACTTTCAAATGGTTCTGTTCCACGGAAAATTGCTTGTTCTAACTTTTGGCGAGCTGACATTAACATTCCTTCTCCTTGTCATCGTTCTCCAACTCTATGAGCCGCGCATCAATCGCGTCGTAGTGGTCGCGGAACCAGGGCGGCGCATAGTCCGGGCGCATCGCCATCTGCCCGCGCAGGTGCATCATCGCGCCGTTGTGTCCCCAGCGTGCGTACCAGTCGGGGTACAACTTCAGCAGGTCGCGCGGTATCAGCGGTTTTCTTGGCATGATTTACCTCTCAAAATAAACAGGGTAGTATTTGCTGGACTTTTCCAGGGTTCTTTTGTGTCGCAGTCCAGCCAGCGCAAGCGACCGAGCGACCGAAATTCGGCACCAGCCTCAACCAGCATATTGATATAACTCATGGTATTCAGCACAATAACCGTTGATTTACCCTCCTTCTGTTCCTCGATTGCCTTTCGGATAAACGCCGTTGGTCCTGCGTCAAACGCTCCGTCACTTTTCCGAAATGGAGGATTGCAGTAATTTGAATATCCCCAGGGGACTGCCACGCCGTTGAATGTTTCCGGTCTTGGAAAAGGGCAAGGGTCAAAATCGAAGTGAAACTCATTATCCAATTCCGCATATAAATCAGGTGGTGTCAACCAGAATCTTTTCATTTGGGGCATGATTTCCCCTTCCACGCGCCAGCCGCCTTGAGCGCGGCGCGGATGTGGTCATCGCTGTAACCGGTGTCCTCAGCGATACGCCACACGGGTACGCCCGCCTTGTACGGCTCCACGAACAACCGCAGGTCGCGCAGGCGGTACCAGTCGCCTTTGGCATAATAGCCGCTGCT
>ERZ869929.906-NODE-906-length-12733-cov-4.331046_pt1 | contig 12733 bp, 18 predicted proteins | sample MGYA00579312_ERZ869929 | MGnify/ENA primary metagenome ERZ869929 (study PRJEB32216, sample SAMN09231818) | wastewater metagenome | place: USA: Maryland | collected 2016-08-09 | study: EMG produced TPA metagenomics assembly of the PRJNA472060 data set (Reclaimed... | reverse complement strand
CTTCGATGTCGCCAAGCGGTCCGTACACCGCCACCGAGAGCCGAGCACCGCCACGGGCGACCGGCGTCTCTTCGTTCGGCATCGAGAGCGTGTCCGATGCCGACGACTTGCCGCCACCCTTGGCCGTCACGACGTCGGTGATAATGAACGGGCCTCCAGACGTGAGGGTATCCGTCTGCGAGCACTTGCCCGCGCCGATAGCTACCACGATGTCAGGAAGAATGGGCATTAGTCGTCGTCACCCGTGATGGGGTTCTTTTCGCGCTGCCGGGCGTACCAGACGCCGACCAGGTCGGCAAGCTCAGCGCGGGTCATCCCCTTCAATCTTCGTCGGGGAGTGTCTGCAAGAAGCTCGACACACGCTCTAAAGATGAGGTCTGTGAGACTGATTCGGCGGGCACAGAATCGTTTTTTGCGGCTTTCACCTCGTCGCTCATCTTCCCAACGCCAGAGACATCGAAAAGCCAGCCGGAGATCTCGCCCATGACCTGGCCACGAACCTTGTCGCCAAAGATCGCCCACTCCTCGGCAGACAGCTTGGGCGACACCGCTGCGCTCTCGAGGAGCCTTAGCGCGACGATGTACTGACGCGAGTCGACCCGAATCCGCTTGCCGTGTGGCGTGACGATTTCGATGGGCTCGACTTCCTGCGCCCAGGAGCCGTCGTCCTTCTTGCCAAGCAGTGACGCGAACTCGAAGAAGGTCTCGGCGTCGCTGGCCTTGCTGGTGTCGATCGTGATCGGCCACTCCCGGCCACCGGCAACGAACACCTTCGTGACGTGCGCCGCCGGTGCATCGGGCATGGAGAGAATTTCAGACAGGCCCCAATCGCTCATGCGTAGTAGAACCCGCCGTAGCCGTCGACGCCGATGTTCTCGATTTCGAGCCCGTCTGCGCGCGCCTCACGACCCGCTTCATACGAGCCCTGCGAGATACCGCCCTTGAGCGTGATCGTGGCACCGTCGCCGCCAACGAACGACACTTGGATGTAGTCGAACTCCTTGGCCAGCGCCAAGCCTGACGAGCCGTTCGAGCGCACGATGTTGTTGAGGGTCGCGCGCCAGTCAAGCTCCGTGAGCCGCTTCTCGGCCCAGAGGCCATCCGACGACGTAACCTTGGTCCAGGTGGCGTCGAGCGAGACCTTGATGTCCTTCCATCGCCCCACAAGGTTGTAGCTCGTAGAGGGCGAAAACGACGCGCTTACTGAGTCATCGCCCGCACCGTAAACGGTGTAAGCGGTGACGTCCTTACCGACTAGAACTTTTGCCATTGTGTGTGTTTCTCCAGGCTATCCGAACCAGACAATTCCGCGAACCTGTTCGAGGAAGAAGGGACGAAGCTCGGTGTTGATTGCGACCTGAACCGGTCTGGGAATCATGATCGTCGTGCCCGCCATGAACTTCGCGTGAGGGGCCGTATTCCAGTAGCTGATCACCAGCCCTGAGGACGAGTAGTGGTAGCGGACCTGCCAAAGCCGCTTGAAGGTCCCCGTCTGCTCGTTGATCATCGAGGGGCCAATGCCAGGGTAAAGCGCCCAGGCCGAAGCGTGCTGCTTGCCGGTCTTGGCCGACCGAGCGACCTTTCCTTGAAGTCCGAGGCCCAGCGAGGTGCCGTGCGACACCGCGTAAGGTCGCCCGATCATCTCGAGCATCTTCGAGGAGTATCTTCCCGAGGAGTACTTCTGAGCGATCTGGCGCGCCCTGGCCGCGACGACCTTCCCCGCCCGCCGCGCGCGCTGCTCCATCTTCGCTTGCATGAGCCCTGTCTGCCGGGCCAGGTCGATGACGTTGCTGCGCGCGTGGACTTGTGGGAGGGCCGCCAATTGATTAGCCTTGGGTGAGTGTGAAGACGAACGTGACCTTCAGCTGGTCGCCGTTCGCGACGTTGCGCGTGGTCGACAGCGGAGCCGACGCCACCAGCTTGCCGGTGTTGTCGGACGTCGTAGCGACCGCGGCGTGAGTGATGCCGGTGATCGTTCCGGTGAAGGTAAACGTCTGCTGGGCGAAAGTCAGAATCGAGTCGGCACCCGAGGCGCTCTCGGGCATGTTCGTCGAGTTGAACGTGATCGCCTGGCGAGCGTAGCCACCACCAGAGACCTCGTAGAGGTTCGACGTGAGCGTGTCGGCCGCCGCAGCGTCTGCTGCGTGGCCACCCGTACCGTCAAGGGTACGAAGGAGGAGATAGAGCGTCGCTGGCTTTGACGTTGCGCCGTTGAAGATCTGGTTGAGGAGACGACGCCCCTCGGAGTGGAAGATTTGAGTTGCTGCCATGGTGTTGTGTTCCTAGGTCCTCTTAGTTGAGGGTGTCGGTCTGTGAAGTCTTTCCGCCTCCGGATGCGTAAGCGGTCTCGGTGCAAGGCATGCCGCTCGGCCTGGCCTTGAGAAGCTGAACCAGAACCCGAACATGCGCGGTCTGTGTGAACCGGGTTCGGATGACGGGCTCGGACGACACCGCCCAGGCGTCGCCGCGAGAATCGAGCAAAGCAAACTGCGGCCCGAGGAACCGAGCGAACTCGATGTGGCTGGTGTAGAAGATCCCGGCCGTGTTCGGGTCACGCCCCGTCGCGATCGCTTCCTCCATCGCTTGCCGCGATCGATGCAGGCGACCCGTGAGCCCCGTCTTGGCAAGCGTCGCCCGGTTAGGTACGACGTTGCCCGTCGACGTTGTTGTGAAGCTAAGCTCGTAGGATTCGAAGGTTTCTTCCGGTAGCGGCATGATTCTGGATCTCGTTCGCGGTTAGGAAGAACGGCACGACCACGTCGATGAACTCCGTCAGGTGTTCAAGCAGGTCCCTCGGGTCAAGCTCGTAGGTCAGCTTCACCGTCTGGTTAGGCTTCACGAAACGGCCCCGCGCTGCGATGGCCTTGGCCGCTGGAAACGTGATGAGCATCGTGCGCTCATAGACGTGGTACGAGAAGTGGAGCTTCCCGTCAGGTGTCGTCGCCTGGACCCTGGCACCTTCGCGCTCAGGGTTGCCCCAGCGCGACGACAATCCGACCGGAAGCATATTAGGTAGCGTCGCGCAGGATGACGGCGAGGACCTGGGCGTCCCCGAGCATCGTGTCTGAAGCGTTTCCGCCAAGACGAGCGATGCGCAGGCGAACGAACTCATTCGCCGCAACGGCATCAGCATTAGCGTTGGTGATGTCGCCAGAGTTCGTGTACGCGATTCGTCCGACAGCGCCAGGCGCGGCCGCAGCAGAAAGAGCAATCGCTGTAGCGAAGTTGTTCTCGTCCAGGTCAAAGCCTGATGCGTTGGACGTGCCTCGAGCGAACTCGACTTGCCAGATGACATTGCCGGTGGCCGCTTCAGCTGCCGCCCAGACGATTTCAACTCGGTAGTTGCCGCCTGCCTTGCGGGCATCGATCACGCCATCAAAGATCGCGTATTCGGTCACATCAGCGTCAAACGCAAGGGCTTTGTAGCCGTTGCGGTCGATGAGTTCAGCGCTGTTCTTCTGAACAGTAATTGCCTCTTGGGCTCTCCACTGAAGTAGGGTATCTCCGTTTGCCATGTCTGTTTTTCTCCTAGAGTCCCGCCGTGACTCGCACGAACGGACTGATGAGTTCCTTTGCGCTTTCGCTAAAGCCCTTACCGAGCTTCAGCAGCGTCGCCGAGTCGTAGCTGACCGATTCGTCGCCTTCTTCGAACTTCGAGCCCCCAGCAATCACGGACTCGCGAAGCGCGGTCGCGACCAGTGAGCCCGTGAAGAGCATGCAGGCCTCCCAAACCAGGTCGGGAATGGTCGCGCTGAATCCCCACTTGCCCACAATCGAGATGCATTGGATGTTCCCGTGAACCGGACCAGCAAACTCGACTAGCTCGTACGGACCATCCGAGCGGAAGGCCTTCAAGAAGAAGTCCGTCCCCAGGACCTGAGCGACCCCGGACACCGAGAGCGACGTGAGCGTCACGAGGCCCTTGTCGAGCCGGAGCATGCGACCGCCACCTCGAGGAGTGGCGTAGCGCTTGCCGCCGAAGCCAGGCGGGTTGAAAGGCCGAGTCGTGTCGTTCGAGTCGCGCAGGAACGGGATCCAACCAGTAGCCTGCTCGATCATCCCGACCGCCGAAGCGATCCGGCCCGCTGTGACGAGGGCCGGACTCACGGTGAAGTTAGCGCCGGCCAAATACGTGAGAACTTCGGCTTGTGTTGGCCAGGCGCTGGGCATGATTTACGAACCGTTCCCGGCCTTCGCCTTCGCGGCTTCCGCCTCTGCTTCGGCCTTCGCCTTGGCGTCCGCCTCGGCTTGCTGCTTCGCGGCTTCGGCCTTCGCCTTGGCGGCGCTATTATCGACCGGAGGCGCGGTTACTTCTTTGGTGTCGCCCCACTTGCCGCCAACGAACACGGGCACACCGGCCTGCCACATGCCGTTGTTCGACTTGATCGATCGCATCAGGATCGGGGTGCCGTCCGGAGCCTTATCAAGCTTGATGAGCGCGATCTCATGGGTTTCGTGGCGCTTAGCGTCAACATCGATCGGGACCTGCTCGGTCATCGTCAATGGGATATCGGCGGTGCCAACGCGGACGCTGGTTACTTCCTTGAGGCCGGGCACCTTGAGGACCGGCGAGCCGTCCCCAACGAACTGGCGGACATTCTTGGCTGATCGCTCCTCCTCAGAAATGCCCACCAACGGGTGAAAGTGTTCTTGTAGCATAGTTGCTCCTAGGGTTCACGGGCCGCACGAAAAGCACGGCCCGGAATTGAGTGCAGTCTTAGACCGCGGTGACGCCCGTCGACTTGGCGAAGTGGACGAAGGACTTCACGCGAAGGACTTCGTACACGCTGATCAGGAACGCAAAGACCTGCGGCTGGTCGCGGCTCGGAGGAATCTCCTGGACCACGTAGCCCTGAATCGATTCGTTCGGGGCAAGCTGGGGAAGCTCGACCTGGGGAAGGACCTGGACGTCCGCTGCAGGCGATCCGTCCGGAAGCGTGTCGCAGCCGAAGATCATCGTTCCTGCGGGCATGAAGCGGTCAGTGATGAACGGAACCACTTCCTGGCTCATCTGGTGAACGTAACCGCCCACGTAGAGCCCGGCGAGGGTCCGATTGTTCTCGCCGACAACGATGCGGTGCATGGTGCCCGACGCTTCAGCCAAGTTCTGGATCGACTGGGTCTCCTGCATGTTCATGAGGATGTACATGTTTCGGCCACCCTGCTTCCAGATCCGGTTGAGCTGCCCGTCGATGTGGGCGAAGGTCAGGGCTCCAACCGAGGTCTGAACCTGCGCCGACGGCGTGCCGTTGGCGGTGGTGATCTGGTTGATGATGCCGTCGAACGCCAGCGCGTTCGTACCATCGCCCCACGGTGCCAGCGCTGAGGTCGAGTCGCCATTGATGAGGGCGTTCTCCTCGTTCAGCATCGTGTTAATGAGCGCGTTGTTTCGCTCGGTGGCGTACTGGTCTTGGAAGTTCCGACCCGTCGCCATCGCGAAGCCCGTCACGTCGCCTTCCTGGCCGAGCAGCTTGTAGGCTGCGGTTCGGTTGCCGTAGACGGTCGTGAAGGTATCGGGAGAGCCGCGCTCACCGAAGAAGCTGCGCTTTACCGCCGGCGAGCCAGGCTGATCCAGCGAAGTCGCCCAACCACCGCCGAGCGAGGTGACGATCTTCCACGCCGACGACGTGCCCGCGCCCGGAGTTCGCTTCAAGCGATTGCGGAACGGAGTGTCAGCGGGGACGAGGATCTTCGCCTCGGCTTCCAGGTTCTCTCGAACAGGGAAGGCGGACATGGACGTGTCGATACCGCGCTGGAATTGCGACATCGTCAGGGCGAACTGCGCCACGAGCTGGTCGACGTCGCCGCCGAACTCGCCGCGCTCAAGCTGGGCAAGCCCCGTGCGCAGCTCATCGGGCATTTGCACGCGCTCGAAGCGCTGCATGAGTGACTGAGAAGGACCTACGGCCATGCCGCGGTCACCGAGCATTGAAGGGCGGAATCCGCCCCTTTCAACCATTCGTTGCATGAGAGTGTTTAGACCTCCAGGGGTTCGCCGAGGCTTGCGGCCTCGATCTTGATCTGCGACATGCGCAGGGCCATTGAGGCCCGCTCATCAGCGCCGATCGTTTCCGTCTCTGCCCGCTTCATGAGGCTCTCCGCCTCCTCTCGCAGCGATGCAATCTGTTGCTCTTCCTGCCGGTTCATGTTCGCTAGGAACTCGCGATCCAAGGCCCGGGCAGGGAACCGAACCGGAGGAGCCTCACGGTCCGGCTTGCGCATTCGCTCAAGTTCAGCGACGCGCGAAATCTGCTTGTCTAGGTCGGCTTGCAGCGTGGCTTTTTCGCCTTCGAGCCGGTTCACGTCGCCTTCAAGGCGGGTGAGCAACTCGGACTGGTCGTCGTCATCGCCCTCGTCCCAAACCCGCGTGAGGTCGGGCATCTCGCCGCGAGCAATGATCGGGCAAACGTAGTCGGCGAACTCGGCGATGATGGCCCTGGCGTCGGTCTCCTTGGAAGCCGAATCGCCGTTCTGAACCGTCCAGAGCAGGTCGGTGAGAAGGTTGACCGCCGCGTAGCGAAGCGTGGCCTTTTCGTTCTTGGCCATTTGGTCAGCGAAGACACCGCGCTCCACGGGCACCGGCTCCGGCGCTTCGTCTTCGGCTTGGACCTCGCAGTCAGACTCCTCGTCACCGTCGATACGAAACAGTGCACAATCCTTGTCCTTAGGCCGGTCGACGAGTGACGTCTCGAAGTGGTCGCAAGCGGTGACATCCTTGCCGCGCATCACCTTGGCCTTGACTCCGACCGAGTAGGCTTTGTACACGCCTTCCTCGACCTTCTCCCAGGCTTTATCGTCGACGATCTTGGCGCGGATGATCAGTCCCTTTTCGTCCCACCTGGCTTCCAGGGCCTTACCGACCGCAGACGGCTGGTGCATCTCGCGAATCGCCGCCCACTGCATGTAGTCCTCGGTCGCGGCCTGCATGGCCTTGCGGGTGAGCCGAAGGCCGCCCTCGCCGGGCACAACCTCATTCACGTACGCGTACCCCTCGACTTCGCGCGTCTCTTTGTCCACGCGCGTGATCGGCACGGTGAAGTACATCGGGGCCATTTTCTGTAGTTTCTTGCTCATGGTGGTAAATGGAAAAGCCCCTCCGGTTTCCCGGTAGGGGCTTTGATCGGTGGCCGCGCGAACGGCCGGTTATTCGGTGGTGTTAGGCTGCGGATTCCGCCTTTGCGGTGATCACTTCAGCTTCGATGAGGTGCATTGGTGTGACGGTCCCTTCGTTATCGAAGACGACCGTTAGCTCGCACGGAGTCTGCAGGCGTGCAAGAGAATCGAACAGCTTAGGGTCGGGCACATAGGCATCAACGGAGATCGGGAACCTTCCATTCCCGGTATCGCCTACTCCTCGCAACAGCACCACGCGACCGGCTTGAACGCCGACGAAGAGGAGCTGCTTAGGTCTGAGTAGTGCCATCACTTCAATTATACGATGTCGCCGGTCCCGCCAGTCTGAAGTTCCTTAAAGGTTTTCAAATTAAACACAGAAATCTGATTCCTTTGCTTGCCGAATTGGATCGCCCGGCTGGTCGCTCCGTGAATCGAGACAACATCAAGCCAAGTCTCGTCCTGGGCCTTGTTGTACCAGGTGCCCAATGCCGTCCCTGGGCGGCTAAGACTTGCAAGGTTATCCCGGAGGAACTTGCGAATGTCTTTTTCAGTGACGCGACCGTCAAAGCCACGGGTACGACCGTCCCTGCCACCGACGACCCAGAAATTCTTTCCTGCGAGATTGCGGCCATTGATGTCTACGGTGGAACCGTTGTGCTCCATGTAGAGATCAAAGCTCAGCTTCGCGACATGATTGACCCTGAGCCACTTACCATCCTTGCCGCGTGGCTGGTTCGGATTGTAGGCTCGGTACAGTTCCCGAACGTCATCCTCGGTCTCGCAGTCTTCCAGTTCAGCGCGGATTAGCTCAGCGATTTCGATGTCGAGCGACTCATCCTCGAAGTCACACCCCGCGTCCCCGAACTTGGCCATTCGGTTAAGGGACTTGCGCTCCCACTTGCCCAGCGCCTCGGCCCGCTTCTTGGTCGCCGGGTCGTCCTCTTCGTCATCAGCGGGCTCGGGCTCGCCTGGCTCAGCTTCTGCGCTGGGCATGAGCCGAACATCGTCGCCACCGTCGATCGGGTCGAGCCCTTCGATACGGCGCGCTTCGTTAACCGACATGTATGGCCCGCCAGTTGCCTGAGCAAGTCGCTGTGTGCGCGTGACCGGGTCCTCGACCTTCTTGGGGACATAGGATGCTTCAAGGAAGCCATAGCCGAGCGCCTCAAGGATCTCGTCGTAAATCGTCTTCAGCAGATCGAGGAGTACTCCGACGCCAAACGCTGACGTGGAGTCCATCGAGCCTTCCTGGCTGACCTTGTACTGCTCACCGGCGAAGTTGATCGAGGCGAGGTGGACGCCCATGATCGCGCCGGTGCGCCGCGCAAGCCACAGCTCGAACTCTTGGAAGTCCGCATCTTTGCGGGTCTGCCCTCCTACCTTTAGCCCTCCAGGCACAACGCGAGCCTGCTGGCGCCTTCTCGTGTCGCCGGACATCAAGGCTTCCCAGTACTCTGCAAAGGCCTGGACCTGCTCCGGCTTCCATTCAGGCGGGCATGTGATCAAGTCACTTGCGGTGCTTCCGTCCGTCAGCCAGGTCCGGTTCCACTCGTCCGCCTTCAGCGCCGACGTGATGGCCGAAATCAGATACTCGACCGGGCTCTTGAAGTACGGAGAGTAAGACACCGACCAGAGCCCGTCATAGAGCAGCTCTTCGCGCGTGAAACCTCGGACCCGAACGCCCTGGACCCACTGCTCGTAGGCGTTGTCGTCGTCCTGCCATCCAAAGGCCGAAACGTGCGGCTTGATCGTCGCCGAGTCGATCGGGATGGCTTCGTAAAGGGTGCCACCCAGGTTCCCGGCCATGTAGACCGCCGCCGAGCCGACAACGCAGACATCCTCGACGACCTGGCCCTCGAAGTGACGACGCATGACCCCGCGACCACCGAGCCCACCACGACGCCCAAACCACTCGGTGGCGTCCTTGATCGCGCCGGCAAGCGAATCGGACGAGTCATCCGGATCCCGGGCGATGATCTGGAGCGGGGTCGTTTGGACCTGCCGCTTCAACTCATTGATGCACGAACGCAGGATGTCGTACACGTCCGCGACCTGGCGGAGCGTGTCGACGTTGACGATCGAGTCGGGCTTCTTCCGTGTCCCCTGGCTCTGTGCGTACCGGTAGGGGTAATCGTAGTGGAAGAGCGGGTAAGGCGGCGTGTGCTTGGTGCCGTCAACCTCAGGCATGAGCGGCGAGAGCATTCGCGCCAGCGCCACCTGATTTTCCTTCCGAACCTCGGCCGCAACGCGTTGCGCCGTCGCCTCGAGCAATGCCCGCGTTTCCGCTTCGCGTCGCTCCTTAGCAATCACCCATGGCAATTTGATCGGCGTCATCGTTTGGCTAACTTCTTCAGGAACTCGATGTCGTTGCCCCACTGCACAGGGTCTGGTGGTGCGAAGGCTAAGTTGAGGGCATCCATGTCGTCAGGGCTCCGGTGAAGCCGTTTCTTGGTCTGGTCCTTGGGCTCAACGACCCGCCGACCCTTACTGTCGACCTTCCAAGTCGGGGCCATTGCTTGGCTGCGCAGAAGCTGAAGCGATGAAGCTGGAAGCCGGGAAAGATCGAGCCCACCATCGCGAGCACGCTCAGCCACCGCGAACCAAAGCTCAGAGCGCCGGTTCGGGAATTCCTCGACCTCGAGCGCGGGCGCAGATGCTGCCACCGATAGGAAGTTGAATTCCTCCTTGTAGGAGATGACCTGGCCACCGAAGCCGTCCGAGTCGATCTTGACCTTGACCTTCGTCGGGTCTTCTTCCCTGCCCTCCTTTCGCACGAGTTCCCGGCAAAGCTGCTTGAGACGACCAGCGGTGTGGTTGAACTCCCAGCCGTTGTGGGTCTCGTGATGAATGACGGCTCGACCACGCCGCGCGACGATCGACGTGAAGTCGTCGCCAAACCTGGCCACGTCGCACCCGATTTCGAGCGGTTCGGTAACTGGGATGTCCCGCGCGATGAGCGAGGCCTGCCAGGCCGCGTCGCTCCAAACAGAGGACACGCCCTGGGTCGGCCAACGACCAAGTACGCGCGATTCGAAGAGCGGCCCTGGTCGCCACCACTGGTCCTCGAATTCGATGTCGGTCGGCTTCGCATCTTCGCTGGTGATGCGCTCAGCCCATCGCTCAAGCCGTGCGCGAAGCCAGCCAAGTCGAACCGCTGCGGGAATCACCGGTGGCTTTCCAGCAAGCTCGGCTCGAATGTTTGGGTGATCGAGCGCGGAGAGCGTCTCCACGTGCCAGTCACCGCTGATGTCTTCTTGGTAGCAGCGCGACGTGATGTCGGTCGGGTTGGTGATCGCTAGCCAGTAGCAATCCTCTCCCGTCATCATGCCTTCGGCGGCGTCCCAAAACGTGGTGTCGATACCGACGGCCTCGTCGAAGATGATCAGGACGCGCTCTTCGTGTCGGCCTTGGAAGGCAGTTGCGTCGCGAGCGGTGTAACCAGCCGCGAACCAGTTCGGAGCGAACTCGATCCTCGGGGCCTTTGGCAAGAGCCCGCGTCGACCACGTCGCTGCGTGCGAACCTCCTTCCAGAGAGTCTCAATGACCTGGGCTTCGGTCGGTGCCGTCGTCAGGACGATGCAGGGGCCGTAGCAGTCAACGAAGTAGTTGACCAGCCCGCCCGCCAGGTTGGTCTTACCAACCGAGTGCGACGCCCGAACGAGGACTCGACGTCTGAGAAAGAGCTGCCGCGCGATCCGGGCCTGGTCCTCTGTCCACGAGCCCTTCAGGATCTCGCGGCAGTAGAGTTCAGGGTCGGACCGATACGCCTTTAGTGAGGCCTCGATCCTTCGGTCCGCAGCGCTCGCACCGCGTCGGCTCCGATCGTTCAGCATTTGAACAAGCGGGGTCTGACGCTGGGCGCGCTGCCGGATCCACTTACCCGCCTTCGTCAACCGCGTTCTCGATCGACAGAATGACCTGGTCGACCCCAAGCGAATCGGCCTCGGCGTTGCCACCCTTCTCGGCCATGTCAGCCGCTGCACGCATGAATGCCGGCAGGTGCTTCACGCTGATTTCGTCCGGTTCGAGTGTCTTCAATCGCTCGTTGATCTTGATCAGGACATTCGTGGCCGCGTTCATGTTGGCGATGCCGAGCCTGCGCTGTCGGTCGCGGTGCTCCTCCAGGGCCTTGAGGTGCTTGGCTTCCTTTTCGCGGCGCGCCAAGCGCTCCATGTGGACGTCATAGGCCTCAGCGCGGTCGCGCCAGTTATAGGCCTTCGCCCACAGTGTCCACCGTCCGGAAACGTGGCCCTTGTCTTGCCCCTTCGTTGCCCGGTAGGCACGTTCAAGGGAGCGACCGACCCCGAGGTCTCGATACGCGCAGAAAGCGGCGTAAGCGGCAGAGCCCTCGTCCGGCATCCGGTCCCAGGGCTGTTCGTCAAAACGAGGCATGAGACCTGCTGATTACTGGTCCAAAAGGCAGACGCGCAGGCCGATAGGGCCCTCGCCTTCGAGCCCGAGCAGAGATGCGGCCGAGTCGAGCCAATCAGGCTGTAGCTTAGCCGCCGCCGCAAAGAGCTTATTTGCCGCAGGACCGTTCTCTTTCACGAGCTCGATCAGCGCGTCTGGCGCCGGGTCGACCTCGAGCTCCGGAATAGTCCGGTGCTGGTCGTTCGCGCCTGGGCCCTGCTCGCCACCGCCGCGATAGTCGCAGTTGACGGTGCCGTCGTCGCCCATTTCGGTGCGGTAGATCTGAAACTTGAGTGATGCCATGTGTGTTCTCCTATCCGGTCCTGAGGCCCCGGAAATCGTTAGAGGTCTGTGATGAGGTCGAGCGGAACGTCTTGCGGTCGACGTTTGGCGCGTCGGAACCGGTCCATCACCACCGACTTCATTTAGCCGAGATGGGTCGGGTCGTCGTTCTGCTTGTTAAGGCAGACGCCGAGGTCGTGCCAGAGCTGCTGGGCTAGCTCGGTCGGGATTGTTACTCGCCGCATCCAGGTAATGGAAAGTCCATCGGGGCGCGTGACATGGGAGTCACTCGGCTCCACGAGCACAATTTGGCCATGGCTGTTAAGTTCAAACCTCATGTTGCTTTCGCACCTTTTCTTCGCGGTCGACTCGCTTGTCTTCGCGGTCCATCCGCTCCTCGACGCGGCTCATGATCACGTTCGACCTGATGTGGGCGTCAGTGTTACGGTCGATGACCGCCTGCATCACCTTGCGATCTTCCAGCGCCTGCGCATTCATTGCAATGCGGTCTTCTCGCGCTAGTGCGCGATCCTGCTTGCCGTCGGCGTGGAGGTTCTTCGCGAACCAAATCACGAAACCGAGTGCGAGCCCGCCAATCGCCTCGCCGGTGTAAGGGATCGACTGGGCGCCGCTTTGCGCTGCCTGAGCAATAAGTGAGATGATTTCAATGATCATAAAGGCTTGGGCCACCACTCCCCGCCAGGAATCCCCGTCGTGTCGATGAAGTAAAGGTTCTGACCAGTCCCAACGAATTTGCCCTTCTCGTCTTGCACGTACCAGAGCCCGTCCTTCGGGTTGATCGCGCGCCGGAGGCGGTACGCCCCGTCCCCGAGCCGAGACCCCGCGCCGTTCGTATTGCCCTCAATCGTCCCGATCGCGAGGAGTCGACCCTTCGTATCGGTGAACCGTCGATCGACGATGAACG
>ERZ869929.905-NODE-905-length-12752-cov-4.509097_pt1 | contig 12752 bp, 15 predicted proteins | sample MGYA00579312_ERZ869929 | MGnify/ENA primary metagenome ERZ869929 (study PRJEB32216, sample SAMN09231818) | wastewater metagenome | place: USA: Maryland | collected 2016-08-09 | study: EMG produced TPA metagenomics assembly of the PRJNA472060 data set (Reclaimed... | reverse complement strand
CTCGTTACCAATTGTATAAATACCGTTGTAAGAGGCGAAGAAAACATCATTTTCTACCAGCACAATTGACCTTGGGGAGTTACACCCAATAGCGTTAGTGACTGAAGAATACTGTGGTGCACCTGTAGTTGAGAAAGAAAACTGATAGATAGCTCGTTCTTTAAAGACCACTAAAGAATTTTTAAACGTAGCCATTCCTGTTCCTACTTGACCGTCATTTTTAGTGATGTCCACAAATCCTCCACCATTTTGGACTCCGAAGTCATTAATCTTGTCTCCACCACCAGAATAGTAGAGGCGTGAGGGGTTGTTGGGGTCGCCAAATATGAAGAGAGAGTCTTTGTAAACTGAGATATATTTTCCAGAAGGACCCTGAGTAGAATTGGACTCTGGAGGTACAACTGAGTCATCAGGGGTGAGAGTTCCTTTGTCAGCATAGGACACAGATCCGTTACCATCAAGATAAGTCATAAAATACCACTTACCATCTTTACGTCCATATAGATTGTACCCAATTGCATTGGTAGCGGCAGTCCAGGATATAGTCATATAGGTTGAGGTATCTAAGGTCTGAACGTTAGCCAGAGCGGTTACTGCAGCTGTTGGAAGTGACTCACCTACATTAGTTACAGAGGTTATTTTATAAGAAAAGGTGTAAGTTCCAGTTGTACCAGTTCTCGTGCAACTAGGACTCGCTGGTGCAACTACAGAGGTAAAAGAAGTGATGCTAGTTCCGTCGTAGTAAGTTAAATCATCTGCTCCATTACACAAGTAAAGTTTATCGTAAGCCATCACCGCTTCGGTGTCTTGATTACTAGTATAACTAAATCCTGATATGGCACTCCAACTACCAGAGTTGTATTTTTGTAAAGTAGTTCCCGACATTCTTAAAAGTTCCTTAGTTCCATCTGACTTGTAGAAAGGAAAGAGTCCTGTCACCTTGGTTCCATATTCACTGCCGTAGTACGATTGACCGTCCCGAGGGAATTGAATTTTACCGTCTTCGATTAGTTGAATATCTATCGCCTCTGCCAATTCGTCTTCTCGTATTTGAGTAGACGACACTAGGGTATTAAGACCTCGAATGTATTTATTACCTTTGACTGATAGTACTTTAGTCTTGGGTACTTGTAGATTAAAGTTTCTTGCCATGTTAGTAGCTACCTATTCCGTAGGTAGAAGGTGGAGTCATTGAATAAGTTTGATTAACGTTTGGGGTATCTTCGATCTCGTCCCAAGATTTAGCCATTTGTTCACTTAGTTGGAACTGAGTTACATATTTGTCCTCGTCTTCACCTTCATACATGTACGCTAACGCTCTACGAGCAATTATGTCTGGGTCAGGAGTGTAAACTGGGCTAGAAGTTGTGGTTACTGCTGGGGCTTGGAAGTAGAAAGAATAAGTTATGGTATCGCCTGAAGTATCAGGACTAATATGTATCATCCATTTATCGTTAGTAGTGTCATACCACTCGTAAACCATAGTTTCAGCATTGTTTCTGTTGTAAAGACTTCTAAAATCTTTTTGATCTACGATGTTACATCTATTTGTTTCAGAAGTACCACCAATAAACAGTTCAGATAAGCCTTTATTGCGGTAAGGATGGGTTGAGTCACCTATTTCATAGTCGCCAACACCAGTTGAGGTGATAGTCTGGTCATTTAGATGATAAACGTTCCAAAATCTACGAGTTGAGAAGTCCCCCACTGCTCTATCAATAGCCCGAATACGAGAAGCATCTGAGTTAAGGGTAGCCTCACCTCTTAAATCTGAAATTATCTGTAAAATATCGTTTGCTGTGTACTTTGTTAGTGTTGACATATAAAAAAAGCCCCTTCAGGGGCAAATTAAATAACTTGTTAATCAATTATAGACTATATCGACTACGACCACAAATTTATTTAAGTCCCAAGAACAAAGGAACTGTCAAAGCAGACTTTAATCTATTTCCCATTGTCCCTGAAGTTGTCTGAGTACTTTGTAGTACCGCCCAGACAGCCGAAGCATCGCCAAGTTGTTCAAACATGATTGGAGAAGGCATACCCTCATCCCAAACATCAAAGGCAGTTATTTTATTAGTACCATTGAATATATCATCGACATAAACGTAGGCATTAGCTGTAGCCGATTTTGCAGTAATTACTACAGTGGCATATAAGTCAACTGTTCCAGTGTAATTAGCGGCTAAATTAAACACATTCCAACTAGTATCATCCGGCATGTTCATTGTGGCATCAGGAGTAACGGACCCAGGCAAATAAAGGTCAACTGTACAGACATCAGTTCCAAAAGCTGCATTTTTCTGAATAAATCCAGAGACTGAAACGGCTGACAAAGCCTTTGCCAAAATTTTAAATGACCATGTAAAACCAACCGTAGCATCTATTGGGGACAGTCTTAATGACATCGATCCTGCTGTGCGGACATTGGTATCAAGTAATCCAGCACCGCAAGATTGGGCTGAACCGTATCTGGTAAAAAACATGTGTTTATTGTCTATTTGATCTAGCTTGTGGAATTTAGAAACAGACCCTTTAACAAGTCCACTATTTCCTGACACTTCGTTAGTAGAACCCAATAGGCAGTTGTTAAATAAAGTGGAGGAAAAACCCGAAGAGAAATTAACATCTCTATTTTTGTTTTCACCCTTACTACCAAGAAGACAACTTTCAAACGTCGTCAAAAATGTACCACCTTGAATTCTAATGCCATATCCTCTGATACAGTGAGCTTCGCAATTATTAAACTGTGAATTTATAGTGGCGTTAGTTGCAAATCCTGCACCTCCATTACTATTTTTAGAACCACCAATAGAAAAACATCTATTAAAAATCATTGTATTGCATGTATTTGGCAGAAATCCATCACCTTGATGGTCAACCGCAAAACAATCATTAAAGGTTTTATTTGCGTTTCCGAAAGCCATGTTGTAACAAAATCCGCCAGTAGTCAGACCAGCAACAATATTTCCAGTATAAGTTTGAGCAGTTTGATTGCTATCCATATAAAATGGAGATGATTGCCCCCCAAACAAAACATTGTAGTCAAAATTCACTACAGCATTTCCACCACCTCCTCGACACAGTTGAAAACCTTGTCTATTGGAAGTGACACTGCTTCCGCAAGTATTGAACCTAGCCCACTGAACATTCATGTTGGCTAAGGTTGTACATTGATTTTGATACCACCAGGCGTAAGTTGTGTCGGTACATTCAACTATGACGTTTCTTTCAATGTTTAAAATATAAGCATTTGTATGGGTGTAAGTTAGTGCCGATTCCGCTCCCCCAACCGTTGATGAAAGTACATAGCTTGTGGGTGAGTTAACAGTCTTAATATATCGATATTCACATTCGTTGTAATTTGTGGCATTGTTACTTGAGGCGGCAATTAGTATCTGGTCGTTTACTGACCAACTAACAGATCCAGCGACCACTAATGGACTAGCTGCTGTACCAGTTCCCGAAACATAAGTAGTTTTCCAGTTGGTTGTGTCTGGTTTGGGTGATCCCACCATTGAGTCTTTAGCGCCTGTACCACTTGCAGTTACTATTCCATAGTTAGCGTGACCTGCGTTTTGATTAAAAATTAACTTGGCTTTATAAGCAGAGGGGAAAGGACTCGCTACTGTACCCATTTGCCGTTCCCCTCCATCCTCTATTTTAATTGTTCCTTTTAGATTTAAAGTAGAGTCTGCTGAAGTGTCCCATTTTAATATTCCACCATTTCCAACCTGGATACCATAACCAAGACCTCTATTGTCAGTTCCTGCACCCGTGTAAGTTCCACTTCCAAAACTACTTCCGGTTCCTAAAATAGTAACAGTAACTGTACCTGTATTATTAGGACTTACCACCACTAAATCATCTGTTGCTCCAAGAGCTCCACTTCTATCATCTACTGCCATGTAAGCTGGTAAAGTTCCACCGGAATCGGCCATAGAACCACCAGCTTGACCTGTTGGAGCCACAACTTTAAAACGATAATATCCAGCCGTAGTTGCTGTGAAAACATATGGTGTTGGAAACTGAAAATAAACTAAACCAGCTTTAGTAAAAGGCATTGTTAAAGCCTTTACTGCCGCCGTATCAACAGTATTTTCTTGTAAAGTAACCGTCATACTACCAGTTCCACCTGATCCGTTAAAGTACAAAAGAACACCTTTACAAGCATTGGTGGTATTAGGTGCTGTAAATGTAGCTGTATACATCGTACCTGCGTTGGTTATGTTTGTACTCGCATGAACTGTGGGCACATTAGTCACTGTGTCAAATCCTGTGATTGAAGTTGTATCGGTGTCAGTATTTGGTACACGGTATGCCATCTTAAATCTCCACTATATCTCCAACTTTTATTTGAATAGCTTGAACCTGTTGAGCTTTTAGATCTCCACCTTTGGCTTTTACTGAGTCCAATATCGTTTCAGGAGTGCCTGAGATAGTGATTGAGGGATAAACTGTCTTTCCATCTTGTTGGTAGTCTACAACTAGTTCCATATTTCCACCAGCATCTACTTCGGAAACGTGAGTAATAACTGCGCTCCAAGAACTTTCTCTAATAGCTTGGGCTTGTACCATAACATCTGTTTCTATTGGTTTTATTTTGTCCATAATTTTATGAATAAGTAAGTGAGGTTAAATCAGTAGCTATATTGTCGAAGTTAGCATTACCATCTGCCCAAGTAATAACAAGACCTGTGGTTTCATCTATTTTTTTACACTGCCAAAGAGCAGAGGATTGTGCAGTTCCAGGTGAAGCAAATCCAACATAAGTTATTGATCCAGAAACAGTAATCTTGGTCGCCATATTATTAGCGTTTAGACGTTGAAGTGAGACACCATCATATCCCAAACCCTCAACAACATTAACCTGATAAGTCTGATCAAATGATTGGTTGGCTATTTGAGTTGGGGATTGAAACGTGGTGTCGTTATTAACTTTGTTATTTACAGACATAAAAAAACCCTGAATACGTCAGGGCATTAAAAGTTTAATGTAATTAAAGTATACTAAAAATCTACTTGATTTACCAACTAACCTTATTCATTTCGTTAAAGATTAGTCGATGCATCTCTTTTGAGTCTTTACATCTAGCCAGTTTCATAAACATTGACCTCTTAGTAGCTGGGTCTTTCATAAATCCTAAATTTCTCCACGCCTTAACTACCCCACCTAGTCTATCGAGAACGACCGAAGACTCAGTTTGGTCGTCCATTTCTAATTCCTCTCTTATTTCATCAAGTTTTCTACCAAGTGTCGCCACTGAGGGGACTTTACCAATAGCGGTTAATTGGTCATTCAAGTAAGATGATATTTCTCTCAGGTTTTCCATTTCATTACTAGGTAAGTCTTTTACATTTCCCTCTATTCCAAGAACATCAAGTATTGTCTGGGGCATTGACTCACCGTCTACCGGCTCTGGCATGATATTAACTTCGGGACCAACCTTGTTATCTTTAGGACCGTCTTGATAAGTTCTGGTTTCGACTGGTTCACCTGGTGCTTCCCTAAACGTTACAGAGTTGTCCATATTATTAATTATAGACCAATTTTAGTATGTATTCTATCTATTATGTCAGTACTTAGTGGGGTATCTTGCTTTGCGGTGTTGCATTCAGAGCATGAAGTTATCAGATTATCTACCGTAGATTTTCCACCACAATTAATCGATTTTATGTGATCAACATGTAGTTTTACTCCATCTTCGATAGGACTTCGGCCACAATATATGCATTTAAAGTTATCTCTAGTAAATATTTCAAATCTGGTTATTTTTCCATCTCTTACCAAGTTTTTAGGGATATTACTTTTTATTTTACATTCCTTAGAGCAATAAATTGTTATTTTTTTACCATTGAATTTTTTTTTACAAAAAGGACATATTTTATCGACCGTCTTAATTCTACAACTTCCACAAAACGCAAATCCTTTTCCCCAAAATATCTTTTCACATTTAATACATTTGATCTGTTTGTATCTTCGTATCATTATTTATTTAAAACTGATTTATAAATATTCTCCCACTCATAAGCATGCGAACCTAGAGAATAATTTTGTACAACATCTTTATAAGCCCTAGAATGCATCTTTTCTCTTAGGGTGGCATCTTCTATCAACTGGGATAAATAATTAACCCACTCGTCAGTAGTATTAGCGATAAAACCATTTTCTCCGTGGTTGATAACTAGGTTATATTTAGTGGGGGAGGCAACTGTTACCCCACCAGCGATAGTATTTTCCATCCACTTGATAGTTGACTTACAGTGATTAAATTCCGTGTCCCTAAGTGGAGCAATTCCAATATCCATCCCTAGACCATTTAAACGAGATGCATAACTCTCAAAAGGCACTCCCAACTGACATTCAACGTTATTAAACCCTTCAAAATACTCTCTCCAGCGTAAGTCACCCACCATTATTAATTCAACCTTATCTTTATACTTGGTTAGTATCTTTTTAAGTGCTGGGGCGACTAGTTCAATATCAAGAATATGAGTAACACTTCCAACGTAGCATATTCTAATCTTATCAGTAGTGTTTTTCTTTAAAGGTAATTGCCAGTAGTCTAAGTCCATATAATTATCGACCACATAAACATTCTTATTAAACTCTTTAAGACGTTCCGCTAGAAAATCATTAGTAGTAGTAACTCCATCAACAAATCTAGTGAATGACTGTAATATCTCCACCGCATCTAAGACTTCGTGTTGCTGGTGGTGGGGGTTGTCCTCACCAACTTTTAACATGTCGTCAAAATCAATCATTATCTTGGTCCCATATTCATTACGAATTTCCAAGAGGGTTTTAAGAGCTTCTAAGTCTACTACTCCTTGTGGGACAATAATATCCCAGCCCACTAGTTCATCTTTGTAGGTTAACTTATCGTTTCCACTTTCGACAACTACAGTGTGACCTAGTTTTGATAGGTACTTACCAGGATGGATCATCCGCCAGTAACCCGAACCAAAATTATTAGGAAAGCCTCTTATTTTCATTTAGAATTAAACTTTTTTAAAAAATCTTTACCAGCTTGTATTGAATTTTTCATATTTATAATGGTGTCTTTCGAATGCCTCTTAAATAATCCCGACTGGACATTAAAGTAGACAGTATTTAATCCACCGTATATTCCACTCATAAAGTCAGTCAACATTCTTTTAGATGGCATTTTATTTATCTTCATTTGTCAGATAATCAGTAACATAAAAAAACTCTGCGTCTAAAGGAATTTTGAGTAAGTTAAGAAAACAATCATCTATGTTGTTAGCTGATGGTAGACCCATGTGACCATGCAACTTCCAAACAGGTTCTTTGCTCTCCCAAAACTTTTCATCTATTGAGAGATTGTATTCATAATAGACCTTAGTACGAGGTGCTTTGGGTTGATTACGATCAACTCCCATCCACCATCCTTCCTTATCAAGCACATCAACTAAATCTTGATTGTAGAGCCACTGAGGAGCTTTAAAACCCTTCTCGTAAGGTAGATTGTCTCCAGTATCACCACTGGGACCATCTTTCATGAACGCATCAATTGCTTTAAGTGCCATCTCACAGGTTTCTTTGTTAGCTTTCTCAAACTCTCGGGGTAGGTGAGCTACACCGTGAGGAATTAGTTGTATCCAATCAAGATTAGACTTTAAACGTTTAACTGCCATGTCTCTCATGGTTTTTTGAAGAGACTTCTCAGCATTAAAGTCAAAAGGAATGTGAAAGAATGATACCTTTAATTGTGGGTAGCGTTCTTTAAGCCTGTCAAGTTTATCCCAATTAATCTGAAAGATTGTACTATCATCAAAATCTAAAACCACTTTCTGTTTCATAGTTTCTTAACAATTAACCAATATTCTCGTCCGTCTCTAACCTTAGACTCAAAAAACTCTATTTGAACATCTTTGCGAGCAGTTATTATTTTATTGATAACACTTTCACTATTAATCCACTGAGTGTGGGATGGATTTAGAGCTCTTGGGTCTTCTGGTTCAATTGGTACAATTAAGTATAGCTTTCCATTAGTATTTAACGCATCTAAAATACTATTAAGTGCTTTGGAAATATCATAACTATGTTCTAGTGAGTGAGAACAAAATATAGCATCCCACTTACCCTTAACATCGTGCATATCAATCTCTTTAACAGGAATTCCACGATCTTTAGCAACTTTTAGCTTGTTCTTGTCAATATCTCCACCAACAACATCTCCATACGGCAACTTGCTGATTAAGTATTCAGTTCCCCAGCCATCACCACATCCCAAATCAAGAATATCATTAAACTCTGGGTCTAGGTTTTCAATTAACCAATCCATTCCTTGACTTAAAAGACCCTGGTAAAAAGGAAATTTAGTCGTCCAGGCGCTACCATTGATCTGTAAGTCGTAGTATTTAGGATCTAATTTCATTTTTTAGATAAGGAAGAAGTTAGTATTCCACCAAATATCTGGCAACTGATAACCTGTAGACCTGCAGATTGAAGTTGTTTACGCATAGCTTGATGAGTTAGCCTCCAGTAGTCACCGTAGTCATTAGTGCCATGAAAAGGATACATAAACGGACAGTCGATTATTAAGTAACCACCTTTTTTAAGTAGACGTTGACACTCACCAAATACTTTAGAGAACTCGTATACATGTTCTAGTGTTTGAGAGACAATAATTAAGTCATAACTGTCTTCGGGTAACTTGGTATCGCAAATATCGGCCACAACATCAGGTTTAAAGTCAGCGACATTATCCATAGTTGTCCACTTGTTTCCTAGTGAGAAGTTTCTGTAGTTACCAGAAGGACGTTCATCACCATCTATTCCCACTTCAAGACAGTTCCAGCCTTTATTATCAGGCATGAGAATATCCCGATACATTAACATGGTTTTGATTACTTCATCTCTTAGTGGGGTCATATTGTTCTCCATAAACATGACACTTCTCCCATTTTCTACGTTCGAAATAGGACTTGTGTTTTTCTAACTGTCCAGATGTACCGTCTAATCCGTGATTACAATAAAAGTTTTCTAAATATGCCATTTGATAACCCTGTGACTTTAAATAGACCGAAAGTTCAACATCTTGATTACCATGCAGTGTTTCATCAGTTGGCCACCTAAAATCATCATAAGCCTTAGAGTCTACAAAATGAACTATACCCCCTAAATGTCTAGTCATTCCTACCAGTTCGCCACAAATCTTTCCATATACTAACCGTGGTGCTCCACCTGGATTATCTTTAAGTCCTGAAATGTAGCATGAGAGAGCTAGTTTGCGGTTAGCTTTCCATACTCTCACCATCTTAGATAACCACCCTTTGGTCTTGAAAATAGCATCATTGTCAACTTTAACTATAATGTCGTAACCATGTTTTTTAATAGCGTCTATTGCTTGATTGGAAGCAAGAGAAATACCCTTGTTGTCAGCATTAATGATTAGCTGTACATCGTGTTTAGATGAATATTCCTTTAAGTATTCAACAGTCCCGTCCTGACTACCGTTGTCCACGACAAAATGCGTGAAGGGATAATCGGCAGTATTCTGCAACGTATCGAATGACACAGTAGTCTCGGACAGGCGTTCATAAGTAAGAGTGAAGATGGCCACCCTTGGCTCAACAACATCTCTTAAATATGGCAATTGAATTTCACAGTCCATCGGATCCCACTTAGGCTTCATCATTCCGTCTGAGTCGAGTTGCTGAGTACTCATGCACCCTTTAACAAGGTGGTAGTTAGTAATAACTGAATTAACGTGTTTGAAGGTGTAGCCATACTTAGCAGCCCGACACCACAAATTCCAGTCTAAGTACTTTTGGTATCTCTCGTCCCACCCACCCAGTTCAACAAGGGTAGATTTCTTCATTAGGGTATCACTAGTATCGATGTAATTCTGTCTTAGAAGTAATGCTACATCAAAATCTGATGTAGAACCTACCGTAGACTCAAATCCACCACCAGTGTCATCAATCATCCATCTCTCACCGTAAACAATATCAACTCCATAGGTTTCAATTTCTTTTAAGAGGATAGCTAAATGGTCTGGTCTAAATTCAACATCGTCATCTAGGAAACATATATATTCACCAGTGGCCTTTCTTATGCCTTCGTTCTTAGGTTTAGAGTGATTACCAAAATGTTCTATCTCAAAGTATTTAATTTTTGGGTCGCTGTATGACTCAACAGATTTATTAGTCTCTTTATCTTGTCCGTCTTGGACAATGATATGTTCATAGTCTTGAAACGACTGTGATTGTACTGACTCTATACAACGTTTAATTAAGTCTGGTCTACCATAGGTCGAAGTAACAATGCTAATTTTTGGCATCTGCTTTAAACGTACCAAGTACGTCAGGAAAATAAATAAGCTTACAAGTTTTATCTTTAATCATTATTGCCAGCCCAGCACCTCTCTTAAATAGAACCCTATCACCAACACTACACGGACTTTCTTGAGTAAATCTATCCATTACGAGTGGTTTACCCACTTCGATTACGATACCTTCGTTTGGTTCAGCTACTTCATTTTGGAGAATTATTCCTGAGTCAGTTTTAACCTCAGGTATGTCAACAGTTATTAGTATATATCCAGGAGCGGGTATTAAATCAGAAACAAATGTTCCAGCTTTAAGTAAATTATTCCAACTTTTATCAGCTTTTTCTTTTTTAGCAGTGTCAATTTCTTTTCTCCATAGGGGTTTGTTCTTGGCCAGTTCTTGTTTCCTACCTTTTTCCCAGCTACGAGCTTTTTCACTTGTTTTTAGTTGCAGAGTTCTTTCTTCATCAAAAGCGTCTAATGATTTTATTTGTTTTTCTAGGTCGTTTGAATGAATGTCTTTTTCGTATTTTTTCCAACTTACGTCCATAAGATAAGATACCATATATTTTTTTTAATGGAATGTGTCACCTTAACCAAAAATGCCCCCCTTTCGGGAGGCAAGTTTGTTCCAATCGAATGACGATTAGGTGGACGAGACTAATGAGCGCATATTGACATAGAAGTTACTATTCAACATGTTGGCACCAAAAGTACACTTCCAACCAAGGGTTGCAATCTTGTTGGTAGGATCAGCAGTTCCACTGGATCCGAAGTCTTTGATGAATGTTTGGAGGTTTTGAAGTTCCGAAACACCAAAGCCATCTTTACCGAAGAACGAGGTCGTGTAGATTGTGGCGGATCCGACATAAGTCGAACTACCTGCAATTGTATGACCATTGCTGGTTTCCAGGAAACGAACACCATATAGTTTACCGATTTCACCATTTAAGATTTTGTCAGTAGACACATAAGTGTTGGTTGTGATCCATCCGCCTGTGGTTGTATCTCCTTCGAGATCGTAAGCCACGTCTGGGTGAATAACAGCCACGAATGATCCATCAGCCAAAGGCATAGTGTCATTGCGTCGCAGTGAACGAACAGCTTTTCTAACGTTTCCAATTGTCATCGTACCAGTCGTAGGAATGGACGAGAAATGTGCGGCTCCGTTAATGTTCATGATAGTACCTGAGTTACAGACAGCATCACGAATGTAGCCATCGACAGAAACACCAGCATTGTATGCCAGTCTTTCCATAGCGGCTTTTTTGAAGTCACCAATTGAAACATAAGCGAGCAAGTCGGAGTAAGAAACAGCATTGTCTAATTGAACTGTACTACCAGTTACGTTAATAGCAGAAATGACGATTGCTGAAGTAGCAACGCCTTCGCCAGTAGCGGAAGAGGAAATAGCAGACAAGTTGACAAATCGGGTCCAGTAAAGGACACCAGTGCCGTAACCACCTTGTCCAGCTTCAACCTTGCGATTGAGTTGGCCCAACTGTTTGTGGACGAGGTTAGACTCGGCTACTCTCAAGAATAATTCGTCATAATAACGGTTCTTGATTGCAGCAACTCCACCTGAAGAGGTAAGTGTAATAGCCATAATTTTTTAAATAATAAATAAAACTACCACATATTATTCTTTCGAAGATACGCTTCTTTTTCCTCCAATGACATGTCATTTGGATTTTTTTCAGCAACCTTCTTAGAAGAAGCTGTGATACCCGAGTCAGATTGTTGGGTTTTTACAATCCGTGCCTCTTTTCTAGCCTGTTCTTGAAAACCACCAAGTTGTTTTGCACGAGCCAGAGCTCTTCGGGCAGCCTCCAACTTTGTTATAGTTGGCAGTATCTGTCCAGAGTTAGGATCGTAGCGATGGTTTGACTGATAGATTTCAGCTCCCATCTCATCTAACACTTGCGAGTATTCAGGACTACTCGGATTAAATTGAGGTAACGTCTGATTAAGAATTTCGGTTTCAAGCATTGAAGCTCTGTCGGGATTTATGTTGCCTATCGGCTGTTGCACTGTCTGTGCGGGAGTGGGAGCCATAGGTTGTTTAACGGACGTTTTACGTTCGGCTTCCTTCCATTTAGCATAAACCTCATCAAACCGTCTCTTAGGGACGTACTTTTTTCCGTCTTCATCTTCAGCTTCTTCCGGCTCGGTTTCTGCAGTTTCCTGTTCCGGTTTCTTTTCAGGTTCTTTTGGAACCTCTGTTTCAGTAACGGTTGTTTGTTCTTCGACTGGACTTGTGTCGTTAGCAGGTTCCTCTGCTAATTGGCCATCCTCATCTGTGATGGAATGTCCATTAAAAGCGTCCATGAGATCGTTTACGTTGTCTTGATCACTCATTTTAAAGCAGGGTTTTAGACACCCAGAAACTCTCAATTAATTAAGCACTGTACTCAGTGAGCGAAAGGTTGAGAGCCTTAAATAAGAGTTGACTAC
>ERZ869929.904-NODE-904-length-12755-cov-5.566063_pt1 | contig 12755 bp, 18 predicted proteins | sample MGYA00579312_ERZ869929 | MGnify/ENA primary metagenome ERZ869929 (study PRJEB32216, sample SAMN09231818) | wastewater metagenome | place: USA: Maryland | collected 2016-08-09 | study: EMG produced TPA metagenomics assembly of the PRJNA472060 data set (Reclaimed... | reverse complement strand
GGTTACCGAACCCCACGCTTAATCTCTACATGACAGCTAGACAATACTCCGCCGCAAGGGTTTAGATGGCTGCAACCTTTTCATGGGACGCCACGGTCTTTAATCGGACGCTCAAGACCTATCTCGAGCTTACGTCGTTGACGATTGCGCAGGCGATGAACAAGAAGGGATACGATCTGGTATTGTATGCCGGCAAGTTCACGAAGAAAGCGGACATCAATCAAATCAAGGCCGAGCTTGGGCCAATTGGAAGCCGGCTGGTCGGTCAGAAAATTCGCATCACTAGGAAGGGTGTGAAGCGAGGGCGCATGATGGCGGAAAAGAAATTTCCGGACCTGCTGTATGCAATCGCAGTCAAAAAGCTTGGAGCGGGCGCGACATGGGAGGAGATTCAAAATTTAGCCGAGCGCATTTATGGAGCACGCATCCGGTCGGCTGGCTACCTAAAGCAAGGCTGGATTCCGGCAAAGGAGATTCTAAAACGATCCGACCGGGGCGGTGATCGTCCGGCAACATGGGACGATGCCGCACTGAAACGGGTTGGCCGGCTGGGAGCATCCATTCAGCGCGGTGGAGCGGATGCGGCGCAACGGTCATTCCACCCGACAGTTACGGTATGGAACTGGGTTACGAACTCCCCGAGAACGGATGCCAAAGCCTTTCCGATTGGCAACGAAGGACTTCAAAAGGCATTCGATACCGTTACCGCCGACATGATGAACTACATTGACCGCAAGCTAGGCAAGCCAACCGCGGCATTCAACGCAGCGCAACGGCGCAAATGATTTGACTTTCAGGATTTGATATATGGCCAGCGAACTCATCGTCAGTAGTTTCAACATTACTTACTCGAAAGGCGGCGCGCGCGTCACCATTCCCGTTTCCCAGCTTGCGGTTGACATTAGCGGCACGGTCATTGCGCAGGGTGTCTTGACTGCCACAACCTCGGCAACCGCGCTCTCCGGCCTTCCTGGGACGCCTGGCTATGCCTTTGTGCGCAACCTTGACGCGACCAACTTCGTGCAGGTTGGTCCGGACAACACCAACTGGGCTGTGAAGCTGACGCCTGGCCGACCTTGGGCCTGGTTGCCGCTATATGGCACGGCACTTTACCACAAGGCAGACACCGCGTCGTGTAGTCTGCAATATGTGATTTTCTCCGCCTGATGCCTTATCACTTTCTAGACTCGAAGCTTGACCGGGCAATCGTCGCCTATCTGGTCGAGTGTGGCGCTGGCACGGTTGATAACTGCTACCCGGCATTGCGTTGTCTTGGCCGGGCTTTCCCAAACATCACAGTCCATACAACCGACTTGAACATTCCAGAAGGCGACGCCTTCAGCGGTAGCCGAGTCGCTGACGTTGATATCATGATCAACCAGAATACAATCTTTGACCCTGTAGAAACTGACCCCTATGCCATCGCCAGATCGAATGCGCATTGGGCCGAGTTTAACGAATTGACCGGCAACGTTTGCGACGCTCTGAACAAATGGGGTCAAAGTTCTGACCTGCTTTGCGATGCGATAAACGCGGCGGCGGCGGCAAAGGCTGCGGCCGAGCCAGACGAACACTCAGACCTGGCATCGTTCTCCATCTACGGTATTGTGCCGTTGGGTGAGTCTCAGGGGTTTGTCAACGATTCCATCTGGCAAAAGATATTCAAACTGCGCTGCCACGTTGCGGCGCAAAGCTTATCCGAATGAACTTTCAACTAAAGCCAATTGAAGGCGAACGCTCGGCAGTATTCGCCGCAGTCCACGCCACGGCGGAACTCTCCTCCGATGCGCGCGCCTTCATTGGTTCGCTGGTCGAGTCATTGCCGCAGAACTTCAATGGCGCGAAGGTGCTTGGCTCGATCCACAAAGTTGACGGCTTAATCAACGTTCACATCACGGTCACTGGAAAGACGCTTTCCGTTTGACTCAACCCTAGAATTGTATGGCAGAAATCGCTGAGATTCAAAAAGGCACAGCCAAACTGTTTGGCATCACCAACGACGGCACGGCCTACACCATTGACGCCTTCGCAACCTTTGTCCTCGATAGCGTTGGCCTGACGCACGAGTTTGATTTGCTCGACGACAAGGACGCCACCGCTTACGACGTGACGGCAATTGCCACAAACGCCAAGGTGCGTGCGGAATTGAGCCTGCAACCGTCAGGCGCGACCAGGGCGGCAGCCGCAGCCGTTGCGGTGTTTCTTACTCCGCTCGCCTCAGTTGTCACCACCCACTTCAAGCTCGCCGCGCTCAACGGCACTTGGCAATACATCGGCGGGCAGCAGATTCAATTGAACTTCAACTCATCGGCCAAGATCACGATTCCGGTCCGGAAGTATTCTGACTCCGGCCAGAATTCTGCCATGACCACCACCGTCAGCGGATAAACCTGTGTGCATGAGGCATCTTTTTCACAGGCGGCGCTACCCGCTCCGGCGAGAGTGCTGGGGCTGAATCTTCGGCCCTACTCGCTCGGTCACGAACTCTGGCTCATCCGCGAACAAAACCCGCTATCGGTGGCCTTTGGCGCGGAGGGCATCCAAGCTTTGATTAACGGGCTGCCGGCTGCGGCCTTGTTTTGCTCGCAATCGTTCGACCAAATCGGCGGCATGAATCGGGATTGGTTCATTGGCTTCAAGTTGTGGCTGTGGAAATTGCGCCTTCGCAAGTTCAAGCTTGGCGTTGAGTTGGCTTCGTTCATCGAATACCGCAACCGCGGCACGTTGATGCTCCCCGACGAGCCGGACACCACCAAGCAAGGGCGACCGTTCGGAGCGCCGGTCCTGCTTTCCCTGTTCCAGTTCATTCGTCGCGAAACGAGAACCGATGCTGAGGCGTGGGATTATCCCTATGGCCTGGCGCAAATGCGCTATGCCGCGTGGCTGGAAAGCGAAGGCCAAATGAAAATCAAGAACGCATACGAGATGGAGCATGACCGCTCTTTCGCGGAATGGGAAAAGCAGAACCCGCAAAGCACATTGAAGGAGGCGACCGATGCCTAGTTTGATGGGAGTCCTCGGGCTTGACGCCAACCCGTTCAAAAGCGGATTGTCGCAGGCTCAGATATTGGCCAACCGCGCCGGCAACAAGATTGGATCGGCGCTTACCAGTCAGATTGCCGGATTCCTTTCCGTGGCTGCGGTCGGGCAGCTTGTTCGCGGTACAATCAACTGGGCATCGAAGCTGAATGACGTTGCCGACGCGCAGCGGGTTAATGTCGAGTGGCTGCAAAAGATGGTGAACGGCGCGGAGCTTTACGGCGGAACTCTCGAGGATGTTGAAAAGGTTTTGGACAGCATCAACAAAAACCGCGCAAACCCGACGAAGGATTCCGCCGCGGCAATGGGCCGGCTTGGACTCGGAGGCAGCGAGTCGCTAAGTCCGATGGCTTTTTTCGACAAGCTATCAAGCAGAATATCCAAAGGGTTTGATTCACAGTCAGCATCCGACCTCGAGGCCATCGGCGGAAAGAGCGCACGCAATCTTTTGCTGGCGTTCTCCGAACAGTTTAAGAATGACACGCCAATCATTTCGCAAGAGATGGTGGATCAACTCGACGAAATCGGGGACAAGTTCACCGAGCTGGGAACGGTCCTAAAAGTAACGCTCGCGCCTGCCATTCTTTGGGCGGCAAATGCAGTTCACTATCTTGTGCAGCGGTGGCAAAGGGTGGCCGCTTTTTGGGGAGGCGCGATTGGCGTCGGCAGCTTGGACGCTGGGGCGATTGAGCGAGACAGGCTTATCAAAGAGCAGGAGAAGGCGGACAAGGATGCCAAGGATGCGCGTGACCGGATGGGCGAAATAAGGAAGCAGCGGCAGAGCCAGGGGCTTTCACCGCTTGATGACCTCAAAGCGCCAAAGGCTGCGGCCTTCAAATCGGCGGTTGAATTGAACGCGTTGCAAAAGGTCGGCGCGTATGTTGGGATGGACCCAAGCCGGAAAGAGATGACGGAGATGGTTCGAGTCATCAAGAAAGGTGTTGAGGTCATCGCGCAGAACAGTCAGCGACAAGATTCCGGCGGCACAACATTTTAACCTATGGGAACGCCAATAATCAAAGGCAGCGGCGGAGCGACCGAGAAGCCGTATGAGGTATCATTCGACCCTCGCCGCGGGCTTTCCGTGCGCCGTCGCTATACTCAGGCCGGCGGCGATTCCGACTTGGCTGGGATTGAAGCCACCGCGCAGGCGGCGGGATACTCGACGCGCAAGACGGTCAGCCCGGTATTGTCTGAACTGGAAATTGTTTCGCCCGAGGTTGAACCAGGCGGAGGCAATCTCGTTGTAACCGACAAGTGGGAAGTAGTCGGAAATGAAATCACCAAGTCGGCATACGAGAATGACTGGTCATTGGCGATTGAGGCGCTGGCGGCTGGCGTCGAAAAGAACGTGCTCGGCAACGTTCGCCGGCAGGTTGACGAATACAACAAAAGCAACGGGGTTTACACTTTCACAAGCAATGTCGGGGTTATCGCTGGCACGGATGTTGATTACTGGGCGGGCAGATTGTTCGACCTGATTATCCGCGACCAAACCAGCTACCTGACCGGGCAATACGTTCTTCGGCACACAACCAATTGCTCCGCATCCTACGGCGGGAACATATCGGACAGCAACGTTTTCAAAATTTACACAACCGCACAACTTCTGTCCGAGGTGCAGGACGCGACTCTTTGGATTCAGCCAATGGCTGGGCGGCTCGTGACCAAGATTGGCGCGATACCAGCACCCGACGACCGCACGGGCTATCAATGGGGCTGGCTCAAAAAGCCGTCAACGGAAGCTTTGACGCCAGATAATCGAATCGAAATCACGACGGAGTATTGGCTTGAACAATGGTCAACGTATCTTTACGCGGTGGTGACTTGATTGAAAACGCCAAGGAAACCTGAAGGTAGCGGAAACTCTACCGCCTTTTTCCAGTGGGTTTGGGAAAGGCTCGCGCGCGAGCTTCGCTTCATGGACTCGCCAACGGTTAAGTGGAGTCGAACAACCAGCGGCATTTCGGCGCAAGCCATTTCTTCGGCCAAGGGAGGCGGAGAACTAAAAACCTATCGCGTCAAATCCAAGATTGGCGACGTTCTTTTCTGCGTGACATGGGATGGAGAAAACGAAGGCGACTCTGACCACCCGATTCCCATTGCCGTCAACCGGAACAGCCGGCAACTCGCAAGCGAAACCATCAACGGCATCACATACACATACAGCGCTTATACCGACGTTGGCGACTCAATCAACGAGACGCGCAATTCCAACAACGGCACGACCGACGAAACGCAGATTGTAACGCCGATGTGGTATGAGGACTGCGAAATAGATGTGATTGCGACGAATTACAGCGGCGTGGATTATGATGATACCGTTCAAGACCCTTACGACCTGAAGCTGATCGAAGTCTCCGCACGCTGTTGGGCCAAGGTCACCGAGCCATGAGCTTGCATCATCAGGAAGCCTCAGAGCATTACCAGTTCGTTCAATCGGAGCACAAGCAGAGGGTTTGCTCCTCCGTTTTAGTCCCGGCCGTTCTAGACCACAAGTTCTTTGGGATGCTAGGCCCGTGGGCGGAGTTTCCAAGCGGATATGACGTTGACCGATGGAATGACTTCACCATTCTCGCGCAAGTCGGCGATGACCCAGACAATCCGGTTTTCATTTCGACAAGGTATCTCATCGCCAAAGTCACCTACAATTACCCAAACGGGACGTATGTGGATACCACCACGTATGATTCAGACAATGGAACTTCGCAGAACACAAACACCTATGACCCGGAATTCGATTACGGCGACATTGGAGACTTTGTTAGCCAGTCCGTTGATTCCGTAATTCAGATGACCGAGACGTATGAGTTTGGCTCAATTGTTCACACCTACGAGAGTGCGTTCACGGTCGAAGATGCTGCTGACGCCACAAAAGCGCATCTTGACATCTTTTTCCCCGACGAGGACCCGGCCACAACAACCACGTTCTCGGCTTATGACCCGACTGCAACCTCGCTAACATCCTACGTCTTTACTTGGGGGACAGGCGCGAACTCGGCATTGAACAAATACGCGGTTTTCGTGGTTGCTCCGCGTCCCGGAATGTTCCCGTGGGATGAAACTTTCTACGTCAAGGCCTATTCAGAAACGGCTTCATTTCCATACGACCAGTTCATTTCGCAATACGGCTGGCCTGCAAGCTCGTCAAGCTCATACGAGATTTACAGCGATGGTGTTGGAGGATATTGGGCGCCAATCAAGTATTTTACACCGACTGGCGGCAGCGGCTATCACATGCTCAATCTGATTTCCAGCACATCGGCGCACCGCTACCCGGACGGCATTGAATGCGATACCGGCTCAGTTGATGACGTGGCCGAGATAACGCTGGACTCGTCCACTGGCGAGCTCGATTCGATTATATGCAAGTCCATTTCGTCGCCGCCCGGGACGTATCAGTTTTATCCATCGGCAGCCTTCACCATGCAACACACTAACGTGGGCATTTCTCCATCCATTGATTGCTGCCCATGAGGCGACTTGATGCAGGTTTAGGGGACACGATTGACCGCCTGCTGTCTCCAATTGGCGGGGCATGGTATAAAGCTTGGTGCAAGCGCAGGGGCAAGCCGTGCGGCTGCTGCAAGCGCAAGCGGTGGCTCAACAGGCTTTTCCCTTACAATTGACTGCCGCACTAGGGAAGAATGCGAAATCTCGCCATCTTCCCGCTTTTGTGCCTTTGCCTCGTTTCCAGGGCGGGCACGGTTGACCCGACCTACACCTTTTCCGACTTCACGGACCACCCGTTGAATGTCTCGCGCGTGACGCTCACGCCGCTGGCCCGGGACGCTTACTACTCCGGGTCAATCCTGTCAACAAAGCCGCTGGTTTACACCAAGGCGGCATATCCCACGCTCACCAACGGGACTTTCACGGCAACAAATCTTGTGAACGGCTACGCCTATCGGGTGGAGATCGCCGACAGCTACCAGACAACGACGGTCACTAACTACTTTGGAACAAACGTCACGGGCTCGGTTGACGCCGCCGACTACCTCACGCCGATGCTAGGACTTGAGCAGGGGGTTGTCGTGCGGGCATTCTTTGAGTCAACACCAGCCGAAACCGGCAGCGCAACCAACGTCTTTTTCCTCGCGTCCACCAACATCACACCGAGCACGTCAGGCGGCTCAAACGTGTTCACCGTGACCGGACAAGTGCCGCTTGCGACGGCGGCGGTAACGGCGACGAATAACGCCAATCAGGTTGAAATCCCAAACAGCTTCACCAATGGCGCAATCGCATACGTCCGCACGAATGGCAACGACACAACGGCCAGGCTGGGCCGGGTTGATTTGCCATTTGCCAGCCCCGCCGCCGCCTATGCTGCAGCGCCAGCTTATTCCACAATCAAGCTCGGGATTGGCCGGTGGACTTGGAGCAATGTTGACATCACCAACGTCACGGTCCTTGGCGAAGACAGGTTCGCCAGCATACTCGTTTATTCAAACTCGAATCACGGTTGGCGCACGCGGGGCACGGTCACTTTTGATGGGATCTCGGTTGTCCCGAACTATACCAACGCCGCACTCACCTACACCTTCCGGCCAGTAACAGGAACGCTGAGAATCATCAATTGCGGAGCAGTTTTTGGTCAGTCCGACATTATATTTTCGGATGCCGGCTCAACGGCCATCTCCGTTGAACTTCTCAACAATGCTTGGTTGGATTCCCCTTGGGATACGTTCAACGGTTTCTGCGGTTACAATTCGACCTATCGGCTGCAAAACAACACTTGGAATCTGCGTTACGACCCGACTTTTGGAGAGTATGGGCACGAATGGCTTAGGAACATACACGGATACAACGTCTATGCTTCCGGAAACACTGTTGTAATCACCAATCACGGCGTTTCCAAGCTTATTTCAGGCACTGACCTTTCGCGCAGCTATTTCGTGGGAAACACACTCATTGCTCCTGGGGCATCGCTGTTTACACCTGATGCTCTCACGCTCCCGCCGTTCATGGCTGGGAATTATGTCATCGTCAACGATTCGGTGGGTAAACAGCGGCAGCCGGTGGCGCGCATTCCCGAGTTGAGGCTATTTTCGCCTTGGGACAATGAGGCTTCAATTGTTGCGACCAACAAATCAGCAGCCTATCGCGGACAGACCATTGCCGTTGCGGGCGCTGGTTCATCGGCTGTGAATGGCCTTTACGTGCTGGAGTCCGACGGCAATGTGATTGACAACAATTTCTTTTCGAGCCAGCGCATTTACACTAACACGAGCAATAATCGTCTAAAGCTCGGAGTCGCTCTTACCAATCAGCATCCCAACACCTATGTAATCGCAACGAATGCTGTGGCGGCTGGGACGCATCCCGATAACTGGACGCAGCTTTATACCTCTGTGGATTTTGCCACATGGGATCAGGCAGGCGGCGCGTTGCCGGTTCCTGTGGCAAGCAACTACTGGCCGGCGCTGACGCTATACGTGGACTCAGATTTGGAGACGACAAACGTAACAATCAGAGGGAGCGGAGACTATTCGAGGGCGTTTTTGTTGCTCGAAGACGTGAGCGAAATCGGCAGCCAAGGGACTTTGCTGGTTGTCGTCACCAATCAGTCTGCGGGGCGCGTCTTTAGCATCAATGACGCTGGTGATGTTGTCGCTTCGCGTGTTAGCGCCGGGACGTTTACATCGGGCGGACAGACGTTGACGACGACGGGATTCTTTGGCACGGGTAGCGGACTAACCAACATCCCCGCAACCGCAATGGCCGGCGGCAGCCAAGGCCAAGTTGTCACATGGCACGTCAGCGGCGCGATTTGGAGCAACCCGCCGGCGAGCGGCGGTTCATTCACCCTCACGATGAACCCGAACCAATTCGGGCAGGCTGGCGGCACAACAAATTTTATCAGCGGCGCGACCACCACGAACATCAACCATTGGAAAACCCTTGTGCTGCGCTCGGAAGACGCGGCCAACGACATCACCGTGACGAATCACTCGCAAAAGTTGAAAATCAACTCGACGGCGAATCCCTACACGGCGGACACCGAAATCGGAGAGGACATCAAAGCGCGGACGTTTTACGGAGTCAGCAACAACATCACCGGCGGGATTAGTGCGGGGAGTATTACGGCGACAAGCGTAACGAATAGCGGAGGGACGGCTTCGCGGATTGTGATTCATGATGCCAACAAAAAGCTAATTGGAGCGACCGCTTCCGGGGCAGTCCCGATTGATGCCGATGGAACGGCAACCACGTTTGCCCAAATAAACTCGTTGGGAAATGTTATCACAACCAACGCGGCCACTTTAACAAGCTCAACGTTTTTGGTCGGGAACGGCGCTCGCGGAGCGTCCGCGCAGGCCGGATATACAACCAGCACTGTCGCAACCAATCCCCCGATGGCTGGCGCGTGGGCTGGCCCAACGAATACCCTGGCAATGAAGCCCAACGGAGAATACCCAGTTTACCCAACGGCGACGGACTGCGCGATCACCAATCTTTCCAACGGCAACGGATGGGCGACGGTTGGATTCAGTAACTCGTCGGCCTCCACGATCGTCGTGCGTCTCACCGATGCGCGCATCCGCATCATTGGACCGGCCAGCACCAACGCGCTAAACATCCCATCTGGGAAAGTTGGTTTCGTTTCTGGACTCGTCAACACTTGGACAAACGCCATGACCGGCGTGCAACAATAGAAAATGAAAACACTACTTGTCACCGTCGCGCTCCTGATTGGAGCATTTACAACACAAGCCCAAACGCTCACCAATATTGGGTGTGTGCAGTTTGGCTGGGACGCCACCTCCGAAGCGGCGCAGATTCACAGTTATGCGCTTTACCACGCAACCAACTATTCAACGCCAACCCTGCCGAACTTTACGGGTTGGGAGAAAATCGCCACCAGCACGAACGGCTACGCCACAAACCTGAGCATCAACATCAATGTCGGGCCGCACTTCTTCTTTCTGGTGTCGAGCAATCAGTGGGGTGAAAGCAACCCGTCGAACATCATCAGCACATCGAACGGACCTCCAACAATGCTCAACTTCAAAGTGACATCACTATCAATGGTGCCTTGCCTATGAAAATTATTCTGGCGCTATTGCTCAGTTGCTTACCGGCATTCGCGCAATTCAACTTTAGTGATCCAAGCTGGATTTGCCAGCAAGCGCCGCCGGCCGGCGGAGGAGCGTGCAATACCGTTGTTCAGGGGAATCTCTTGCAGGTCTCATCAATTGGATGGTTTGGCGAATCCGGCCCGCGAAAGTATCTCGCAATTCCATTTTACGCCACGAACAGCGCCACCGTATGCAAAATTGACGTAGTGATTCGTTACGGACTAGACAGCGGAGGAACTCTGACGGCTGCCATTTATTCAAATTCAGCAAACAGTCCCGGAAGCATCATCGGCAGCGCGAGCGGCGCCGTTGACATTACCGCCTTCACTTCGTCCTTCACAACCAACACCATCACCATAAGTTCCAGCATTACGGCCAGCACAACAAACTGGCTTGTGATATCCACCAGCTTCACAACTGACTATTGTTATTTTGGGGCAGTTGCTGCCGCCGACGGACTGTTGCTTCCAAAAATTAGCTCCGATGGATCAAGTTGGTCTGATGGCCCATACAACCAGGCATATCCATCATTGCGAATCTACCAATGACTCTGACTCGACAGACCATCTCCGGACTCACACGCAAGCGCGTGCTGAAATTTCTCGGCACAACTGAGACAAAGCGCGAGCCAGTGCTGGCATTGATTAAAGACCGCATGGTATTGGCCCGGCAAAATGGAGACGATGCGCTGGCCGCAACATATAGCGAAATAAAAGCCTTCGTGAAGCGCACCTTCCGCGGCTCGTGTTCCGTGTGCGGCGTGACGGTATTTCCCGGCTCACTGCGGTGTTCGGCGCATCAAATAAATACGCATATTCGAACCGGCTGCACATGAATGAAACCGGACACGAACAGGGAACTTGGCGGGCTGGCGAAAACGACCGGGCTGATTGTGGCCGGTGCGGCGCTGGTCGGCGGGCTCACTTACGTTTCCCTGCCAGTCGCGCCGGTCGCGCCTTACATCGAACGTCAGTGGACAAACGGAGTCTGGGCCATGCCGTATGGTTGGCCGGACAAGTATCCACAAAGCACTACGCTGGAAGCCAGCGAGGATTTGCAACACTGGACGGTGGTCACCAATTTTCCAGTAACCCGCACGAACAATGTGCATCGCGTGCGGATTTACACCACGAACGCGGCCCGTTATTTTCGGACGTTCGACCATTACGACTGACGAGGTTTTATGCCGAGCAAGCAGAAGCAACAAGCGACACAGGTAACGCAGTTCCTATTGTTCGTTGATGACAATTTGAAGGCGGCGAAGCGGAAAAAGGATTACGTGCGGATAGGATGGCTAAGTTGGATTGCCCGCGAGGTTGAATTTTGCAGCCGGTATTTGGAAGACGGGAAACCAAAATGATTATGGACGACATCGAAGCAAAGCAGATGGCAGAGGACATCAGGGAAATCAAGCAGGCCGTCCTTGGCGATCCCGGCATTGGACTCAATGGCTTGGTTGGCGACATGAAGGAGATGAAAGACTTCAGGAGCAACCTGACCGTGAAGGTGGCGGCAACCAGTGGCGTCGTGGCCGGCGGTATTCTCGGCTTCAAGGCGCTGATTGTGAAATTGCTCGGACCATGAACCATGAACCAGGCGGACCGAGCGTGGAGACTTTGCCACGAGCTTAACCGCCCGAAACGAAAGACCAAACGACATGAGACTAAAATGGGACAAGTGGCTTTACGGCATGGGGCAGGCCGTCATCGGCGGCGTGGCCGCGTCCGGTAGCGCCTACATCGGCACGCTCATCGGAAATCAAATCACCGCTGACGTTGCCGTAATGAAGTGGCAGACCTTAGGCTTCGTGCTGTTCACGTCATCAGTGACGAATCTGTTCTTCTACCTGAAGCAATCGCCATTGCCGCCGGAAGTGACGGGCGATACCGAAACATTCACGAAGCCGGTTGAACCTAAAGACCAATACGACCCGAATAAACCATGAAAACCAAACTGTTCCTCCCTCTCATCCTCACCGCGCTTCTCTGTGGCTGCGCATCCCCTCCCATCGTGCGCGACGCCGCATACGTCCAAGCCAAGGCGCAACGCATCAGTCAGCTTGTCGCTGGCGCGGCGCTCGCCAATAACCCGCAACCGGCCTTGGCTGCCAAGCTGGACAAGGTTGTTTTGGAACTGCGAGCCGTCACGCAAAAGGACCGGGTTTCCATTGACGACCTGACGACCATCGCTATGAGCGTGCCGCAGGTGGCCAATAGCAAATACGGATTCGCCATCGCCGCCGGGCAGCTTGTTTTCGAGGATGAATTGCAAAGGCTGGCGATCAAGAATCCCGAACTGTTGCGAGCGGCTGGCATCGGCATGGCCAACGGCATTGAGGCGGCGCGTAAAGCTTCACCATGAAGTTTGTCGCCATCTTCGCGTGCGCGGTGTTCGCCTTGTGGCTGCTGGCCGGGTTCATCGAATGGTGGTTTGAGGAGTGATGATTGCGTCTCGTAAATCAGACGTTAAGCCGGATAAGGATTGGTGCGTCGGACACTATGCGTTCCACCCAAAGCCAATTCGCGCAACTGTCATCACTTTTGAACAGGTGAATGCGCTTCGTAAAGCTTTGAGGAAAACCAAAAGGGGAAAACATGCGAGTCGTAAAACCTACTGTCGCATTGTCTCAGTGGG
>ERZ869929.902-NODE-902-length-12796-cov-3.902676_pt1 | contig 12796 bp, 8 predicted proteins | sample MGYA00579312_ERZ869929 | MGnify/ENA primary metagenome ERZ869929 (study PRJEB32216, sample SAMN09231818) | wastewater metagenome | place: USA: Maryland | collected 2016-08-09 | study: EMG produced TPA metagenomics assembly of the PRJNA472060 data set (Reclaimed... | reverse complement strand
TGAGACAATAGATCTCATAAAGACAAGATTGTGTCTCACACCCACATTCGATAACGACAATCTTTCTTCTTCTTGCTTTAGTGTACCATCCGATTCAACAGACTTAGAGACTCTAATTCAGACAATGTTGGACGGGCTAGATAATCTACAACAGAATTATGTAACATTTGATGGTTCTGACTTTACAGTAGCACCCACAGATGTCGGTGACCCATGTGCTGGTATTACAGTTAGTCTGGCTACTCCCATCAATCAAGATAGATTTGTAGCCTCTAATGCTTCTGATACAGATCCCGGAACATTAGTTAGTAAAATGATTTCTGGAGGCTCTATCGCCTTCGATGACAGCTCTAATGAGTTCCTTTCTTTAGATATAGCAGATGCTAATTACGGAGATGTAACAGTTGCATCAACAGGTTCTACATGGACTATTAATAATGATGCAGTTACATTCGCCAAAATGCAGAATGTAAACACAGGAACTCTATTGGGTAGGTCTACAGCCTCTTCTGGTAATGTAGAAGAAAACTCTATAGGAGCTGGATTGAGTCTTGCAGGCAATGTACTAAGTTGTACATTAACTGTGCCAACCCTCACATCCGGAACCTATACACCCACACTTACCAATTTTGCTAATGTAACTTCTTCAACAGCTTACACTTGTCAGTATATGCAAGTTGGTAGTACAGTTACAGTAAGTGGCAGGGTGAGTATAACAATGACTACTGGTAGCTCAGTAACCCAGCTCCAGATGTCTCTTCCAATAGCCTCCAACTTCTCTCAGGAAGGGCAGTGTGGCGGTACAGCAGCTAATAACAAAGGTGACACAGGAGGAACAATGGCCATAAGAGCTGACGTCAGCACTAACATTGCTGAATTCTACGTAGTGGCTCCATCAAGTGCTTTCACAGATATATATTGGTTTTCATTTACATATACAGTAATAACTCCTTAAAAGACGAATTTATTGGTTTATTCGTCTCAGGGGCTGTTCTCAAGACGGTCCCTGTTTTTTTTTAATTTTATAATTTGAAATTATCTAAAATAAATAATACCTTCGCCCCAGACGCCATACAATAAGTGTGGTATCGGGGCTTTTTTATACACCCATGTGTATGTTCCCATTTTTACGCCCAAACCAATAAAAATGTAGCCTTACAGTCACTATAACACCACTTGATGTTATAGGCATGGAAAACAACTAAAATCTAGCTCTGTCCTACTCCCGACAACTAGAAACCGCCAAGGAAGTTTAAAAAGTTGTTTATCCCCCAGAACGGGCTGGGGAGCTGTAGGTGGCTATTGCCAGAATTGGAGCCCTTGGCGGGAATAGGGGAGGTGTATCCAAAATAAATTTGGTAATTTCGACTATTTTATTTAATTTTACACTCGATATAGGATTTTTTAATTAAACTAAGAGAATGTCCGAAAATTTAGAATTGTTAGAGCAGCTTAGAAAGCTATTAAGTTATAAGAAAAGTAAGAGTTTTTATGCTGAAAAATTGGGTATTAGTGAAGAAGAAGTAACGGAATTATTAGCAGAATTAAGAGGTAAACCCTTGAAAATCAAGGAGCTAGAAGATGAGTTGGATGAAGAAATAGAAAGATTTATGAATGCCGGGGAAATTATAACAGAGGTTAATGTTGATAAGGGCACACTAAAAAGCTCAGTTATTTCAAATTTTGAACCAAAGAGCCATGAAGAATTGGCCAAATTACATAGAGTTGACTTGTCCAAATATCGTATTTCTAGTTATTGGACTAAACAAAGAGGGGAGAGATTTACAAGCTCACTGCTGTGCACACTAATTAAATCAGAGGACCCAAAGGAGTTTCAAGGTCTTTTTACAGAATTTCTGAAATCTTATAAAGCCCCAAAAATAGAAACCAAGGTTAGGGCAAAATACCCTAGTAAACCAAATGGCTGTTTGGTAATAAACAAACAGGACGAGCATATAAACAAACAGGATATAGAGGGTAATAATGACATGGAGGCTAGAATGCAGAATGTTCTTGCTAAAATATCTGTTATACTAGAGCAAAGCTCTTTGGCTAATAATCTTCAAACGATTAAGTATATAGTGGGGTCAGACGAGTTTAACGCAGAGTGGACAGGTATGACTGTAAAATTCACACCGCAGTCTAATATAGGGAGTTACCAAGAGTCGTTTAAAGCTGTGTGCGACTACGAGGTTAGGGTTATAACAACCTTACTACAGTATAGTGATGATGTAGAAGTAGTATACTTGGCTGGTAATCATGATGAATATATCGGATGGCATCTTATTAATTGGCTAAAGACTTATTTTAGAGAGGCTACTAACCTCTCCTTTGATGAGAGTTCTAGATATAGGAAGTATATCAAATATTCTAATACAGCTATGATGTTTAATCACGGAGATGTGATTAAACCTGAAAAACTAGCATCTCTATTTCCAATGGAATACAAGGATGAGTGGAGCTCGTGTGATAATTACTTTATATTTACAGGGGATAAACATCATTTATTAGCTAAAGATTTCAATGGTATACAATTTTATCAAATACCATCATTGTCTAAAGCCACCTCACTGTGGGATGATAAAGGTGGATACACATGCTCTAAAGCTGAGTTGACAGCATTCTTAGTAGAGCAAGATAATGGAATGACTAATATTTATAAACAGCCTTTATGATAGCGGGGGTAGAATGTAAAACCAAGAAGTGTATTAGATGCAATAAGATACTTCAAATAGGTAAATTTTATAAAAGTGGTCAATCAAAAGATGGCCTAGCCACTTATTGCATAAGATGCGAAAGCGATAGAAAGAAAGAAGCTAGAGATGGTAATACAGATTTAATAGAGAAACATAAGAATAATAATAGGTTATGGTATCAAAATAATAAGGAGAAGAATAAAGAGAGAAATAAGAAGTGGATAGAGGAGAATCCAGCGAGATATAGAGAACTTAATCTTAAACATAGGTTTGGAATATCACTAGAGGATTACAATAGAATACTAGAAGAGCAGAACTATTGTTGTGGAATTTGTGGCGTGCATAGGGATTTTATAACCCAGCATATGGCCGTAGACCACTGTCACAAAACAGGGAAAATTAGAGGGTTGCTGTGTAAAAACTGTAATTCGGGACTTGGATTTTTTCAAGATAATAATGAGGTATTAGAAAAAGCAATAACGTATTTAAACCAATAATATGTACAAAAAAGAGATAAAAGCTAGAAAAAAGATGATAAAATTCCTTTTAAAGGAATCCAAATCCATTAGCTATGAAGTGATAGAACCTTATGCAATAATGCTAGGAATTTTATGCATACAGATTGACAGACTCAAAAACCAATAATATGACAGAACAAATAAGTGAATTGCAAGAAATACTAGACCAAGAACCAGCTGTTGAAACAGTTGATAAGACGGGACTAAAAGAAAAAGAACTCGAAGAACTGTTTCACCAATTAGTGGTCAATTTTAAATTAAGATGGGCTAATAAAACTCCGCCTACAGATATAAGTAGAGCAGGATTGTATAATTACGCTATTAGCATAATGAGATATGAATTTCACAACAAATTTAGCAAAGAAAAAGCTAAGGAAATAGTAGACAGATATAAGCCATAAAAATGGGTACGTATAGACAAATTGTTAGCGATATTAGAGGAATGAATAAACTCCTTTCTTCAGACGATCTTATAAACGATCGGGTAGTTATGAATGAAGTTAGATCAGGAGCCAATTTGATAGTTGGTCAGGCTCTAGCTAAAAGAGAGTATTGGCAGAGCCCCACTCTATTTGCACCAATACTATGTTTAGAAATGGAAACCGTATCGTTATCGCAGTGTTGTGAGTATGTAGGAGAAAAAATGGTAGCAATATCAAAAAAGAGCCTCCCTAAAATAGGGGAGGGACTATTTGGACTGGCTATTCAAGGAGTGTATGGGTTAGATGGAAGTAAGAAATTTTCTCCAACAAATCCTAATAGGTATAGTAATTTATTAAAATTAAATTTGCCAAACCGGGGCAATTTCTTTTGGATTAGAGCAGATGGTCGAGTTATAGTTACTAATGAAGATACGAAGAAAATAAACATGTTTGCCTATTTTACAGAGCCAATTCCCAATGATTTGCTATATCCGGGAAAAGATTGTGATTGTATGGTTAAACCTAGTATTACAAACTTGTGCACTAACCCACTAGATCAGACATTTTTTTTCATAGATAAAAAAATATATGATTTAAAACAATTAGTATATAAAAACCTGCTGGCCACATATTTTGGAATACAAGAAGATGTAACCAGTGATAATAAAAACGATACAACAAGAAAATAATGTCACGTTCATCTGTTGAGTATTCCCAGACAAGTAAAAAAACCTATAATAAATTTAAAAATGAGTGTCCAGATGTAACACTCTCTTACGCAGAATTTGTTAATATAATATATTCATTTAATTACGGATTCAGGGATTACCTATTTGAGACAGGTATGAAAGGAAAACTTCCTTGGGGTATAGGAGATTTTGCTGTATCCAAAAGAAGGCCCAGACCATCTAAAATACTAAAAAATGGGTACGAGTTTGTAACTCTTCCAATAGACTGGGTAAAAACAAAAGCAGCTGGAAAAAAGATATACCATCTGAATAGGCACACAGATGGGTTTAAATTCAAATTAAAATGGTTCATTAAATCTTCTAGATTTTTCTATTCTGAAATATGGAGTTTTAAACCTTCACGAGTGACATCGAGACTCATTACTCATTATATAAACCAAGGAAATCAACATAAATATTATGAATGGGATTTATTAAAATAAATTTACATTAATGTCTTTTTATTACAAATATAAATTTACAAGCCCAGAGAAGATCTTTGCACTTGTAAAAGAGGAATTAAAAAGTTATTTTGATACAGGGGCTATAGATGATAGCCTTTTTGGATTATACACCTTTAAATGCCTAGAAAAACTAGGAAAGGCTTCTTATCCTATTAATCAAGCAATGCTATGTATTGATGTAAACGAAGCCAGTCTGCCGGATGATTTTCATGCTATAAGAGAGGCTTGGGCCTGCACCGATTATAACACATCATATCAACTACCAAATGCCACTTATACACAACTGCTACAACAGCACACACGGATTGATGGGGCTAATTATTACTGCACTGGATGTTCTGATGATGAGGCCCCAGATGTTATAAAAGCCATCTATAAAACCACTAATACAGTTATGTTTAAGTGGAAAAAAGAATATCTACTTACTCCGGGAATTGCCTACCCAGCTTGTCCTAATGATTTGTATTGTGCTAATTATAATGCTCTATCTGATAGTAGCTATGATATAAGAGATAATAAATTTGTTACCACCTTCAAAACTGGTAAGGTGTATATTCAATATTATTCAAATCAGTATGATTGTGAAAATCAGATGGTCCCAGATGAATTTAGAATTAAGGAGTATATAGAGGCCTTTATAAAGCAAAAGATGTTTGAACAACTTTCTAACCAAGCTACAGATGAAACATCCAGGCAAATTGAGGCTAAATATTTAGGCTATAAAAACATGGCAGATGAGGCCTTTATAATGGCAGATACAGAAAACAAAAAAGAGGATGTTTATAGAAAACAAAGGGCTATAAGAAGAACTAAAAATAGGTTTGATAAATATAATATTTCCGGATAATAATGGCTGAAGACCAATCTAATATACAGAGTAATCCAAAACAAGCATTTGCAGGGCTAAACCTGACCAGCATTCCCTCTCAGATAAAAAATGGGCAGCTTTCTTGGGCTATAAATGCCATTGTTTCAAACTTTGACGGTAATTCCATCTCTTATCAAAATGAGACGGCGAACAAAGAGTGCTGCAAATTCCCAGATGGATATATTGTAGTGGGGAATAGAAATATTATAGAAGACAATATAAAAATCTTTTGGCTAGTTGATCCTATTAATGATCATTCAGAAATAGGAATTGTTGCCGATTGCGTTTACACCAAGTTCATAAATGCAGATTGTCTAGGATTTAGCATTGATCATCCCATTTTAAAAACAGCCTATAGAAAAACAGAGTGTGGGGAAACAGAGGTATATTGGGTAAATGGATTTAACAGAACTAGATATATAAATTTACAAAAGCCTCCTTATAGAGTTGTCAAGGGTGTAGATGTTTGTGAAGATGTTACAACAGATGAAATTGACTGTAATCTTATGAATGTCCAACCTGATTTTTCTATACCAAATATTTATGTAGATGCTGTGGAAAGCGACGGAGAGCTGGCAGCCGGGACATACCAATTTGCGGTTCAATATGCAGATCAAAAAGCTTTAGCCTACACTTCCTACTATTCAGTTACTAATCCACTGCCAATATTTGATGGCACAAAAATTACACAAGACTTTAATTATAAAGTTGGAAAATCCATAACTGTACAACTATCTAACATAGACAATACAGGGCTGTATGAAACTATCAATGTAGCTGTTATAAAAACCATTAATAACATCTCTTCTGTAGAATTAGTTGGCAGTTTTGACATAGACGGCACTACATTAAAATTTTCATATACGGGGCAAAGTAGAACAGATGTGCAACTTTCCGTTGAGGATATATTTGCTAAATATGATGTCTACGATACGGCAGACGATCTCACAGTGGCACAAAATGTACTTATATTAAAGGGTTTAACTACGCATCAACGCATATCCTATCAGGAAATAGCCTCCCAAATAACATTAGATTGGCAAACATGGAGGATGCCAAAAGATAGTTATAACAACCCTATTATAGCGGAAAAACTAAGGGGATATATGAGGGATGAGACATATCCTTTTGAAATAGTTTTTTTATTGGGGAATGGTGTTCAAACAGATGGGTTTCATATACCGGGAAGAACCGCTTTGCCAAGTGATTTAGAACAAATTTGTAACAATGATGTAATTGACACTACGAGTGGTGATTGTGAAACGCCCATCACCTGCCTGCCAAAGTGGCAAGTGTATAATACAGGTTGCTTCTCTGGGTATGAGGATATTTATATTGATTTTCTTAATGGTATAACCCCACCATCATGTCCCAATCCTAAGGTGTGCGGTGTTATAGAAATTGATCCTAATAAGCCACAATGTTATATAGGGCCATTTCAATACGGGTGTATGTCCTACACCGAATCTACGGATGTTTATCCTTGTAATGATATATATGGAGATCTTTCTGGGAAGCCCATAAGGCACCATAAATTTCCAGACAGTGTAATAACACATATACATGATAATGAAGGATTTATATATCCCATAGGCGTAAAGATAGATTTGCAGCAGCTTATACTATTAATTAATAATAGCAACCTATCTAATGAAGAAAAGAGAAATATACAGGGATTTAAAATAGTTAGAGGCAATAGAGCCAATAATAAATCAGTTGTAGGAAAGGGACTATTTGCAAATGTAGGGAAATATTCAAGAGACGATCAAACCTATTACTATCCAAACTATCCCTATAATGATCTTAGAGCAGACCCATTTCTTTCCACTGTAGAAACAACAGATGATAGTGGGTATAATGCGGATACAAGATTGCAGGGCTTTGATACTGATGAATCTAAAGAAAGATATACATTTCATTCACCAGACACATCTTTCTATCAACCCACATTGGGCAATATATTAAAACTAGAGACGGCAGAATATGGTCGATCCAAGGGACATTTCCAAGCCGTAGAAAAACACAGTAGGTATAAATTTTTAACTACAGCTAGCTATGTATCTGCATTAGGAATTGCTGTTGCTGTTGGATTTGCAAGTGCCACAGCAGGTGTATCAGTAAATCTTTTTAACGGCACTGCTGCCTTCACTGCATTGCAGGTGATGTTGGATATAATTGAAAAACTAACACCAAAAAAGAATTTTGCCTATCAATATAATTCTATTGGACACTATGATAATTACAAAGGTGTAGATAATGCTGGAAATAAACAAAGAAGAATTGATATAGGAGCCTACCTACAGCCGGGAATGGATGCTATAGGAGATACATACACCATTAACAACTTTCAAAGAGAGTCTTCTATATATTTAAAAACCAACAAAACTTTACCATACCCTAATAGTATATTAGGTGTCCCAGAAGACCAGTCTAGATATTTAAATTCAGATGTTGGATGTGGATCTGATATAACAGAAACAGACATTTCAGGATATTATGGATCTATTAAAAGAAGGTGGGCTAATCAGTATGGACAACTATATTCTTATGAAACTGTAGATACAGGGTTTCAATTAGAAATTCATTTAACAAACACATATGAGGGTTTAAACAGATATTGTTCTATATTTGGAGGGGATGTATTTATAAATAGGTTTGCTTATAAATCCAAGCTCCCATTCTTTATAGACAACCGAGTCAATTTTCCAGATGAGGCTGGAGTGGAATATAATGAAATTCCTAATATATCCAACCCCATCTTCTGGATGTCCACTGACAGTGTAGACGACAGTCAGTCGGGTATATCAAATTTATTTAACGGGCTTTTTGGTAGGGCTATAAATAACTTAGATTGTAGGGCCAACACTGGGGGAAACGATAAGTTCTTTTATCAAACTGGTAAATTTTATTTATTTGCTTATGGTATACCATATTTTTATACAGAATCTGAAGTTAATGTAGATTTAAGACAAGCTTATAACACTTCAGAAGGAGATTTTTTTCCAAGAGTGAGTTCTGATATACCAGATCAGTGGCTACAAGAAATAAATACAACTATACAGCAAGATAATACATACTGGTATAATAAAACCTATTCCAAACAAAATAAGGAAAATTTATTCACACACCTTCCCAATAATTGGGATGGTAGCAACTGTACAACAGCATATCCTTTTAGAGCTATATTTGCCGAAAATTGGAGAGTCTTTAAACCTTCAGCAAAATTTGATTTTCCACAAAATTACGGCAGTCTTATTTCTTTAGATGGTATAGAAAATAAACAAGTATTAGCTAGATTTGAACAAAAACCTCTTTTATATAATGTACTGCTTACGGCCCCAACCTCCGCAGCCGACGTATATTTGGGACAATCATTATTTAGCCACCAAGTGCCTCCATTAGATTACGAGGATACAGATTTAGGTTACATTGGATGTTTGCACAAACTATTTTTAAAAACCCCATATGGAGACATCACTGTAGATAGTAAAAGGGGGCAGGTGTTTTTAATAAATGGGCAATCTTTCAAAGAACTTACGCAAGACACTGAAACCCAACAAGTTAGCCAATGGTTTAATGAGTTTTTAGATTTTCAAATAGCTAAAATAAACCCAGACATAGACAACCATTATAAAGGAATAGGACTCACTGGTGTATTTGATAGTAAGTATGATAGATTTATATTAACTAAATTAGATTATAAACCTCTATATAAGGACATTACATACACAAATAATAAGTATTATAAAGGCACCACAGAGATAGAATTGACCGATAGAAATTACTTTTGTAATTATTCATTTACAGTGTCCTATGATTTTACTATCAAAGCTTGGGTAAGTTTGCACACATACATTCCTAATTACTATGTGGGGGACACTAATAGGTTTTATACGGGACTGAATACTACATCACCAGCTTCTTTGTGGGAACATAACACTACAATAGATAGGTTCAATAATTTCTATAATAGTATCCATCCCTATGTGATAGAATACCCTTATTCAAGACAATATAATGATGAGATATTACAGAACATAAAAGATTATTCTAGAATATTCAAATACACTGATTATCAAGAGTTTGTAGAAACTGACGAAGATTATTTTAACAAATTAATCATCTATTCCAATCAGCAGTGTTCCGGGATAGTGGAGCTGGCTCCAAAACCATCTCATAATTTAAATAGTTATATAAAGTATCCCATATACAATCCAGATAGTAAAACGGTGACATTTACAAAAAGCGGCAGTTTTTATCAAATAAACACATTTTGGGATATGGTGGTAGATACTAAAAAGACTGTGTGGAACAAGAGTTGTGATAATCTTTCGATATACAAAGAGCTTAATCAGGAAAATATGGATTACTCTAAACGCACAAGAAGAAAATCCCCCTTCCGTTCTAAGGAGCTTAAAATTAGATTTATTCTAGATGATAAAGATAACGTAAAAATAGTCTCTTCTTTCACAACGGCCCCTAGCCAAATTAGTTATAAATAATGAAAAAGAAAAAATCAATAAAAAAGGCACAGGCAGGAATCTCACTACCTAATCAAAAAGACTTTGAAAGCTATGAAGATTTTCAATTAGCAACAGATTCGTATTGGGAGCAGCTGACTAATCAGCCGGGTATTATAAACAACAAAGGCCAAAGGCCTATGCCAGAAACCCCCAGACTTCCTTTTTCAAGATTTCAGGATGTAAACAGGCAGATGCCTTCTGTGGAGGCCTCTATGCAGCAGGTGGGAAGGGATCTGTCACAGCCAGCCGCCTTAAAACCGCCTAAGAAAAAATCAAATTGGGGTAATGCAGCTGTTACAGCTATGTCTACTTTCGATATGCTTATTCCAAATGAGGATATAAATCCACCTGTAGTATGGCCAAAGACAGGATATAATGCTAATCAATATGGTAATGGCTCTCAGGCCATAGCTAAGAATGGTATAGAGCTATCTACTACAGGATATAAGGCTAATTCTAAAGATAAGAATAAGCCACGGCTTCGCATTCCCTCCAATCAAATCACTATGAAGAACGTACCCCATCCTGTGATAGGAACAGGCTCAGACGGTTCTCAACAACTAATGATGCCAGAGCAGGAATATTTCTTCCCCAATGCAGAATATGTTGATGAGCAGCCCTTAGCTCAAAATGGGAAACGTGTACCTATTACAACAACTAATCCTAATGACCCTCGTTTAAGAGCTTATAATGATAGTTTGATTTTGTACAAGAATCAGATTTTAAAAGATAATTTTTATAAAAATAATCCAAACTATATAAAGAGAGAGAAAAGTGGCACTTCTAATGACAATATTCCAAATTTAATACAAGGAATAGAGAAATTTAAAAAAAACCTTTCTACAAAACAATATGAATACTTATTGGAAAAATTATCTATTGATGCAAATTTTGGTTCAGATATAGTGTTCTCTCCAAAACAAGAAAAGAATTTTAATAATAGATATAGAAAAGTTAATAATAATATTTATTCATCGGGAGATATATTAGATGGAGCTATTGATTACTATTTTGACCCTAAAGCCCCAGTTTCTCTATTCAGTGACAATATACTACCTCAAAAATGGGAATCATATATAGCTTCTAATAATAAAGATAAAACCAGAAAAATTGATATTACTGATGTTCCTATATATGATAGAGATTTGATAAAACCAGTACAACCAGTAGTATATCAAGCAGAGCCACAAGAACCTAAATTCAAAAGACCAGATAGAAGAGCTACAAATATACCCAATATAACAAATGGTGTACAGCCACAAATAGGTGCTCCTAATTTTCAACAAGCTGGTTTTGATGCAAGTAAACCTACTAACTTTTCATTTACTAATGCTACAGGAAACTATTTAGAAGGACAACAAACATATTTTCCAGATGAACAATCACTTAGGAAGTTTGCTGAGAATCAGAGAAATGTAAGCATACAATCTGATTCTAAGGGAGCTACAGCCACTGGATATATAAAGGGGTATAAAAAAGGTGGAAAAATGAAAAAAGCAGGAGATGGGTGGTTAGGCATGGGGTATGCAAAAGATGGATTACAGATAGAGGATAATAAATTCACCCCCATTTCTGATGACACCCTTATGATTAATGGTAGCTCACATGAAAATGGAGGTACATTAGTTAATTATGGTGGTAAAACTGTAGAAGCTGAAGCCGGAGAACCTATATCAATAGGCCAAGATGGAGCAGCTGTAATATATGGTAATCTCAAAAATCCTGTCACAGGTAATAAATTTAAAACAGACGCTATGAAATTAGCCAAAAAAGAAGCTAAGGTGAATAAGCTAATGGATTATTCTTTAGCCTTAGTGAATAATGCCAATCCATACGATAAATGGGAGAGTTTAAAGTTTAATGCCGGAGCTGCAATGATGCAAGGGGCTAAAATGAAATCAGACCAGCTTAAGAGCTCTAAGGAGCACCTATCTGAATTACAGCAAGCAATGTTAGAGCTTAAAAATGAGGGCCTAGAAACGGCTGAGAATGGCATGAAATTGCCTAAGGCTCAAAGAGGTATGACATTGCCGGATGGTAAAACAGTGACTTATAAAAAATGGGTAGAATCTCAACAAAATTTACCGACAACACCTGAATTAGGATTGGATGAAAAATATGCAGCACTTAAAACAAGAACTGAAGAGCGCTTAAAAGCTCTTTATCCGGGTAAAGATATTAAAATAGTAGAAGCTGGGAATAGAGATATAGCCATACAAAGAGGCTTAAAGGGCAGAGGAGCCTCACAAACTTCCGTTTCTCTTCATAATTTCGGGGCAGCTAAAGACTATATGATATATATAGATGGTAAACTTCAAAACGATGCCTCAGTGTATAAAAAAACACTCCACCAGTCTGCCAAAGAATTGGGGTTGTTTCATGTAGGAGATTGGGACCCCGGACACATAGGAGCCGTACAAGAGGGGAAAGGAAACACCTTCAAAACCCTTTTTTCTAAGTATCCAGACTTAAAAAATTCTGATAGTTATAAAAAAAGCTATTCTTATTTACAAACCGCAGTTACCTCAGGAGAAGCTGATGCCGATGAAATTAGGGCATGGAGACAAATAACAGGAG
>ERZ869929.900-NODE-900-length-12823-cov-3.492168_pt1 | contig 12823 bp, 12 predicted proteins | sample MGYA00579312_ERZ869929 | MGnify/ENA primary metagenome ERZ869929 (study PRJEB32216, sample SAMN09231818) | wastewater metagenome | place: USA: Maryland | collected 2016-08-09 | study: EMG produced TPA metagenomics assembly of the PRJNA472060 data set (Reclaimed... | reverse complement strand
AGCCGTCACTACAGCCGGAGGAAATTTCCCGGTTGAGTTATTGCCTGTTCGATACCTTATGAGCGATACGTTGAATGTTGGAATAACTGCACTAAACATGACAGGGCCAAAATCATCCCTTGTATATGGCCCCGGATCTTCTGGCGCTACGTTGAAGTTCACAAATGCAGGAGTTGCTGTTACATCCTACGCCGCGCCTGCCGATGCCACAAATGCCTCCCATGTTGTTCTTGAAAACCTTACTATTGATGGAAACAGTGTTGCAACGGTGGGATTTGACGGAGGCTTTATTTCACGCCTAAACAATGTGAACATAACGGGATGTACTACGGCAGGGCTAAGACTCGGAGTAAATGGGTCAGCACAGTCATCAATCTATTATAGGAGTTCTTTCACTGGGAATGCTATCGGCGTTCAGTTGATAAATGGAGGATCGCAGAACTTCGACGAGTGCTGGGTACGACAAAATACGAGCTATGGAATGACCGGCGATTTTGGGTCGGCCTCAAACATACACAAGACGATAATTGAAAGCAACAAGTTGGCTGGTCTTAATGTTACCGGAGCGACATCACACCTGCATATCCTTGATGGGTACTTTGAGCAAAATGACACGGCATTGGGTATAGCCGGATACCAAGTAAGGGTTAATGCTACAAGAGCCTACAGACCCACTATTATCTTTGACAACACCACGTTGGGAAGTACGACGACGACGAAGATAATAAACGTGACTTCGGGAATTGTCATCTTCAATAATAGCGGCCACTCGGGGTCTGCACTAACAGAACAAATCACCATTACGGGTGGAGAAAAAGTCGTATTGACTAATAGTTTTGAACCCTATTCCATGCCAGTAGGGGTTGTGATAACTCCGAATATCCCTGTAAATTATCCTTCTGCCCTGACTTTTGGGACATACACAACATACATTGATATAAGCGCACTCACGCTATCGTTTGGAACTGGTACTTTTGCTGTGTCTTTTGTTCTCGATCCGAGTCGAGATTCATTCACGGAACGAAGTATTATGATTGGCGCGACTGGTGGATTTACAATAGGAACTACTGGTGCCGGTGGGATTCAAACGCTACGAATTAGTAAAACAGGTGGGGCAGCCACGGGATCAGCGGCGACTTACATGAAGCCGGGGAAGCCAACTCATGTCATTTATTACAGAACCGCAAACGTGGGATATGTCTATGCTGACGGGGTGTTGATTACAAGTTTTGCCGACGCAGTTGATTACTCTGGGAATCAACTCTATATTGGAAGAAATAGAGCGGATACACACGGGATGCAGGGAAATCTATTCGCCTTCAGCATCTTCGACGATACCCTGTCGATCGCTGAGATAACGAAACTAACACAATACGGCGGCAACGCTTATGCGGCGGGGCTGAGTGCTAAATGTTCTATGGATATAAACTTCGATCTCAGGGCAACCGGCCAAGCAAGGGAAAATGTTTCCACCGGAACTTTAACTTTTGCGGGAGCGTTAGATTGGGCTAACCCAACTTACTGAAAGGAAGTTTAATGGATCAAGATATAAAACAGATATTATCTCAATGTAGCGTCTCAACAAGGATGACTGCATTGACTTTCTTTCCTGAGCGCTTCTACATGCCTTTTGCTGAAGAAGTACATGGAAAGATATTTGATCTAATTGATGGTCCTGAGCAAAAGGTAGCTATTGCCGCTCCTCGTGGGTATGGTAAGACCTCCATTGTTGCCTTGGCATTAATGGCTAGATGGATTCTATTTCATCATACAGGATTTATTGTCTATATTAATAAGAGTCATGATGCAGCCTCTCTTCAAACTGAGAATCTCCGCCGTGAGCTTGTGACCAATAAAGATATCAGAGCATTCTTTGGTAACTTCAAACAGAGAGACCCGAACAAAGCTGAGTTTGATGAGGTATTTAGTAAAAAGGCTTGGGTTGCTTACAATACATTAGTATGGCCAAGAGGTGCTGGACAACAGGTTCGTGGAGTTTTGTTCAAGAATGATCGGCCTGGTCTAATAGTAATAGATGATCTTGAAGACCCTGAACTTGTTATGACTGAGGAGTATAGAGAAAGACAATATCAGTGGCTCTACGCTGATGTGATTAAGGCTGTACCAAGAGTAGGTCCTTTTGCTAAGACTTGGAAGATTGTCTATATAGATACACTTAAACATGAAGCAGCTGTTTTGCAAAAATTACTTGACTCATCTGAGTGGGCCTCCGTGAGACTTGAAGCCTGTGATGATGACTTTAAATCAACAGCTCCTGGATTTATCTCTGATGAAGATATAATGAAGGAATGGGAACAGCATGTAGCGGCTGGACAGACAGATGTTTTCTTTCGTGAGCTTAGGAATCTTCCTATATCGACAAAAGATTCAGCATTTAGAGCTGAGTACTTTCATTACTATAACATACCTTTTGGTAACACAAGAAGAGAAGGTGACATAGAGACACTTGATGTAGATATTCAACAAAGTAGTAATATTGAAACAGTTGTTATTCTTGATCCTGCTAAAACGGTCAAGATTCATTCGGCCGAATCGGCTATTGTTGGAATAGGCATAGATTTGGCAAGTGCTAAGATTTATATAAGAGATGTTGTTTCTGAGAAAATGTACCCAGATGAAATCTACGATGCTATGTTTGGGATGGCTCAGAAACTAGGGGCTAAAGTACTTGGAGTTGAGGAAACATCTCTTAATGAATTCATCAAGCAGCCGATCAAAAATGAGATGTTTAAGCGTGGAACTTTTTATGAGCTTGTCTGGTTAAAAGCTAGAGGTGGAATGAAGAAAGAACATCGAGTGAAGGAACTCGTACCATATTATAGAGGTGGTTATATCTATCATAATGCATCTTGTGTAGGAATAAAAAAACTTGAACAACAGTTGTTGATGTTTCCTAGGTCAGCTCTCTGGGACTTAATGGATGCTGAGGCTTATCTTATTGAAATGCTTGAGCTTGGTGAAAGGTATTTTAGTCCAGCGGATGACTTAAAAGACGATGAGGCTGAATATAAAGATATTCAGTATGAGAAAGCTATTGAGAATTGGAGGGCCACATAATGGATGTTCTTCCTTCTGTCTTAGGTGCTATTGTGATAGCTCTAGTTTCAGGTATAGTTGGTCAGTGTATTGGAATAAGGAACAGTGTAAAGAAAGAAAACTGTAATCAGATAAGAGGTGCTTGTCAAGCTTTACTAATATTTAAGATTGATACACTAAGCGAAAAAATAGACTCGTTAACTGTAGTTGTGAATAATAAACTTTTGGGAATTTAAGTTCATTTAACGATTAAACGGACTATTAACAATGACTTTAAGACAAATAAGAATTGGATCGCTGCCAGGTTTTCAGTATGATGATGCTGATTATGATTCAGCTGCTGAAACCAATCAGCCAATCAAAGCTGGAACACCAGTTGATCCTACTGATGTTATACGTCTTATTGATCTTGGAGCTTATGTGACTGGCCCAGCCGGTGCAGTAGATTCTAATGTTGCCGAGTTTAGTGGTGCGACTGGAAAGGTATTAAAAGATAGCGGTGTTACTCATGTACAGTTAACAGCGGCTGTTGGGGCAACTCATACTCAAGGGACTGATACTGCACTTGGAGTACTAGGTGTAAAGAATCCTCCTATAGATGCTGATAAGGCAATTTATAGGGATTCTACTGCTGGTGATGTATTAGTGACATCAACTTGGACTCAGATTAAAGCATTCTTGAAGACCTACTTCGATACACTTTATGGAACCTTGGCTACTTCTCATGCTAGGTCTCATGCTATCTCTTCAACATCTGATCATTCAGATGTTAACTTAGCTGGAATATCTAACAAAGATCTAATGCAGTGGGATGATCCCTCATCAAAGTGGCTACCTAAGTCTCTTGATGAGGTTATCTCAGGTCAGAGTATATCTCCAAGTTCAGTGGTTATAGGAACTGTCGAAGATTGGCGCTATGCTGCAGCTATAGCAGATGATGGTCATGTAGACCTACCGACTATCAAAGCTAACTATGCTGCTAAGTGTGAAGTGATAGTATCTTCAGTTGGAGTTATAGATGCAAATGCAACTTTCATGATAGACTCAACAGGTACAGTAACACCACAAGTAGATTCGGGAAATTGTGTCTATAATATAGATACAGATGTAAAACTTTGTATAGGGACAGCAGCTGCCCAGAATCCTCTCATTATTAAATATAGACTTGGCAGTGCGGTAGCTAATATAATGATCACTATGTTGTATGTCAAAGCCTAGGAGAATCAAATGCCCTACATAATTATGGGAGAGCCATCTGGTTGGAGAGACGAGAGATATAAAAAGGATTATAATTACAAGTATCCTTATAAACTAGATCTTCGTCCTGATAGTAAATTACATAAGAAGCTCCGCTCAAGAATCTGGGAACGGGCCAGTGCATCAAGGAATGAGATCTCCAAACGATTCAGTTCGTGGCGTGAGATAGATAAAACCTTGACTACTTATGTTGATCTATCTAATACAGATAAGGGAACTAAGGAAGACGCTATAAAATTAAAGGACCCTACAAAACCTTTGACAATAGTATTTCCTTATACCTATTCAATGCTTGAGGCATTGTTAACTTATCTATCAATGGCTTTCTTTCAAGATCCTATGTTTCAGTATGAGGGTGTTGAAGATGATGATACTGTTGGGGCAATGTTGATGGAGTTGGTTATTAGACTTCACTGTATTAAGAATAAAGTACCATTAGCAGTTCATACTGTTCTACGTGACTCACTTAGTTATGGTGTAGGAATTGGTATTCCAGAATGGAGACGCCAGTTTGGAAAGAAAGTAATCAAAGCATCTGTGACTACAGAATCTGAACTTGGAACAGATACTCAACAGATGAATCAGTTTGTAACAAGCCTCTTATTTGAGGGGAATGCTCTATCAAATATAGATCCTTATATGTGGCTACCAGACCCATCTGTATCAAGTGATAATGTTCAGAAAGGGGAATTCTTAGGATGGGTTGATAGAGATAATTATATGAACTTACTTAGCCAGGAAAACCAGCCTGACTCAGGACTTTTCAATGTAAAGTATTTAAAAGGTAAGAATAATAAGAGGTCAACCTTAGCACTTGATGAGAGTGATAGAAGTACTAGACACGGCGGCTCATCTGATATACATAGATCAATGTCTACTACAATTTCACCAGTAGATAGAATCCATATGTATATCACCCTCATTCCAAAAGAGTGGAAGTTATCAAGGAGTGAAGTTCCAGAGAAATGGTACTTTGAACTGGCTGGAGATGATGTGATTATAGCTTGTGAGAAAGCAGACCATAATCATGGACAGTATCCAATGGCTGTGGCAAGTCCTGAGTACGACGGCTATTCGATCACTCCTATTGGAAGGATGGAAGTGCTGTATGGTCTACAGCATACATTAGACTTTCTCTTTAATAGTCATGTAGCTAATGTTAGAAAAGCTATCAACGATATGTTAGTGGTCGATCCTTATCTCGTCAATATTAATGACTTGAAAGATCCACAGCCTGGCAAACTCATTCGATTGAGAAGGCCTGCTTGGGGTAGGGGTGTTGATAAGGTTGTTCAACAACTCCAAGTCACCGATATTACCAGATTAAATATTAGTGATTCAGCCTATATAACTCAGTGGATGGATCGTATATCTGGGGCTGATCAGTCTATGCAAGGAGCTCTTCGTCAATCTGGTCCTGAGCGGCTGACAGGCGCTGAATTTAGTGGAACTCGGAGCTCGGCCATTTCAAGATTGCAGCGAATGGCTATGATTATCGGTATGCAGTTTATGCAAGATATAGGTACACAGTTTGCTGTCCACTGTCAGCAATATATGACTCAGCAGGCCTATATAAATGTTGAAGGTAGATATGCTGAGCAGTTGATGAAAAACTTTACCAATGGAAAGACGAGGGGAAGAGTAAGTCCAAGTGATTTGGCAATCAACTATGATTTGATTGTAAGGGATGGATCAATTCCTGGAGGTAACTTCTCTCAGTCGTGGATTGAGTTGTTCAAAATTATAGGAACTCAACCTGAACTTGCTCAGCAGTTTGATGTAACTCGGATATTTACCTATATTGCTCAACAACTCGGTGCTAAGAATGTTGAGGACTTTAGACGTAACGTGAATCAGATTCAGATGCAGTCTATGCCAGATGACCAAGTCGCTCAACAAGCCCAGGCTGGAAACTTTATGCCTATAGGAGCTCAGTAATGGAAGCTATTCAAATAAGAGTAAGTAGAGAATCTATTGAGGAATTCAAAGAATCTATTCTCTGGGCTGATATTGTTGAGGAGCTTAGGTCATGGAAAGAAGGATTTAATCGTGAGATGCTATCAATAGTTGATGATGCTGAAGGAAAGAATCCCTCAACTGCATCAGTCTTACTCCATATGGGAGATCTTAATGGAAGACAGAAGGCAGTTGATTATTTCTTAAGTCTCCCTGATGTATTTATAAGTCTTATAGAGGAAAAGAAGGAGGATAAAAAAGATGGACGCGACTAAACCAACCGATGTTGAATTAGTAAGTGCATTAGCAGCTTATATTAGAGAAGCGAGAGCAGGAGTTAATGCTCTCTCAGCAGGTTCAGGTGTTGGTGTAACAGCTTTAACAATAGCAGTTGGTGCAATAGCATTGACTGTAGGGACTGAGGTTGGAACCTTTGGTTATGAGGTATTAATCACAGATGCAGCCGGTGCAGCTAACATTGCCAAGATCCTTGGTGGTGCTCAGGGACAGACTAAGAAGTTTATCTTTCAAGATAACAATGTAGGCATTGTTGATGGAGTGGCTTTAGGTGGAAATATCTACCTTAATCAGCTTCCAGCCCTTTCAACTTTTGCAGCTCAAACAAATGACGTTCTTGAGTTAGTTAATATCGGCGGAGATGGTGGTGTTACAACTCATGGTTATTGGAAAGAAGTATCACGGCAGACTGCTTTGAAATAGATCGTTAAATGATTAAACAAACTAAATAAAGGAGGAAGTTGATTATGCCAGAAGAGAAAAAGATAAATGTAGAGATTGAAGAAATGCTTAATGCATTAGGTGATCCTACACCAGAAGACATTAAAGAAGATGAAGAAGATGAGGATAAGGATAAGGAAGAGGATAAAGATAAGGATAAAGAGGAAGAGGAAGAGAAAGAAGACCCTAACAAAGATAAAGATAAGGAGGACAAAGAAGAAGATAAAGACGACTTAGATAAAGATAAAGATGAGGATGATGAAGAGACTGACAAAGATAAAATCATCGAGAATCTTCGTAAGCAGATTAATGAAAGGCCTACAACTGAAGAGCCTAAGAAGGAAGAGCCTAAGAAAGAAGAAGAAAAACCTCCTGAGCCTCTTAAGTTTGAAGACCAAGACTTTATTGGGGATATAGATCTTGATGATCTTACTCGTGATAAGTCAGTTCTTAATAAGCTACTTAATACTGTATATGCAAAGGGAGTGAACGACTCTAAGCGGATTGCGACAGAAGGGGTTCTCAACTCAATACCTGACATAGTCAAGCATAACTTGACTTTATTAACCTCGTTGAAGGAAGCAAGTGATAAGTTCTATGATGGTAATAAAGATCTCATTCCCTTCAAACGAGTAGTTGCAGCAGTCTTTGAAGAAATAGCTTCAAAGAATCCAGATAAGAAGTACTCAGAAATCATGGACCTTGTTGCCCCTGAGACAAGGAAGAGACTCGAGTTACACAAAAATGCTGTTAAGGGAAAAGGGAATGGGAAGGAAGAAGAGGAAAAATCTCCTCGTCTCCCTGCAAAAAGCGGAGGTCAAAGGCGTATGCCTAATAAAAAACCTGACACTTCATCTCTTGCTAGTGAGATTGAAGAGATGAACAAAACACTAGGAAATAGGAGGTAAGAGTTATGGCTCTTGAAGATCGTGGTGCTCAGCATGATAAGGAAGTAGTCGATAAGTTTATTGATCCTGTAGTTTCGGTTGAGATGACTTCACTCGACTATGTAGTTCGGCCCAGTGCAACACTTGCACCTATGGTGATTGTGCTTCCTCCGGTAGCAGAGGCTAAGGGTCGGTTCTATTCAATAGTGGCAAGGGCCGCTAGTCAGGTCAATACCATTACTGTTACCGATAAGGATGATTCAGAGTGCTGGGCTGATATCATTCTCAATGGCAAGTGTGATCGACTTTTAATGTACAGTGATGGTCTCTTCTGGCATCCGTTAGCGGCAATCACTACTACATTCCCCAGTGGATATGACTATCCTTGATAGGTAGTCATCGTAAGATCGTTTAATGATTAAACCAACTTAATAACGACTCACTCTTAGGAGGTAAAACTATGTTTCTTGGAATGCGTGGAACAGGTGATTGGGTAGCTGACCAGCGACCTATGAATTGGAGGGAACAGATTTTATATCTGTATCCTAATGGGCAGGCTCCTTTGACTGCCATCTTGTCAATGATGGGTTCTGAAGCTGTAGATGATCCTCAGTTTCATTGGTGGACTCAGGAACAGACTGCTGTTGGTGGAGCAGTAGCGGGTGTTTTCACTCTTCCTGACCTCTCCATTGCCTACGCAGGTGGTGGAGTAATAGGTGATGTGGTCTATGTTCAGATCACTACTACCCTCGCAAATAGAATTCGCGAGGGGCATCAGATTCTTCTCCGTGATGCTTCTGACTATCGTGTCGATGTAGTTGGAAAGATCACTGGAGTGACCAGGGGAACTACACAGTCTATTTTGGCAGTGAAACTGCTGGAAAATGATGATAACTCTCCTGGAGTTGGTGGACATGATCTTCAGAACTGCGATACGTTCAAGATCATTGGTAACATTAACCCTGAGGGTGGCGAGATGCCTGACGCCATCGCTCTTAACCCTACGAAGGTCTACAACTACACGCAGATCTTCCGGACGCCTCTGAGTATGACTCGGACGGCTTTGAAGACTAAACTTCGAACGCCTGAGCAGCGTCAGAAGGCTAAGGCTGAAGCTCTGGAAATGCACTCCTGGGAAATGGAGCTTGCATTCCTCTGGGGAATCAGAACTGAGAACATTGGAGACAATGGTAAGCCTGAGCGAACCACTATGGGAGTGATCAACTTCATTCGTCAGTATGCTGCGGCCAACTGCGACGACTATACTCTCAATCCTGCCTATGCAGGTCTGGACTGGGATGCGGCTGGTGGTGGGAATGTCTGGCTCAGAGCCATGCTTGAGCAGATCTTCAGGTATGGAGCTGCGGAGAAACTGGTTCTCTGTGGTTCTGGCTTCTTACTGGGTATTGATGCTTTGGTCAATACTCCTCTGATCAGTGGGGCTGTTACGCAGCTTCAGCCTGGGGCTAAGGCCTACGGTATGGAGATCAGAGAATGGCTTACGCCCTTCGGTAAGATCAATATGAAGACTCATCCCCTCTTCAGTTACGATGCGACCACTCGTAACATGGGAGTGGTGTTGGAGCCTAAAGAACTTACCTATCGTTACGTTGACGATACTACGTTCTATGGTGAGTCAAGCCAGAAGATCCATACAGAGGGTTATGGTCAGCGACGAGTGGACGGTATCAATGAGGAGTTTCTCACTGAGGCCGGTCTTGAATTCGGACTTTCTCAGAAGTGTGGAGTCCTAAACGGTGTCGGTCTGGATAATAATTTAGCGCCGTAGGTTATTATTCCTTGACCAAAACGGCTGTGAGGAGGGATTTCCTCCTTTGCCTTCCTCACAGCTTCTTATAAATTGGAGATGTTATGAACTACCTTCAGATGCGTTTAAAGTTTAGGGAACTCTCAGGCCGCTTCGACCTGGTCGATTCAGTTGGTACAGATCTAGGCGCTGGCTTCTTCATCAATGAAGGTAGGAAGTTCTTAGACCGTCTTGATGAGACTCAGAAGTCTTGGGGAACTTGTTTTCGCTTTCTTGATATAGGAAAGTGGTCTGTTCAGTTTCCTTATTGTAGAGCAGTTAAGGAAGTATGGGCTGCTACTACATTAAAAAGATGGCAACTTGAGAAGAAGAATATTCAAGATCTAATAAATGGATATCTTCTTGATGCGCCTAGTCAGCGTGATACAGGTGAGCCACTTTACTATTCACCTTGTATTACTAGGGCAATTCCAGAGAATCAACCAATTAGTTCATTTGAGTCTTTCCTTGGCTGGGTAGATATCCCATCTGGAAATGCTCACGAGTATAATGCAATCTTGGTTAGTGTTCCAGCAAGTGAAAAGTTGACTATCCTAGTCAATGGGCTCTTTTATTCAGCTGAATTAGTCAATGATACAGATGAGAACTTCTGGTCTGTAGCTCATCCCATGTTACTCTATATGGCAGCTATGAGACAGGTTGAAGTAATTAATCGAAATACTCAGGGAGTCAAGGACTGGGAAAATTCAATAGGGAGCGATGTAAAGACACTTGGCTTTGATCTTGTTGAGGAAAACATTGCTGAAGTAAGTGAAATGGAGGGTTGATATGGAAGACCGAGTTAAACAATTAGAGATGGTAACTACTCGTCTCATGAGGAGGTCTGGAAAAAGAGCTGCCGTACTTATTACTCCTTATCCTATTTCTAATGCAGTCTTTGGTGAAAAGGTTGAAGGACCAGTCCTTCGTTATATGTTTCCTTGTGATGGTGTAGTAACAAAAGGATTTGTTAGACTTGGTAAGAAGCCTAAGACAAATGTAATGCTTGGAGTCAAGATGTTTAATGAGTCTGGGTCAGCTTCAAAAGGATTCTCACTTGAGAGAAAGTTCCTCTCTATCCAGCCTAATCTCACTGTTATTGCAGGAGACTGCCTTGAAATTTCTCTTGATCCTGGTGAGGAAATTGTAACAGAGCTTTGGATTTCGTTCCTTTGGAGGCCTACTGTGAGAGATATAGAAGCTAAAAGTTATTTAATAGAGGAGCTTGAAGATGGTCTACAAAAAAGGACGCTGATCGAATAAGAATCCCTGCCGTGAAGTAGGGAAAGATCGTTTAATCATTAAACAAACTGATAACCAAGAGGAATCTAAAGATGAGAGAGTACGAACTGACCATAGACAAAGCATTGATCAAGGGACTGAGTCCTGAGTTTGTTATAACTAATGCTGAGTTTCTTTCTCAATGCTTAGGATTTAGATGTGGAAAAGGGAGACTTGAATCTCACATACCTTTAACTAATCCTATTCCTGCTACAGTCGATATGTACTATGACTGGCCTTTTCCTCAGTTTTTTGTCGGTGAGGCTTTTAATATATTAGTCATTCGTGATACAGTTAATCAGCAAGATTCTGTATATAGTATTAGTAAGGACCACTTAACTGTAACGCATATCTTTGATGTAGATGAACTTACCTTTGGTAAGGGAACCTTGATGGAATATGCTGACTTTGGTGAGTATGCTTTTATGACTAATGGAGTTATAATGATAGCTTGGAATCCAACTTTGGTAACCTGGGTTCCCTCACTAGCTATAGCAACCATCCCATTGATGAAGACTATTTGCAATTTTAAAGGGCAGGCTGTAGGAGGTAATGTAGTAGCTGGAACATGGTATGACTGTGATGAGACTTTCTATCTATGGTCTAAGATTGGTTCTATGGACTTCATCCCTGATGAGAATAATGAGTCAGGCTATAGACGTGATCCTTTTGGTGGAGATGTTTATCATACTAAACGAATAGGTGAGTTTGTAGTTGGTTATTCATCTAAAGGAATAGTCTTAATAAATCCAGTAAGTACTCCAATAGACACACTTGGATTTGAGGAGTTAAGTAATATAGGTTTGATTAATAAGGGAGCTATGGCTGGTGATTTAAGACGCCATGTCTATGTAGGTGAGGACTATATACTCAGGGATATATCTATACAAGGTGAGTTGGTAAGAAGGCATGATGTGAGAGAGCTTGGTTATCAGTATTATATTCAGCAGCTTGCTGGAGAAGATATTATTGTATCTTATGATCCCCAGACTAAGGATTTCTATATTGGAAATAGTACAAAGACGTTCTTGTTATCCTCTCAAGGTCTAACTGAGGTTCTTCAGCATCCCTCTACAGTTTGGAGAAGTAACAATCAATCTTATATGATTCCTGAAATTGTCGATTCTTCATTGCCTCTGATTACATCAGAAGTCTTCGATATGCTTTATGCAGGGCAGAAGACTATCTCATCAATAGAGACTGACGCATCGGTAGTTGATAGTCCAGAAGCTAACGTGGCTTATACTCATGATAATTCTATATGGGGAGCTGTCTCATTTAAACCTATTAATAATCAAGGATCAGCATCAGTTATAGCCTCAGGAAATCAGTTTAGAGCCAGTCTAAGATTCGGTGATATCTATAACAATACAAGGATTAGTTATATCAAAGTGCGATTTAAAATGACTGATCTCCGAGGGATTAGAGGGGTCTATGCACCTCCTACATCATTAAGAGGACAAGGAGCTTAATATGATAACACAGTTACTACCTGATCAGATTTCTAAATTCTGGCCTATTATTAAGTATGCGGTTGAGGAGTCGTTACCTCCAACTGTAGGTGAGCATCCAGATAAGATGAATAGAATTCTATCTGCCATGCTAAGTGGAAAATTAGATGTTTGGGCTTCTTATAGACATCTAGAGAATGGAATAACTAAGGTTGATGGAATAGGTGTTACACAGATTATCTACGATGAAGCAAGCAATACAAAGAGTATGTTGATCTATGCAGTCTATGCATATGAGAAAACATTACCAGAGACATGGATTGATTCTTTTGAAACTATAAGTAAGTATGCAATATCTAAAGGGTGTATAAGATATGTAGCATATTCAT
>ERZ869929.898-NODE-898-length-12839-cov-4.634230_pt1 | contig 12839 bp, 15 predicted proteins | sample MGYA00579312_ERZ869929 | MGnify/ENA primary metagenome ERZ869929 (study PRJEB32216, sample SAMN09231818) | wastewater metagenome | place: USA: Maryland | collected 2016-08-09 | study: EMG produced TPA metagenomics assembly of the PRJNA472060 data set (Reclaimed... | reverse complement strand
GCAGGCACCTACACCATCGCAGCGGGCAACCTGTCTGAGTCTGTGTCCTAGCCCATGGCTGGGCTGTTCACTCTTGACAGCGAAGCTTTGGGTGTCCTTGACACCAACGTGCTTGGGGGACCAGGCACTGGTTTCGTTGTTGGCTCAAATAGCAGCCAAGGCGTCGCTTCAGGTGTGCTCGGTTATGCAGGCAGCGCGCTTGGTCAATCGTCAAGTGCAGGTGCTGTAAGTGGTGCTGCCAACCTTGCTGGCAGCGCAACTGGTAACACGTCAAGCGCTGGCAGCGTGGTTGGCGTTGAGGGTGCACAAGGCTCGGTCACTGGGTCACAAACGGCGGCTGGATCGGCGGCAGGTGCACCGCAACTAGGTGGCAGCATCATTGGCTTATCGGTCAATGGCGGGGCGGCGGGTGGCACAGCAGCCTTGGTTGGTACGTGCTCTGGCACAAGTGCGTCAAGTGGCTCGGTCACGGGAACAGTGCCGACCCCCCCAACGCCGCCTGCTCCGACGCCAGCACCTACAGGCGGCGGTCGTCGGTACTACGTTCAACCGCAACCACTGCAACCAACGATTGCTGCAGGCTCGGTCACTGGTTCTAGCGCATCACGGGGACGATCACGCGGTCGCTGTGACTACAACGGTGCAAGCGCTGGCAGATCAACCACTGCTGGTATTTGTCGCGGCACAAGCCGCCTGAGCGCATCACCGATACGCATACACATTGACCATGAACACCGACGCCGTAAGGCCGAGGACGAGCTGTTGTTGTTGGAGATGACCTAATGCCCTATTACATAACCGACACAGCAGTGGGCTGTTCAGGCTGGGCAACCATCAAAGATGACGGCGAAATCGTCGGATGCCACACCAGCAAGCAAGACGCCATTAACCAGATGGTTGCCGTATCCCTGGCTGAAGGCATGGAGCCAGGTGGAGAAAGGGACAACATGACCAAGGTGGAAGTTCGCCAAAACCAAGTGCAGGATTTGGAATTGCGCGAGGAAGGCAACACCGCTCAATTCGTGGGCTATGCCGCTGTGTTCAACAGCGACAGTGAGCCGTTGCCCTTCATTGAACAGATTAGGCCTGGCGCATTTCAGCGCACCTTGCAGGCGCGCAACAATGTCAAGATGTTTATCAACCACGACGACACCATGCCACTTGCGTCTACTCGATCAGGCACTCTGCGCTTGGAAGAAGATCAGCGTGGATTGCGCGTAGAGGCAACAATGCCACGCACAACTTTCGCAAATGACCTCGTGGAGTTGATGCGTTCCAAGATTGTTGATTCAATGTCGTTTGGTTTCCACGTGCCACGCGGTGGCGACGAGTGGAGCGACGACGGCCAGCGCCGTTACCTCAAGGAAATCGCCTTGCGGGAAGTTAGCGTTGTCACAGGTTTCCCTGCGTACCCTGAAAGTTCAGCAACAAGTCGCAAGGCACGGTTACTGGCAGCCCGCACGCAAACCGACGCTGATGCTCTGGCCGACGCATTGACGGCACTTGAGGCTGGCAACGAGTTGAACGAGGACCAGGCGCAGTTGCTGGTTGACGTGGTAGAGCGTCAGCGCGTCAAGGTAGAACCAACCGTTGACCCGACTGAAGTCATCGGTGTTTTGCGCGACAAGTTGGACTTGTTGGCTAAGGCCATTTAGTCCAAATCTAAATTGGCACTTTAGAAGTGTCAGGGGGTGCACGGTAAACCCCGCTGCTAAATCCCTACAGGGCCACAGCGGGAACGTCGGTTCAACTCCGACCACCTCCACCACCACAAGCAGCGGAGCCGCGCTTGTGCGTCCCGGCAGCGGAGCCGCGCCGGATTGTCCCCCTGCGTATCCATCACATCATGCAAAGGAGTAGTCATGGACTACGAGAAGCACCTGCATGAGGAGCGGGCCAAGGCTTACGAGTCGGCCAAGGAGATCCTTGACCGGGCGGCTAATGAGTCCCGCAGCCTCGATGCAACTGAACGTGAAAGCGTCAACCGCGCTTTTGCACACATGGACGAGTTGAAGGCTCGTATTGACGACATGCGCAGCCTTGCTGCACGTGAGCAGGAGATCGCCCACGCGACTGCTGCTCACGAGGAAGCACGCACCGTGTCAGCCCCTGTGGTTGACGCACCCAAGTCTGATGAGGACTTGATTCGTTCGCTGTACCGCGGCGAGGTTCGCACTGTGAATTTTGAGCAGCGCGACGTCACCAAGGGCAGCACCGGCGCTCCTGTGCCTACGTCGTTCTACGACCAGGTTCTGTACCTCGCCCGCGAGGTTGGCCCGATGCTGCGCGTCAGCACGGTCATCAACACCTCTAGTGGTGAAACCCTGCAGATCCCGTCGTTGTCGGCGTACAGCACTGGCACGATCACTACTGAAGGCAACACCATTGGTGAGTCTGACCCGACCATGAATGCGTTCGTGGAGCTCGGGGCGTTCAAGTACAGCTTCTTGACGCAGGTTTCAACCGAGTTGCTTGAGGACTCTGCTGTCTCCATCACCGACCTGTTGGCTACCAACGTGGGCAACGCCCTAGGTTTTGCGGTCAACACGGCGCTGACTACAGCGGATGGAAATAGCAAGCCCAAGGGCGTGGTGGCTGCTGCTGGTTCCGGCGTTACCGGCTCCACTGCAACCGGCGCGTTCTCCTACGGCGACCTGGTGGAACTTATCTACAGCACCGATGCTGCGGCTCGCGCCCTGCCCGGTTTTGCTGTGATGGCTTCCACGTCGGCCATCGTTGACATGCGCACGTTGACCGACCCGTCGGGCAACTACGTGTTCAGCCCCACGCTGGATGCGGCGACCGCTGACCGCGTTCTCGGCTATCCGCTGATCGAAAATGGCGCGATGGCAGCAGTGGGAGCGGGTGCCAAGTCGGTAATCGCAGGGCATATGCCGTCCTACATGGTTCGCCAGGTAGGCGGAATTCGCCTTGATCGTTCGGATGACTACGCCTTTGCTAATGGGCTCGTCACGTTCCGGGCGACGTTCCGAGTGGATGGTGATCTACCAATCGCCAGCCATATCAAGTATTTCGTTGGTGGCGCGTAAGCCCTAACGAAAGTAATCGTGAGGGGGTCGCGGGCGCGCAGGACTGCGGCCCCCTCACACCCTGCGCACAGAAGGACACACCCATGTCTAAATCTGGAAACCCTGCCAAGCGTGCCGGCGTACCACCCACCAGCAACCCTCGCGCCATTTTGTGGAGCAGCAACTCACCATTTGCCGCTACTGGATACGGCCAGCAAACCGAGCAGGTCACCATGCGCCTGCAGGCCGCTGGTCACAAGGTCGCCCTCGCATCCAATTACGGACTAGAGGGCACGATCAGCGAGTGGCGCGGAATGAAGCACTACCCGCGTGGTTTTGATCTTTACAGCAACGACGTAGTGCCAGCGCACTTCATGGCGTGGGCGCACGAAAACCCAGGGTTTGACCCCCTGCTAATCACCCTGTTTGACACCTGGGTGTTCAAGGGCAAGCAGTGGGACTTGGTGGACAACATTGCGTCCTGGGTGCCCATAGACCACACCCCATGCCCACCCGACGTGGTTGAGTGGTGCGCACGCCCAAATGTCACACCTATTGCCATGTCGGTGTTCGGCAAGTCAATGCTTCACCGCGTTGACATTGAAAGCTTGTATGTGCCGCACGCCATTGACACCTCGGTGTTCAAGCCAACAGAGAAATTTACGGCAGGCAGCAAGCGCATGACGGGCCGTGAGTTTATGGACGTGCCCGACGACGCTTTTGTGGTGGGCATCAACTCCGCCAACAAGGGTGGGCGCCAGGGCTTGAACCGCAAGGCCTACCCCGAGATGTTCTTGGCCTTTGGTATGTGGTCGCAGCAGCGTAGAGATGCGGTGCTGTACGTCCACACCGAGGACCGTGGCGCCATGGGTGGCATCAACCTTCGAGAGTTGGCGAGCGCCTGCGGCATTAGCGAAAAGCGCATCAAGTTTGTGGACCAGTACGCCTACCGCAGCGGCATCCCCAAGGAAGTCCTGGCGGCGTGCTACACGGGCATGGACGTCATGTTGCAGTGCTCGCTGGGCGAGGGCTTTGGAATTCCGGCCATAGAGTGCCAGGCGACTGGTACGCCAGTCGTGCTCAATAACGCCACTGCACAGCCTGAACTGTTGGGTGATGGTTGGCTGACAGAAGGCCAGCCAGTGTGGGACGACGCACAGAAGTCATGGTGGTCAACCCCCGCGGTGCCCAGCATCATTGAAGCACTGGAAGCGGCTTACCAACGCGGTGGTTCTCGCAGTGCCGAGGCAATCAAGTTTGCCAAGCAGTACGACGCAGACAGCGTGTTTGCTGAGTATTGGGTGCCAGCCTTGGAGTTGCTGGCGTGATCGCCTGGCTGACTCACCACTTACCAACGCAACAGTCAGACGCCAGTTACCACCTGCCAGGTGGCTTGATCGGCGGCGCGGAGATGACCGACGTGTCTATGGTGGAAATCGGCGGGCGCGCCGTACAATGGTATGGGCCAGACGAGTGGCAGCAAGCACTTGATGCCGACCGCATTGTCATTACCGGCACCGATTTTCTAACACCTGAAGCCATGACCGCGCTGGCTGCACGTAAACCTGTTGTTTGGGTGCATCACCAGCAGCAACCAAGCAAGGAACGCGCGGCACTGTTTGCGGCTGCTGATCCGTTTGTGTGCATGTCGCAAGCCCACGCCGATGTTGAGGCCAAGTGGTCTGGCACTCGTGGCCAGGTGTGCCACGGTTGGATAGACGTACGCAACCTTGTTGCGCTGTCTGATGGTGAGCGAAATGGGCAGGCCTTGTGGGCCGCCCGCAACCATCCACAAAAGGGCCGCATTGGCGCCCGCATCTGGGCGCGTGAGCGTGGCTTGCAGCTGACTGAAATGCACGACAAGCCACGCGAGATTGTGCTAGACGCCATGCTGCAACACACATGGTTTGTGTTCTTGCCTAAAGGCTTTGACGCCTGCCCGCGCACGCTGATTGAAGCTGAGGCTTCTGGCTGTCAGATTGCCACCAACGAACTGGCGGGACGTCGAGAACCAGGCGACCTTCTGACAGTCATGGATCAACAGGCCAGCAGGTTTTGGTCATGGGTGTGACCAACCAACTGCCAACCATCGGCATTGTCACGACAGTGCACACCTACTACCACTTCTTGCCACAGTGGGCTGCAGGCATCCGTGGCTTACAAGAAAAGGCCGACATGGTTGTCATTGCGGCAACCGATCCCATGCAAGTGCACCGAGTCCTAGACGGCCACCTAACCGACTACCAAGTCATGGCAGCGCAAGAACCATTTGGCCTGGGCAAGTACCTGAACATAGCGGTGGAGCATTGCCCCACTGACCTGATTGTGTGGGCGGGCGTTGACGACCGCTACCGACCACAAGCCTTGAATGGCTTGCGGTTTATGGACGCCGACGTCATTGCTATGGGCATGCAGTACGCCTCGCGCCGCCGTTGGCTACCAGGCAACATAACCGCCAGTGAAGTCTTGAAAGTCACAGAGAACTTAGTGCCATGCGGGTCGGCGTTTCGCCGCTCTTTGTGGGCTGCTCGACCCTTTGAGCCCGACCTTGCACCATTTGAGGATTGGGCATTGTGGGTTGGCTTTGCTGCCTTAGGTGCGCGCTTCGCTAGCACTGGCCGCATTGACTTTGACTACAGCCAACACGATGACCAGATAGTGCCCCCACTTGAGCCAACCCGCACGCGCATTGCCGAGTGGGCGAAAGGATTGACATGACGCTGTACGCCAGCACCTCCCAGATCAAGGCTGCGCTGCGCATCACTGACTCTGTTGATGACGCGCTGATCTCTATGGCGGGCTCAGCTGCCTCGTCACTGATTGACGGCTATTGCGGGCGCACGTTTGGCACCGTGGCTGAGGTGCGGTACTTCGCCCCTGACAACGGCTACCTGTTGCACGTTGACGACCTTGCTGGCACTGCTATAACTGTGGAGTCCAGCACGGTGTCTGACCAAGTCTTTGATGTCACATGGGCGCCGACCGATTACCAGTTGGAGCCATTGAACGGCGAGACTGGTGGGCTCACCTGGCCCTACACGCGCTTGCGCGCCATTGACACCAGGCTCTGGCCCTACGCCTGGGGCGAGGCCACGGTGCGCATTACTGGCACATGGGGCTGGCCGTCAGTGCCGCCCACCATCATGCAGGCAGCAGTGATTCAGGCCATGCGCATCTTTCGCAGGCTTGACTCACCGCTCGGCGTAGCGGGATTTGGGGACATGGGCGCCATTCGCGTCAGTCGAGGACTTGACCCCGACGTTGCCCAACTTGTGCAACCTTTCGTCAAGCATGAGGGCGTTGCGTAATGGCAACCATTAGCCAGATGCGCACTGGCCTGGCTACGAACCTGGCAACCATTAGCGGGCTGCGTACAGCAGCAACCATGCCAGACAACCCCAACCCGCCTATTGCCATCGTGATGCCTCAGGGCATCTCCTTTGACACCTCGTTTGGCCGAGGCTTAGACACCTACGAGTTTGTGGTGTTGGTCATCGTGGGCCGCGTAGACGAGCGCACCGCACAGAACTTGCTGGATGGTTACTGCAACCCAACTGGTGCCACCAGCATCAAGACCGCTTTGGAGTCTGACAGGACGCTAGGCGGCCAAGCACAAGACCTGCGTGTCACCGAAATGCGCAACTACTCCTCGGTCCCAGTTGGTGAGATCACCTACTTGGCTGCTGAGTTTGTTGTGTCTGTGTTCGCAACCTAAGAAAGAAGGGCAACCTCATGGCCAAGTTCGTGGCTACTGACTACAGCATCACCATCAACGGTGCAAACTTCAGCACCTCGCTGGCATCCGTTGATCTTTCCGTTGAGTCTGACGACGTGGAAACCACAGCCTTTGGTGGCGAGTGGCGCACTCGTGTCGGCGGTCTCAAGAGCGCCAGCCTGACGCTCGACTTCCACCAAGACTTTGGCGCTGCCAGTGTTGATGCCACGTTGTGGCCGCTGCTCAACACCATCGCCACTGTCGTTATCAAGCCGACCAGCTCGGCAACATCGGCCACCAATCCGACGTACACCGCGACAGCGTTGGTCAATCAGTACCAACCTTTTGCAAGCAGCGTGGGCGATTTGGCGACGCTTTCCGTAACGTGGCCTGTCACTGGCACCGTTCTTCGTGGCACCGCTGCCTAAGCACTAACACCCGCCCCCCAATAAGGAGTCCTGCAAAATGATGCGAGTTGCCCTGACGGTCGAATACAGCGATGGGTCGGGGGTAGTTGTTGATGCGACTGCCCCCGACCTCATTGCCTTCGAGCGAGAGTTTGACAAGCCGTTCACGGTTTTTGCTGACCAACTGCGCTTGGAATACCTGGCCTGGTTGGCATGGCACACAGTCAAGCGAACTGGCAAAACCAGTGATGACTTTGACACCTGGGTGACAAAAGTCGGCGGCATCCAACTGGGTGAGGCTGCAGACCCTGTCCCTTTGGAGAGCAAAGCGCCCACTGGCTCCTAGTCCACTTGGCCTACGAGTGGCGGGTACTTCCCAGCGATCTCGCTAACGAGTCACCACGCATGTTGGCAACCATGTATCGCTATTTGCGCTGGCGTGCTGGTGAGCAAAGAAAGGTGGCGAGAAAGTAATGCCTGCTGGTGTTCAGATAGAGGCGTCATCAAATATCGCTGACTTTGTCAACCGCCTTGAAAAGTTTGACAAGGACGTATCCAAAGAACTGAAGGCAGGGATGCGCAAGGGCGTTGGCTACGTAGTAAAGGAAGCCCAGCGTCGAGTGCCGCCAACACCGTTGCGCAACTGGGCCGTCAGTTGGATTGAGCAAGACCGCGCCAATGGCCGCTATTTGATGTACGACCAGGCAGCCGCTAGACGTGGTATCAAGGCCGCTGCTTTCCGCGCCCGTAAGCGCGGGTCAACGGTTGGCTTTGGCTACCAAGCCGTTCAGAAAGACCCTGCGGCAAGCATCTTTGAGTTGGCGGGAAGTCAAAACCCAGGTGGTGGGCCACAAGCTTTCAAGGCAACGGCACGCGGTGGATCTCGCACTTTCAATCGCAATGTTCTTAGAAAATTTGGGAGCGGTCCATATCCGCGTGTTTTGTATCCCGCGTACTACGCAGGCATATCGGCTGCCCGCGACGAGATTGACAAGGCACTACAGGAAGCACGCAGAAGGGTGGGGCTCTAATGGCTAAGGATGGCATAAGAGTCCACATCTATGGCGACTATGACAACAAGGACATAGACAAAGCCATCAGAGACCTGAAAAGTCTCAAGACAAGTGCCGATCAGACTGAGCAAAGATTTTCTGGCCTGTCCACAGGAATGAAGGTGGCAGGCGCAGCCATAGCTGCTGCAGCGGCTGCCGCTGCTTACGGTGTTGTCAGGTTTGCTGGACAAAGCATTGAGGCAGCCAGCAACTTAGAGGAATCGCTGAGCAAGGCGCGCACTGTCTTTGGCAATGCGTCTGGCGCAGTTGAGCAATTCGCCAAAGACGCAGCCACCAACCTGGGCCTATCGGAACAGGCAGCGCTAGAAGCCACGGGCACGTTCGGCAACCTGTTCACTGCCATGGGCATTGGCCAGGGCACGGCGTCAACCCTTAGCCGCGATGTTGTCCAACTGGCTGCAGACCTTGCCTCGTTCAACAACATTGACGTGCAGAGCGCTTTGGATGCATTGCGCTCTGGTCTGGTGGGCGAGACTGAACCGTTGCGCCGCCTGGGCGTCAACCTGAGCGCCGCCCGCATTGAAACTGAGGCCTTTCGGCTTGGCTTAGCCAAGACCAAGGACGACCTCAACGCAGCATCAAAGGCACAAGCGGCCTGGTCGCTTATTACCCAAGACGCTGCTACGGCTTCAGGTGACTTTGCTCGCACGTCAGACAGCCTTGCCAACACTCAGCGCACCCTCACCGCCGCAGTTGATAACGCCCGAGCCAGCATTGGTGAAGGCCTTGTCAATGCCCTGCAGGATGTCATCTCAACTGCTGGTGGACCCGCTGGTGCAGCTAATGCCATTGAGACTTTTGGCGACCGCATAGGCCTATTTGTTGAAGGCCTGACAATGGCGGTGTCTGGTCTTGAGGACATGAACATCGCGGTGGACGACCAGCGCCAGGAGATCAGGCGCTTGGCTCAGGTCTACGACGACGCTGGCGGCGGCTTGCGTGGCTTCATTGCCATCGTGCGCAACATGGAGTTTGACAGCACCATCTCGCCACTTGAGGTTATTACTCAAGCACGACGCAACACAGAGCAGGCGACCGAGGCATGGGCTGACTACCGTCGAGCCCAGCAAGGCGTGGTGCAAGTTACGCCAGCAGTGGTGGCTGGCCTCAACGCAACCGCTGACGCGGCTGCAGGCGCTGCCCGTTCGGGCGCCGCCGCTGCACGTGCCTTGCTTGAGTACGCCATCAGCACCGGCCAGGTGCCCAGCGCCGCTCGGTTTGCCCAGCGTTTTGACGTCAAGGAGATGCTTGAGGGCGTCGGCAAGGCTGCTAGTGCAACTGGGTCCAGCAGCCGTGGTGCCAAGGACGATGTTGAAAAGTTGGACCGCAAGGTCAAGCAGGTGCTGCCTGAATTGGCTGAAGTTGCTGCACAGTTCGGCATCAAGGTCAACGAGGGTCTCAAGATCAAGGGCGACAAGGACTTTCTTGAGTCGGTAAAGAAGCGCTTTGACGTCATCAAGGAGCGGGTCAGCGACTTCACGTCTAGCCGCGACTCATTCCAAAGCGACGTGCAGAGCATCATGTCTGGCTGGCTTAGCATCGGCAACGCGGCTGAGGCGTACTACGCCAGGCAGAAGGCTGTTGTTGATGCTGAGGCAGAGCTCAACAAGTACCGCATGTCTTTGACTGACGAGGTTACTGACTCGCAGAAGGAGCGCCTGGCCGAGTTGCAGTTGGCTTACGACAATGCCAGCAGCGCTGCCCGCAATGGTGCGCAGTCCATCGTTGACGAGTTTGTCCAGCAGTCTGAAAAGTTTGGCAAGTTTGGCGAGAAGATGCAGCAACTGCTGGCTGCGAATCTGAACAAGACGTCTTTCAGGCAGATCCTGGAAATGGGTGCCGACCGAGGCAGCGACGTTGCTGACTACTACCTGAACGGCAACACGCAAGAGTTGGTCAACCGCACCAACCAAACGATGGAAGCGTACAACCAACTGACCGACACTATCGCCGCTCAGTCTGCTACCGCCTTCTACCAGGCTGGCCTGCAGTCGGTGGTTGCCATGCTGCGTGCGTTCATTGAAACCCTGGGCACAGGCGGCAAGGCTCGCCGCGAGTTGCGCAGCCTCATGGACAGCCTGCAAAAAGAATTGGAGATCAACGTCAAGGTCAACGTGCCGACGCCATCAGGTGGCGGCGGCGGTGGTGGACCTGTTGATTTCACACCAGTCCAGCAGGCCGTGGAGCAGGTGGCAGCAAGCATCGCGCCTCGACCCATGGGTGCTTACACACCACCGCTGCCCAGCATGGGCCCAGTCATTCCATCTGGCGAGGGCCGCATCTTTGCGGAATTGGCGGCACTCAATAGAGGCCGCGCAGCAGGTGGCCCCGTCACTGGTGGTCAGCCCTATCTCGTCGGTGAGATCGGCCCCGAATTGTTCGTGCCTTCTGTGTCGGGAACGATTGTGCCCAACAAGGCACTGGGCGGTTCCACGTCCATCACGATCAACGTCAACGCTGGCATGGGCACCAACGGTGCCGAGGTGGGCCGCCAGATCGTGGACGCGCTAAAGGCTTACGAGCGACGCAACGGGCCTGTCTATGCCCAGGCCTGACACGCGGGTACGCATCGCCTTCGACCTAGCTGCAGGTGGCGTGGGCTCGTTCTTCACCTTGGACGACCCAAGCAAGGGCGAGCTAGACAACGCCACCTTCAAGTTGGCGGGCGACATTCTTGAGGACGTCACCAACGACGTGCGCGCTGTGTCAGTGCGCCGTGGACGTTCACGGGAGTTGGAGCGCTACCAGGCTGGTGCGGCAACGGTTGACCTGGACAACTCAGGCCGCAAGTACGACCCTGCTGCTGGCACTGCTATCACGCCCTACGGCGCCTCTATGCGGCCACGCAAAGCCATCACGGTCAGCACCGCTGGCGTGCCTGTCTTTGCTGGTGTGGTCGATGACTGGGACTTGGACTACCGGCTGAACGGCGACCACGTTGCCAGCGTCAAGGCCAGTGATGGTTTCGTGTTCTTGGCCCAGCAGGAGATCCAGCCACACACCGCAACCGCTGGCACCACGGGCGAGCGCATCACCGACATCTTGGACCGCAGCGAGATCGCCTGGCCCGCTGGTAAGCGCAGCATTGACACGGGCGTGGCCACACTGCAGGCCGATGACATCGGCGGCACAGCCAACCCCCAAGCAGTCAATGCGCTGCAGTACCTACAGAAGGTAGAGGAAGCCGAGCAGGGTGCGTTGTTCATCGCCGCTGACGGTGTGCTCACATTCCGCAGCAGGTCGGCCCTGCAGATCCTGACCACCACAAAGTTTGCTGACGACGGCACGGGCATCCCATTTAGCAACATTGAGGGCTCCTACGGCAGCGAGGAGTTGCGCAACCGCGTGTCGGTCTCCCGACTCAACGGTGGCACGGTGACCGCTGAGGACAGCGCCAGCATTGACGCCTACGGCGCCATTGACTACGAGATACGCGACAGCCTGCTGGCTGACGACACCCAAGCCCAGGCCCTGGCTGACTTGATCCTTACCCGCTACGCCGAGCCCTTGCTGCGCATTGACTCGGTTGAAGTGGTGTGCAACCAACTCAGCGATGCTCAACTGGCTGAGGTGCTGGCCTTGGATTTGGGCGACCTGGTGCAAGTGGTCTACACGCCCAGCGGCATTGGCGATGCCATTGACCAGTTTGTGCGGCTTGATGCCATTGAACACAACGTAGACCCAGGACAGCACCGCATCACGTTCTCGTTCTCCCAGGGTGAGCCACCTGCGCTTGTCCTTGACTCAGCAACGTTTGGCCTGCTCGACGTAAACACGCTCGGGTTCTAAGGAAGGAAACTACATGGCAGTCAGAAATGACTTCACCGCTGGCGAAGTGCTGGCAGCTGCAGATCTCAACGATACGTTCGCGTCCAAACTTGACTTAGCAGGCGGCAAGATCCTTCAGATCGTGCGAGCAACAGATACAACGTTGCGAAACACCAACAGCACCTCTGTTGTAGACATCACAGGCTTGTCAGTCACTATCACGCCGCAAAAATCGGACAGCGCAGTTCTGCTACTGCTGGCGGCGCGTGTCTATATGGACAATGCTACGAATGACAACTTACGCGCCAGCCTTCGGTTTACAGATTCTTCCAATAATGCTATTGCAGGCGCACAAGACACAACGATCGGGTCAAATAACATCACAGGAACAGGGACAAGATCATTTCATATACCGTCCGTCATACTCATGGCTTACGCAACTCCAGCCACTACATCGGCAGTGACTTACAAAGTCAGGGCAAGCGTATCGTCAGGTAACTGTGTTATCAATTTTGATAACGCAAATCAGACGGCTCAACTATTTGCAATTGAGGTTTCAGCATGACGACTACAGCACAAGCAATTGTAAGCCTACGTCCCAATATTGAGTGGTCAATGAACGGCGACGACGTTGAAGGCATCATCTGGCACACCGAAGGCGTGAAGCCTTTGACAACTGCCGAGGTGCAAGCCGAGGTAGCACGACTAGAGCAGGCCGCGATTGACAAAGAGGCCGCAGACAAGGCGGCACGCGACGCCGCTATCGCTCACGCTAAGAGCCTCGGCTTTACCGACGAGATGATCGCGGTCATGTATCCCGGCCTAACGGTCTGACACGTTCGTAGAC
>ERZ869929.897-NODE-897-length-12843-cov-3.991789_pt1 | contig 12843 bp, 19 predicted proteins | sample MGYA00579312_ERZ869929 | MGnify/ENA primary metagenome ERZ869929 (study PRJEB32216, sample SAMN09231818) | wastewater metagenome | place: USA: Maryland | collected 2016-08-09 | study: EMG produced TPA metagenomics assembly of the PRJNA472060 data set (Reclaimed... | reverse complement strand
ATCCTGCGGAATTCTGAGGACATCCGGAAACGCCGCCGAGCCCCGTTTTCACATTCACTTCCTTCTCACGTAAGACCTTACGACCGCCTCGGCGGTTCGCATCAATTCCGCAAAAATCGGTTTGATATAGTCCATCCCGTCACCACCACCTGAGCCCGTACACACGGACCCTCGGCCGGGTTGCCTCGCGCACCAGGTGGTGGTGACGCTCCCCTCTCCGCGAGCAACCCGGCCGACCTCTTTCATTCCGCCCCCGTCACGGGGCGAAGGATGACGCATGCGGATCGTCACACGCGGACTGCAACAACGTGTCGTGCTGAGATTGCCCGACGGCACCCGGATCAACATCGCCGTGAAGGCGTTCCCCTTCGGCCGCGGGCCGCGGGTCGAACTGGCCTGCGATGCGCCGCCCGAGGTCATGGTGTTGACCGAGGAAGAGGAGGTCGAGGACATCGCCGCGGGTCGCACCCCCGCCCGTCGCGTCCCGCCGTACGAGACCGACATCCAGGCCGTCGTCGCCTGGCTCGCCGCCAGCCGGGCGATCTATCTCGCGATCCAACACCGGGCTCCCGAGACCGAGCGGCTGCGGGCGGCGAAGGTCATCGGCGAGCGGCAGCGGCAACTCCGCGAGCTGGCCGGGCGCCGGCACATCATCGCCCGCGGGTTCGACCGCCGCATGTACCGCTTCGTCGACGGCCAGGTCGAGGGGCGATGGGGGAACGTCGACCTCGTCCTCGACTGCATCGGCGACATCCGCCCGGTGCCCGCGGAAGGGGGGGCGGGATGAAGGCCGACTTCTGGTCGCACGTGCTGGTCGACCTCGTCCGACTCCGGGCCGAGGCGAACCTCCTGCAGGGGCGGATCGAAGAGAAAGCCCGGGCCTGGCGTCGCTGCACGCAGGGGCTCGGCGATCGGGTGCGGTTCCCGATCGTCTGCAAGGTCGACGGTCTGCACTGGGCCGTCGAGGCGGACGGCTCCGCCAAGCAGCTCACCCACGTCGCCGTTCCGGAGGAACCCCGATGACCACCTTTCGCATGCCCTTCGTCCGACACGACGACGATTGGCGCGAGGTCGCCGAGCGGCGGCGGATGCTGCGGCTGATGGACGAACACGGCGAGCGGTTCGATCTCGCCCGCCTCGGCGAGGTCGAGCTGTCCCGCGGCGGACACGAGGAGCGGCGGGGCGGCCTCTGCCTGATGGAGCTGGTGGCGTGGGCGGCGGGCGAGGCGCACTCGTTCCTGCCGGTCTGCTGCTGCCCCTTGCTGACCGCGATCGGCAACGCCCTGAACGACGCCCTCCCGGATCACGACCGGCAGCGGCTCAAGATGCTTGTGCCGTACCTGGTCGACTCGGCGAGCTACCCCGTGTCGCAACGCATCAACCCGCACGCGGAGTACATGCAGGCCGTCCACCGTCGGCACCTCGGCGACTGGCGACACCCGATCTACTCGTGGGATCGGGAGTTCTTCGCCAAGGCTTCGCGGGAGGGGTGGCCGGACCTGGCCCCCTACTACGAACTCGCGGACCTCGCCCCGTACCTGGGACGGGCGAGTGCCCGGAGCGCGGTGCAATGGTACTGCCTCGACCCCGACAACCTCGCCGCCTACCTCGACCACCTCCGCGAGCTGTGCTTCTTCGGCCGGCCGCAACCCACGGAAGGACGTGCCGCATGACCGCCGCCGAAGACGAACGCCTCCGGTTGTTGACCGACGAGTACCGCCGCGAAGCCGGCCTCCTGCGGGAGTTGCAGTCGCGGGTCAAGGCCGCGCGGGCGGAGTTGGACGAGGCGGACTCGCTCAAGCTCGGCCAGCTCGAAAAACTCGGAAACCTGCAGGCGTCGATGCTGGCCCTGGTCGGCCACGGCCGGGCGATCAAGGTTCGCGGCAGCGACGATTCGGCCGTCGTGTGGGTGCGGTGCAATCTGCGGGACTGGGTGTTCCCCTTCGCCGCCGAACTCGACCTGCGACCCGAAGCGAAGGACGGTGCCCCATGACCCGGCCCCCCGCCGAACACGGCCTGCAGGTCTACATCCGGGAGCATGCTCCGCCGGGCTGGAAATACTCCGTCGTCCAGCTCTGGGACTACCCCGAACCCGCGATCCTGCGGGTCTGGGAAAAGGCCCCCGAATGCGAGTGGCTGCTCCTGATCGAGGTCGAGGGGAAGGACGTCATGGAAGCCTGGTTCGCCGCCCGCCGGCGACTGGCCGAGATCCTCCAGGAAAGGAGAGGTTTTTAAGATGGCGATCGGCTGGCGATGCAACACCTGCGGGGCGGCCCTGGCCGACCGCCGCTGCGAAACCTGTCGGCTGCGGGGTTTGCCTGCGGACGACGTCCGCATCAATGTTCGTGCGAAGCACGTCACGCACTACGCCTCCGAGCCGAGCCAGTCGCCCAAGGCGTGTTCGCCCGTGGAACTCTACGGGGCGGACGAACTGGTGCGGCGGCTCCTGCAGATGCTCCACCGGTATCCGCACCTCGCCCCCCCGAAGCCCCGCGTGCAGGCGTTCGCCGAGGCGCGGCGGCAGGGGTGGCGGGGGCGTGGGGATTGGACCCTCTGCCTCTGGCTGCTGCGGCGTCCCTGCTGCGGCGGCTGCGGGCAACCGGCCGGGGCGCACCGCGTCGGGGAAATGCTGCGGGCCAAGGAGCGGCTCGACCTGAACGTGATCGTGAACCTGCGGCAGTGCCGCATCAACTGCCCGGACCGGGCCGACTCCATCCCCCCGCAGGCCGAACGCGATGCCCGGCTGCGGGAAGTCTGGGCCGCTCGCCTGGCCCACGAGGAGTTCCGCGGCGCGCGGTTCGAACCCGACGCGACCGAGTCCCACCCGTACCTCGACGCCTTGCCGCAGCGGAGGACCGCATGACCGACGGTTTCTTTTGGAGCGCTCCCGCGGGGGCGGCGGACTACTTGTGCTGGGCCTACGTGGCAGGGGTCGCGGCCCCGCCGCAGACGATCCCCGCGAGCCTCTCGCCGATGCTGGCGATGCACGAATACCTCCAGCTCATCGGCCGCGACCTGGCCGAGGTCGGCGTGCCGGTCGGGGCGACGATTGCCGTCCTGCTCCACGATCCGGACACCGGCATCGTCCACGACTGCCCCTTCGTCCTGGCGATGAAACCCGAGTTCGGCATCGTGCCCCTCGGCCGACGGAAGCACGTGCAGGAAAGGCGGGCCGCATGAAACGGGACTTGCGAGACCTCGAACCCAAGGTCCGCCCCGGGGCGCCGTATCTGATCTGGGGTTACGACGGCGATGGGGACGAGGTCGGCGAGGGGCCGGCCTACCCGATCGAGCGGTGGTCCGGTCCGCACCGGACGATGGTCCGGCACGTCGAGCTGCTCTACGACGGCTCGCACGACCGCACGCCCGACCGTGTGCTCGTCCTGCTGCACGACCCCGAGACCGGGATCGTCCACGAGCAACTCTTCGACTTGACCGTGAGCGTCGCGGCGCATCCGCACCGCGGCGGCAAACGGACCTACCACGCCATTCGCCCCGCGGCGGGACCGCCGGCCGGGGACTTCGCCGGAGGTGCCGCATGCTGATCGAGACCTTCGAAATGCTGCGCGACACGCTCCGCCGGGTGAAGGCCGGGGCCCGCGTCCTGCTCGACTGGCTGCGGCGGCAGGCGGGCTTTCAGGTGGCGAACAGGTTGACCGTGAACACGGCCGACATCCCTGCACAAACGGGGCTCAATTACCCGCAGGTGCGGCGGGCCCTGGCTCGCCTGCACACGCTCGGGCTGATCGTCTGGCACGTCGGGGAAGGGACGAACGCGGGAACGGAACTCACGGCGGCGGATTGCTGGGGACACCTGCCGGCAGGACGGCAACGATTGCTGTTCGGGGGGGAGACGGTGCTGCGGGAAGGGATAGATCCCGCAAGCCCTCCCCCCGGCCGCCAGGTCGAATCGGCGCTAGCGCTAGCGCCAACGCCTCCCCCGCCGAAGCCCGCGGTCCCGGTGGTGCCGGAACCGCTGCCGGAACGGGAGCCGCCGCGGGTCGATCCGCCGCAACCTCCGGCCCCGGAGACGGTTGCGACGGCGGCCGAGGAACCCTCGCGTGCGTGCCCGCGCCCGCGTGATATTACCCCAGAGAGAAATACCAATACATTGCCGGGGGCGGACGGGGAAATACCGCCGGGGACCGGCGTGCCTGCGGGCGGGATGCTGGCCGCCTTCCGCCGCTTCGTCGGGCTGTCCCGGACCGGAGGTGCAAACCCCGCCCCGTCGGCTCCTCCGCCCCAGGCGGTTCCCGCGATCGTGTCCCCTCCCGCTCCGCGACCGGCAAGCCCACCGGCCCGTCCCCCGGTCGTACCCGCCGTCCTCACGGACGGCACGGCGGCGGGTCGCATCGCCGAGCGGGCCGAGCGGTGGCGGGCGGCGTTGCGCGATCCGAAGACCTACCCGTGGGTGCTGCGCTGGCTCGCCTTCGAGGCGGACCCGTCGTCCGCGGCGGGGGGCTTGCCGCCCGGGAAGCGGATCACGGAAGCCGACGTCGAGCGGTGGCTCCGCGTCGTCGACGACCTCGAGCGCCGCGGCAAGATCGAGCCCGGCAAGAGCCGCGGCAACGTCCTCGCCGGGTGCATCCGCGCCCACCTCAAGCGGCTCGGCCGACCCTGGCCGGAAGACCTGCAAAAGCTGATGTACGCCTGCCGCCGCCTGGCGGGCTTCGAACTCTTCCCCGAACCCCTGCAACGCCGCACGGCGAAGGTGCCTGCCCGATGACCGCGATGACCTTTCACTTGTGGTTCGCCCCGTTGGAGCACGACGCCGCCGAGCTGCGGCGGCGGGCCGAGACGGACGAGCCCGACCATGTGGCGTTCGCGCCGAATGCCCTCGGCGCGTGCAATGCCTGGGACGACTTGATGGTCGAGACGCTCGAAGATCGGATCGTCTGCCTCGACGTCACGACCGGCGAGCGGTCCGAGTGGCGGACCCAGCGCGACCTCGGCCCCGCCCGCTGCAAGCGGATCACGGTCGAGCCGCCCGCTCCGAAGCCTGCGGCGAAGAAGCCGCGGAAGGGAACGGCCGCGCCCCCCGCGGAAGCGGAGCAAACTCTCGACCCCGAACCCGAACCGCCGGCGATGATCCGCGTCGACGTCTGGCTCGCCCCGCGGGACGTGACCCTCGCCGCCGCCCATCGCGATTGCCGGTCGCGACATTCGGACGGACACGCGGTCGGCGTCGACGTCGATGCCTGCATCCGCGGCTGGGTCGAGACCGTCGGGCTGTTCGCCCCCGGCGATGCCCGCACGGTCTTGGCGAGGCGTTACGCCGAGGGGCCGATGCACTGCCGGGCCCTGCGGTACGACGGCCCCGGCAAGGTCGAGCTGGTCGACCTCGGCTCGTTCGATCCGCACGATGGCCCGGCGGACGTCCCCGCCGCGGAGGCTCCTCCGGTCCTGGTCGGCGGCCTGCGGGAGGAACGCACGCCCCCTCCGCCGGTCGAACCCTACGTCCTGACGGTCCCTCCCCCGCCGGTCAACATCGCGGACCCCGGTCCGCCCGGCTTCGTCCTGGAGGAGGCGGCGGCTCTTGCCGCCGCGGCCGCCGTCCAGAAGGCCCCGGAGGAACGGCGGAAGCTGATGCGGTTGCGGGTCGAGCAACTGGACGGCGCCCCGGCCCTGCAGCTCGACGCGGGCTGCGGCACGACCGAGGTCAGCGTGCGGGTCCGGGCGGACGATGCCGCCCGCTTGCGGCTGGATGCCCGGTCGCTGCCGGTCTGTCTCCCGGCCGCCCGCCTGCACGGCATCCTCGCCGCCCACGACGGGGCCGTCTGGTCCGGCGTGCTCGACGGCTCGATCCTCCGGCTGCGGTCGAGCCGGGCGAAGTACGAGCTGCCGACCGGCGACAACTCGGCCTTCGGCGCGGGACGGCTCCCGCGGGGGACGCCGGTCGGGAGTCGCGTCGTGTCGGGCTTGGCCCTGCGGCGAGCCCTCCGCATCAGCACCTTCTGCGCCGATCCGGACAACACCCGCTACGCCCTCGGCGGGGCATACTTCGAGCTGGGCCGGGAAAGCGTCCACATCGTCACCACCGACGGCCGGCGGCTGGTCGCCTCCGCCCTCGGCGCCCTGGCGAACGACGAGCGGCCCGCCGCGGGCATCGTCGATTCGGGCGGCCTCAAGTGGATCGAGCGGGCCCTCCGCGGCGGGGCCGCCCGGCTCACGCTGGAGGAGTCTCGCCTGCGGGTCGAGCAGGACGGGTGGAGCTGCACGGCCTCGCTCCTCGAAGGTCGGTTCCCGCGGTGGCGGGACTTGTTCGACGACGACACGAGGGGGCGGGGGGAACCGGTCGTCGTGACCGTGCTCGCCGGGGCCCTGGCCGAGCTGGTCCGCAACGCGAGTCTCGTCTGCAGCGGCGAGGCCCGCGGGATCTTCCTGGGATTCCCGCCCGACAAACTGACAACCGCCGGCCAGAGCGAACTCGGCGGCAGCGCCCTCGAGCTGCCGGTCACGGCGACCGGCAACGTCGACCGCCTGGCGGAGACGCGGATCAAGCTCGATTCGCGGTTTCTGCTCGACCCGCTGACCCGCCTCGACCCCCACGCCGAACTGTCCCTCTCGGCCTTCGGGCCGGACGACCCCGTCACCCTCCGCGTCGGCGACGACTGGGTCTACCGGCTGATGCCGCTCGCCCAAGACGAGTAGCGCGAGCGACGTTCGAAGTTCGTTCACGATCCATAAACCGAGGAGAGAAAGCATGGCTGCAAAGCCCATCACCGAAGAGCAGGAGCAGGCGGCCCGCGAGGCGGAACGCAAGCGGGTCCGGGAGTCGATCGAGCAGGACATCCTCGCGGTCGTCCATCGGGCCATCGACCGGGTAGGCCGAGTCCTGATGATGGAGGCGGCAGCGCTCGCCGCCCCCGGCCCGCCCCGCCTCGTGCCGACCTGGATCGCCGCGCCGGACGGCCGCTCGTTCTACCTGCACTACGACGGCGCCCCGCCGCAGACCTGCGTTGCCGCGTGGGTGCAGGCGTGTACGGTCCTGTCGGTCGACGAGCCGCAGCGGTGGGGCTGGCGGATCTACCTCCCCGGGGAGCATCCGCGGGCCGCCGCCCAGGGGGACGATCTGCCGTCCCACGCCGACGCCAAGAATGCGGCGGTTCTCTCGCTCAAGGCCCGTGGCTTCGCCGCCCCGGAGCGGTTCGGCGGACCGGCCGAAGTCCCCGAGGCGAACAAGGAAGGGCCCGGCGAGGTGCGCGTCCCGCGGCCGGATTGGATCGACCTGCACTTCACGGGCGGTCCGCTCGCGGCGACGATCGCCGCCGACGAGGACGACTGGTGTTGGTATGCCTACGATCGGACGGGCCAACTCATATTGTCGGGGGACGGCAGCGCGTCCGCCCATGCCGCCCGGGCCCATTGCCTGGACGTGCTCCGCTCGAAGCGGGTGCGGGTCGTCCTCGAACCGGCGGCCCCGGCGACGGAACCCGCCCTGCTGTGGTGGTCGGAGGTGATCGAAGGCGTCTTCCTCGGCCGACCGACGGGCGTGTACGACGGCAATTGCGAGACCGCCCGGATCGACCGGAGCGGGATCGTCTCGCCGGACGGCACGCCCCGCTGGTTGGTCGAGATCAAGCTCGGCGTGCGGCAAAACGGGCGGATGATCGCCCTCGCCCCGTCGGTCGACGCGGCCAAGCAAGCCGCCGAGGAGCTGCTGCTCGAATACTTCGGGCAGCAACGCGGGGCGGTCTGGGGGCTCATCCGGACCGACGGCACCGGCGTCGTCGAGCGGCTCGACCTCGACGGCAAGCCGATCCGCTACGCCTCCCCCCGCGAGGCGGTCGCCGCCAAGCCCAAGCACGTCCCGGCCGGAACCCGCTACGAGGCGGTGCTGCTGGGGCCGCTCCCGGCCGGATCGGCGGGTGCCGGATGAAGGCCGCCCGCCGACGCAACGGATCGGGACCGCCGGGCAAGTCCGCGGTCCAGGGAAAAATCAACGGCATCCCGATCGTCGAGGGACCGCCGGTCACCGCCGCCGAGCTGCGGCGGATGGAGGCCGGGGAGCAACGGGCCTTCCTGGTGCGGGTTCGGCCGTGGGCGTCGATCCACTGGCGGACGCCCGCCCCGCGGGTCGACGGGCGGGTCTGTCCGTACGTGCGGCTCGACCGCGACGACACGTGGGTGCGGCAATACCTCGCCCTGCGGGAGGCGGTCGTCCGCGGTCCCGACGGGCAAGCCCGTTACGAGTCCGACCGCGAGTTGCTCGATCCTCCCGCCTGGGCCTGGGCCGACAACCACGTGCGGGTCGAGGCGGACCGCCTGCCGCTCTGGGCCTGCCGTCGCTTCGCCCTCATCGTGATGGAGGTCGGCATGCAAGGGCTCTGGTACGGCACGATCGGCGACATCCCCGAGGAGCAGGCTCGCCTCCTCGGCTACCGTCCCGGGCCCGGGCTGCCGACCGCGGTCGCCGCCTTCCGGGCGGCCCTCGTCGGCGACGGTGCCGCCGCCTGGCCCGACCTTGCCCGGCACGGGGCCCTCGTCTACACGTTCGATTTGGTCGACCGCCGGGGCTCGGCGGTCCGGGAAAGAGGGGAACAACCATGAGCGAGCCGATGACGGAAGCGGAACTTGCGGAACTGCGGAAGCGGTACTGGGTTGCGTGCAACCGTTACGAAGAGGGGCTCACCGACATGCTGGAGAGCGTAGCCGGAAAAATACCCCGGCTGCTCGACATGATCGAAGGGCTCCAACAGTTGTCGCGGGACGAACTGCACCGCCGCCGCACCGCCGCCCACACGCTGATCGAGGTCATCGGGGCCCGTGGCTCCGAGACGGTCGAGGAGGTCGCGATCCGAGCCGCCGCGGAGATCCGGCGGTTGCGGGGCGAATCGCCGAGCACGGCCGATCTGACCGGCGAACTCGAATGGGCCGGCAAGCTGGCGGACGGCCGAAACCTGTACGCGGTCCGGTCGACCGCTCGGGAGAAGAACGGAGAAGAATCCGATGGGTGAGAACAGCAAGATCGAATGGACGCATCACACGTTCAATCCCTGGCGGGGCTGCACGAAGGTCTCGGCCGGCTGCGCGAACTGCTACGCCGAACGCGACAGCAAACGCAACCCCGGCGTGCTGGGCATCTGGGGGTCGCAGGGAACGCGGGTGGTGGCCTCGGAAGCGATGTGGGCCCAGCCCCGCAAGTGGAACCGGCAGGCCCACGAGGCGGGCGAACGGCGGCGGGTGTTTTGCGCGAGCCTGGCGGACGTCTTCGAGGACTGGTGGGGCGACGCGCGAGACTCCAGCGGCAATGTCGTGAGGTCCGGGGCCTGGTGCCCGGATCTGGGTTATGGCAGCTACGACCCGGTGACGCTCAGCCAGATCCGCGACCGCCTCGGACGATTGATTGTGGGCACGCCGTATCTCGATTGGCTGCTGCTGACCAAGCGGCCGGAGAATGCTCTCGACATGATGGCCGACACCATGTTCGGAGTCCGCCCGGACGGATCGGTCGCGTTGCCTCCGAACGTCTGGATCGGCACGAGCGTCGAGGACCAGGCCACGGCGGACGAGCGGATTCCGCACCTGCTCCGCATCCCGGCGGCGCAGCGGTTCGTGAGCATGGAGCCCCTGCTCGGGCCGGTGGATCTCGGCGCGATACCGAGCGGCTCGCCGCGGTGCGAGCATTGCGGGCAGATACCTACGGTCGATGCTCTGGCCCCGAGCGTCGGAGAGTGGTGCGAGTGTTGCGAGGAGGGGGCGGAGCCGCTGTGCTGGGAGCGGATCGACTGGGTCATCGTCGGCGGCGAAAGCGGCCCGAACGCCCGGCCGATGCACCCGGACTGGGCTCGCGACTTGCGGGATCGGTGCGTCTCGCAGGACGTGCCGTTCTTCTTCAAGCAGTGGGGCGAGTGGCAGTCGATCGACCAGCTCGGCCCGGACGGGTCGGACCCGCTCTACCGCAGCAATATCGTTGCGAGCCTGCCGCACAATCAACCCGTATTCGACGAGTTGTACGGGCGGACGTGCAAGGTGCCGAGCCGTCCGGTCGACCATCACGGAGGCAAGTCTTGGGGGCGGCCCGACGACCGGCCGGCCTACCTCACCTTCCGTGTCGGCAAGCAGTCCGCCGGTCGCCTGCTCGACGGCCGGACCTGGGACGAGGTGCCGGCATGAGCTTCCACACCCGGCGGGCGGTCAAGTCGACGCGGAAGCTCCGCGTCTGCTACTGGTGCGGGGTGCGGATCGAGGTCGGCGAGCCGGCCGTCCGCCTGACGGGGGTGGGGCCGGACGGTTGGTACGACGAGCACCTCCATCCCGAGTGCGACCGGGCCTGCGACGAGTACGTCCGCCGGCCGGAGTTCGGGCCCGGCGACGAGGTGCCGTCGCAGGAACATCCGCGGGGCGTCTGTTGGCCGCTCCGCTTCCCGGCCGGCCAGGGCCCGCCCGAGCTGGTCGGCGAGGAACCCTGAACCGGCCGGGCTTGATCCGCGGTCGCGGGCCGTCTATCGTCGCGGGTATGCGGACCGCGTACCCGATCCGAGGAGACCGACCATGACCACGATCCGTGACCCGGCGACCCGTGCGGCGCTCGGCGCCCGCATGCGAGAACTGGCCGAGCAGGCCGGCGGGCGCGAGCCCTTCCGCGACCTGCTCGGCGTCAGCAAGCAGGTCGTTTTCGGCTGGCTTTCCGGCCGCCGCTGGCCCGAACTCGAATCGCAAATCGCCATCGCCGACGCCCTGGGGATGGAGGATTACCGCCTCGTCCTGCCCCCGCGGGAGTCGCTTCCCATTCCCCGCCTGGCCCGCATCGAGCCGCGAAAATAATTTCGCGGAATCGGTAAACGGACCGTTGACAGGACGGGACGGGCCGGTATAGTGAAGGAGTCGAGGGCAACAACGCTCCGACGAACGATGTCTCCCCGGCCACGCGGCCGGGGCCTCTTGGAAAGGGTCATACCATGACCGACGCGACCCCCTCGATCGACCCCCGCATCCTGGCTGCCTGCGACATCGCCGCCGGGCGTACCCCCGCCGACGAAGCCGCGGAGGGCGCCCGCGTCACGGGCGCCCGGAAAGACCTCAACGCCAAGGGTAATGGGGCCCACTGGTACCGCATGGTGTGGCGAGGCGGGGAGTGGGTGTATGTCTCCCCCGACCGACTGCCGGCCGGCACCTTCCTCGCGTCGGATCGGCGGGCGGTGGTCTACGGGGTCGTGTATCCCGGCGAGATCACGATCGACCATGACTACGGAGCCCCGGTCGACGCGGCCGGCCTGGCCCACGAGGAGGTCGACGGCGAGCCTCTCTCGGTCATCGAGTTCACCCGCCGGCGCGGCGGCAAGTTGGCCTTCACTCTCGTCGATGGGAGCGTGGTGGTCCTGCCGGACCCCCGGGCCAAGTAGCCCGCTCTCTTCGAATCGTCCAGGGGCCCCGAGCAATCGGGGCCCCGCGTGTCCGTAACGGATACCGCCGAGCGTCCTAATATGCAGACCAGACACCCGACCCAGGAGCGGCCCCGCCGGGCCGAACGACGATGACCGACGGCAAGGCGTATATGGTGGTGGATGTGGTTGCGGACGGGCGCAATCGCCGCGGCATCTGGAGCCGGCACGCGACCCTCGCGGCGGCGCATGCCGCGCGAGGCGACAGCGCCCTCAAGGCGGTCGCGGTGGACGACCGCGGGGACAAGGAAGCGACCTGGGAGTGGGGGGATGTTCGCCTGACCGGGGTCCGGCGGGACGGGACGACCTACGTGATCGGCAAGTAGCCCGCCGGCTGCTCCTCCTCCATCTTTCCCCGTCCCGGAGCGCCACGACATGGCCGGACGTGATCACTCGCTGCGACCTCGCGTCCCCTTGCTCGTCCGGGCCCGGCTCGGCTCGCCGCTCGTCGGCGACGCCCCGATGCTGGACGCCCTCCTGGTCCTGGCGGTCTCCCGGCGGCTGCGGTTCGGGCGCCCGCCGGACCGCGACTCCCCGGCCCCGCCGCCGGGGGAAGTGCGGATCGAGATCGCCCATGAGATCCTCGGCGGACACTGGGTCTATCGGGCGTCGGGGCCGCGGATCGTCGACGGCGGGCGGGCCGTGGTCTGGCTCGCCGTCGGCAACCGCGGCTGGCTCCGCGAGATGCTCAAGGGGGTGCGGGCCTTGGGGGACGGCCGGGTCAACGGGGTCGCGGCCTGGGAGGTCGAGCCGCTCCCGGGAGACGATCCCGCCGCCGCGGATCGCTCCTGGTACTGGCCGACCGCCAAGGGCCGGTTGCTGATGCGGCCGCTGCCCGACGGTTGGTGGCTGCCGCCGGACCTGATCGGCTACCGTCGCACGCGGGCCGCGGTCTGCCCGCCGTACTGGCACCCGGACCGCGAGACCGATGCGGTCGTCCCCGCGCAAAACGGTTGACCCGCCCCGCGGGGGGCGGTAAGCTGGCCGACGGCTTCGCGTGGGCCGTTCGTCTTCCGCGGTTTCGGCCGCGGCCCCATTGAAGCTATTCCAATAGCGGTCGACGCGACTCCTGTTCTCGGCGTCTCCACGGCTTCGGCCGTGGCCCCATTGAAGCAAATCCCGCCCGCTGCACGCGACCCGCGCGAATCGATCTTCCGGCCCGGCCTCTCCCTCACGGGGGTTGCCGGGCCGGCCCCGTTACGGCATCGCCGCCGGAATGAGGCGGCCGGGCGGATAGAGTCGGGGCGGAACGTCCGCCTCGACTCGCCCGGTGATCCGATGCCGCTCGCCCAGACCGATTACGTCTACCGGCTTTCGACGACCGCGGGGAGCGCGGGCAACACCACGGCCCAGGCCGACCCGAACGCGAGCCTCGGCAAGTACATCGCCACGACGGCCCTCGTCGAAAGCCCCTCCCTGCACGCCCTGTTCGACGTTCTCACGGGCCCGCGGAACGCGG